>Ga0123354_10001552_pt1 | contig 28156 bp, 19 predicted proteins | sample TergutLab28metaG_2_FD_97872 | JGI IMG/M metagenome (GOLD analysis project Ga0123354, IMG submission 97872) | Labiotermes labralis P4 segment gut microbial communities from Petit-Saut dam, French Guiana - Lab288 P4 | ecosystem: Host-associated > Arthropoda: Insects > Digestive system > Gut ... | reverse complement strand
CCCACACACACACACACACACCACACACACACACACACCACACACACACACACACACACACACCACGGGCAAATATGCTGCCATAACACCGACCACGTCCATGTTAACGGACACGATAGAACCATTACTGTAATTTTAGCCAAGCACTGTATAAAGATCCCTGATGATAGATCCCTTGTGATCCGAAATATGTTGGAGCAATTTTAAATATTTTAAAATATTTTATAATAATTCTAATTGTATCTAAGAATTATATATTTGTGCATCTGTTGAATAATAAAGTGTTTTAATCGTCAATGATGCATGGTGCAAACATGAAGACACTTAATACCAAGTTTGGTTAAATAAGATTTTAATACTTTTTTTCTGTTTTGTAGCCTGCAAGGCAATTCTTTAAATATCTTAGGTTTGCCTGAAGCCATCTGGAATTATACAAATTAGGCTTTAAATCAGCGTCAGATTTTGTCTGCACGCAGCAAAATATTTTTAAATTTTCTTTAGTTTTATTCGATTAAATTGTGGCCAGTTCTGTTACTTTTATTTAGGATCCGAGTGCTGCGTTATTGCGTAGTCTGTTTTTGCCACAGGCTCGTAGCATCTTCCACAGCAAGTTCTCCAGAGAGTGTAATCTAGTGTTTCCTCTTTGAAATTCCAATATCATCTCTTTTCCCTAAGGTAATCTAATGGCTGCTTACATCTGCTTCTTAATCTTCTCTTCCCTTATGTTTTTTCTTCAGTAACGTTGTTTAGAATTAAGTTCACACGCAAAATATGACAAAACCAGTTTAGTTATTGTACGAATGCTGCATGGAATGCTCATTCATATTAAGTTCTTGTATTGTAAACGTAAAAATACATTTTCTATTCTCTTTGAATAAAGAGGATAGCGAGTGACTAGTTTTATTCGTTACTGTGCTCCGGTCAGAATCAGTTTCGGATGTTAAGAAGTATATCACACATTTGGTCTACGAAAGCAATTTGTAATTTAAATATTTTGTTGTGTAAGTATGCGAAGAGTTGATCAGTAAAGTAAAAAGTTTGTGAGTAAATTTGTTCTACAAACAGTACCATATGTGTTACAATTAACATGCATTTATTTTTGTCGTTATTACTTATTTACTTACTTACTTATTTACTTACTACATGGATCAGAGTCCTTCTTGAGACGGTAACCAGTTCTAAACTAGTCAAGAAATTCCCCCCATTTTATGGAACCCGAAAGTTCATTACCGCATTCACAAGTGCTCGCCACCTGTCCCTATCCTGAGCCAGCTCGATCCATTCCATACCCCCACATCCCTCTTCCTGAAAATCCATCTTAATATTATCCTCCCTTCTACTCCTGGGTCTTCCAAGTGGTGTCTTTTCCTCAGATTTCCCCACGTTTCAAATTACGTGAGATTTCTTTTACTGCTCTCAAGGAAGGTCGACTGTTGATAACAAGGACTTCTTATCAATCGGAAGTGATAAAGCTTACTTTCATAGTGAATAGAACATTAAACCTATGTACATATTATTATTATTATTATCATCATCATCATTATCATTACTCGAGAAGAAAGAGATGGGCTGGGCATGTGGCGCGTATGGGTGAGGAGAGGTGGGTGTATAGGGTCTTGCTGGGGAAACCGGAGGGAAGGAGATCACTGGGGAGACCTAGGCGTAGATGGGTGGATAATATTAGGATGGATCTCCAGGAGGTGGGATGTGGGTATATGGGCTGGATTGAGCTGGCCCAGGATAGAGAGAGGTGGCGGACGCTTGTGAGTGCGGTAATGAACCTTCGGGATCGGTGAACTACGGGGAATTTCTTGACTAGCTGCAAACCAGTTAGCTTCTCAGTAAGGACTCTGCACAATGGAGTAAGTATCATTATCATTACTGTTTTATTATAATTTTGTTAAGATCTTATTACTTGCGTACCATTTATGTTTGCGTTAAATGTGTCGGATAGATTCTCCAAGATTCGCTCCGTCGTTATATTTGTAACAGTTCGCGTACAACAGCACTTTGTGTGCCGTGTGTGTGTGTGTGTGTGTGTTTATGATTTATCTAGATTGTACCAAATTTCACATGTCTGATCGCAGTGTTTCGTTAGTTCTTCCCATTAAACCGATAGGTCAAGCAATTCTTCGCACTGCCGCCATGTTGCTATTTTACATTTTATAAAAATATTATCTCAATGAAAGATGAACTTCAAGAATTTTTTTTTCTGCGCGTATTTTCATGTCCGTGAGATATGTGAAGCTTTCACCTTAGAATTTCGCGTGTACGCTGTGATACTAGTATATATCGCAGGAAAGTAAGATCTACGGCTTTGGGGTTTCCTCCATTGGAATAACATTCACGCTAGTTTTCGTGAAAATCGGTCAACTCTTTAAAAAGTTAAAACGTAGTTGGAAACAAACACGCACAAACACGTTGCTGCTGTCGTAAGCCTACCCTTTTACTTCGTGAGAATTAAAGTTAGGCTAAAAATGCGATTAACAGTCTTACTGATATTAGGTCATGATGCTGTAAATAATGAAGTTTCCACATGTGTTGAGAACGTAGTGAATAAAACAAAATTTGTTTCGACGAACAGCAAAATGCAGGTCTCGTGCAGAAAACATCCCGTAGCTCAACGTGTATATCGGTCGGTAGTACATAAAGCGCGCGTTTTGGAATGGCGCCTCGCGATTGGTCTGGTTTGCGTTCGGGCTGCAGGCGACTGCTCATCCCGGGGTCCTGTCCAACATTTAATATGGCGGCTTGTGGAGAGAGGTTGATGGCACGTAATGTGTATTACTGTGTTTACGTGCTCGTTTTCGTATTCATTACAGCCGTATATGATTTACCAGGTAATAAGAATTAAGTTGTGGTTGTGTGTTTCTCTTTATCAGTTCATAAGTGTATGAAATAAAGAAATGTTTGGTACTTCTCTGCAAGACGGATATTTGTTTTCAAGGTAATATACACCTTCCTTGTTAGTACATATCGGTGCCTGTCTGTGGTTAGGCTGAAGGGCAAAACTGCATGTAAATAGTGTGTGTAATTTTGTAGAACTCATTAGCGTTGTTGGCATATTTTTCAAAATACACGTGTCCACTTGCGGTATATTCAACAGGCTATTGCGCGCAAGTTTGCGTTTTGGAATTTGTCACAAAGTTAATTGAGCGTGAAAAAAAAAGTACGGCAGCATTTTCTTTTAAAATGAGCAAGGATGTTGTATGGTAGCCCCTGTTTTCGTGTTTCAGTAAGTACCAATTTGTGTCTGGATACCGTACACCTACCAAGGGCGACATTAAATATTGATGTCTGGGGAGCCGTAAGATAGTGTTACGTTTGTTGACGGAAGGTTCTCAACATACTAGTTTCCAATAATGCATTCTGGCATTCCGTTCTTGAGAAAATCGTACGAGCAGGATGTGCTACTTGTATCAAGGTCATGTTGAACATTTTTTTTGTGTCAGTGAAAATACTGGGTTCAATATTATGCAGCATTAAATGCTACAAAAATTGTAATGTTTTGTGGGCGAGGGAATGTCATGTAACAGAGGTGTATTTGGTGTAAACATAATTAACGCCATACTAATTACGTGTATGTAAATGTTCACATGTCTGTTTCACATGTAGTTCAGCTGCCAGTGGAAATCTGATACTTGGAATTCAGCATAGGGGTAATTCTTTCCACTTTTTTTCGAACTGAAAAAGCAAACATGTCCCTTCTACTTTGTACATTTTAAAGACAACATTAGTTGTATTGTTTATTTTAAGATAGCAGATATCCAGATTATCAGTTGTGTTCATTTTACGTAGGGGTGCACCGCATTGTCGGGATTAGTTTATTCAAAATATTAGGCCTAATGTTTATTGCTAATGATGTTCACAAGGTAGATATGTGAATTGGTATTGTACTGTGTTTGTGGGTGTGATAATAATTCCATCTGATATGAAACATCTGTGAAATACTTCTGATTGTTGTTTACTATAAATTGCATTAATCATACAAGCTTATAACATGGAGTTCGCATATTTTGATCAAATATAGCTATAGAATTAGCATCATTAAGAAGTAGACAACGCAGTGGAATTTCGAATCGGCTACATGACGCCCAGAATTTGTGTAGTTCCAATTGTCATCACTGCTGCTTCAGATGGTGCATAAAAGTTTGTACTAATTTTGTTGCAGGGTAATGGGGGTATTTCAACAAAAGATCCAAAATGTATGTGAGAATAGACCCATGTGCCACGGGTCCACAAATTAATCTAGGAGCCATCTTTATAAATTCTGGGTGCCAGAAGGGTGACATGCAGCAATTTCCACACTGGAAACACACATTTATGTAATTACCTGTGAACTTCGCTTTTTCTGGCGTTTTCAGCTCGGTGCATGTGGATCAATACATATTTGTGTATGAAGAGAAAGAAATTGGAATAAGTGTGCTAAATATGTTAGGCACCACCACACAAAATTAACTGTGGAGGGTGGAAGGGGGGGAGGTGAACACCAAAGCAAACAGTGCCAGTACCCAGAATGTCATGGCCAGGAGGGTGCTACAGGATGGATACACCATTCAAATTTTCCAGCCCTCAGGTGACTTACTTTGTAAGTACCCCTTTTCTATAGAGTTTACTGAAACACACAAAGTGGTTCATGTGTGAAAAATGTTTCTCCAGATAAATGCTTAACAAGATGACCAATTTTTACAAGATTTTGCCTAATGTTGGGTCATACTGCCACATTTTTTTTAAACTTTTAAAGAATTTCATCATTGCGGGCATGCCAACTTGGATGCTAAAGTAACCGCAACTTCATCCATTGCTACATTATAAAAACTTTTAAAGAGTGAACTTGTCACTGTCAACGCCATGCAGGCATGGGGGGGGGGGGGGGGGAGGGAACATAGGCACAGCTCCACTCATTCTTAATTTCGGCGCTAGATGACTGTGAATGGTCATCTTCACGCCCTGACCGCTGTACCCCCGGTACTCACTGAGTAGGAGGCTGGGAATGGCTTCAGAGTCGGTTTGGGTGTTTTGAAGAAGAGAATCTTTTGCCTTTGCCGGGTTTCGAACCCCAAATCGCCCGGCTCATAGGCTAGTCACTAGGCACCGGATATCTTACAAATACCTAACCTTTATTCATTTACTTCTCTGTGAATGAGGCACTGCAGCTCTGTAATAACGGAATATTTTATGGTAGAGGATACGTGCTATATCTTCATACTTGGACAAGTGGATTTTGATGTGCCATGTGGTATGTGGAACCGCTTTTGAATGCTGAAGGTTCCAGTTAATATGGTGCCTGTGGGAAAATTTGGTGGTTGTGTTTTGAACAAAGCAGAAAGTAATATCTGCATGTTGTTAGACATTATTATTTTCGTAGGTAAACGAGAATATTCAGCAATTACATGTGTTTATATTCAAATCTTGCTGTAACTAATACAGGGATTCAGAACCGATAAACCACATTACACAGCCAGTTGTCTTCTAATGTTAGTGTCCGTATATATAAACTTATTGTTTCGTTTTCATCGAATGAACAGGGACGTGCGCTTACCTTCATGGGTTGTCGAAATTTTTGTGTTGGTTGTAGAAATATGACATTTATTTTTATATATTTTAATATATTTTAGATGTGTGACGTGTGATGTCAGGTGTTTCCAACGAAAAAGCAACTCGTCCCGCAATAAATTGATATATGCAACCTTGCAGAGATTATGCATTGCTTGAAAAATCAAGGTCACCTGACGGCAGTTTTCTCAGTTTCTCGTTTTAAGTTTCATAAAATCATATGAGGGCTGCAGACAGTTTGGAATGATCAGGATTTCTGATTTAAATGGGATATCAGCTGAGGCTGTTGTACATAATACCATATTATTATACTTAGTAGAATGTATGGAGAAAATTGGTACAGAAATACCGGCTGCAGTTGATGGAAAATTTGGCTGCACAAGAAGCGTTCTTCAAGATGGTAGGTGACCTGGTCTAGACTTGAACACGGAACCCTCCGATTCCAAGTCTAGAATGTTGTCACTAATCTTAGGCCATCGTGCTCGGTTGTTTTCTTGGTGAAAATGATAACGTTTTTGTGCACTTTGTATCATGTCAGCATTGCTCCATAATCATTCATGGCTCGCCTTCATGTTTCGCGAGCGGAAGAAAGTGAGCTTTTGCACACGTCGGCATTGAGCGCGACTCGTCGCCTTTCATGATAATACCGTCCGTCGTACCTGACGTGCGAGTGAACGAACCTGTATGAAAATGAACACGTCACTAAATGGTTGTTTTGTAATGGTAACAGTACTCAGTGTAACGATCCAATGTTTTTGTTACGGGGGTGGGCTTGGCAACAGGAATGGGTAAATTAGCATGGACTGGACCCCATGCATGTAGGAGCGAAATCAATAGCTGTTGCAAGATTTTTTTTTCTTAAAACGAACAACATTAATATTTGTCATAGTTTCAGGGATAAATATCTTCATAGACTAATGAATGTTCTGACTTACGTATATAGCGATAGATTAACATTCCTTTTGTAATTGCTGCGAGGTGTTTTCATTTCATTCATTTTTATTCCGTGGATCCTTACAGGATTACAAAATCCGTATGGTATGGAAATAGTCATATTTGCTTAAGAAAGCTAGAAGTGAATATAAAATTGAACAATAATTTTAAATAATAGGTCTAGTACAATATTTGATGTTGTGACGTGATATAAATTATTTTAATAGAAAAAGTAATAATATTATAGCACGGAACTTGTTAACAACTGCATATAATAACAATTCATAAATATGCAAATACAGTAGTTACATGATTTGACCCCTCAAATTTACACAATAAATTTTAGTTGAGTACAATACCATCACATCAAGACATCAAAAAATCTTCCAATGAATCTAACGCGTGCGCTATGAGAAAATATTCCAGTTCTCTGTTATATGGTTTGTATTCCTCCACCTTCTTAATATTATTGGTCACTTTGTTATGCAGTCGAATTCCCATATTAATTACACTCTGCGCATTTGTATTGGTAGGGTCCATAACGCAAAAACAAGCTGTATCGATTTACTCCTTGAACAAAGAAAAATCTTTCAAGTGAGCCACCACGAAGCCTGTGGGAATACAAACGGTCAGTAGACCATAGTAGGCTACAGTCCTCTGTTCCAACAGCATAATTGTGTCGCGGCAGCCTTATCGTGGGAATATGACACGTGTGAACCTTGAGATGGCAGAATGTAGGCCTTAACAATAGTCGCTCCGCCTGTAGTTGGCTTCAGGTCTTAAGATAAGCAGTAGCAAATATAGTATACCTCTACAGATACATTTCTAATTACAAACTACACGAAAATGTTTCAAATAGTAAAGGATCCTCGAGCGTGTGTATTACTTTTTTGTATGATGTATTATATTCCGTCAATATACAACTATATATCAGTACAGTGATACTGTATATACACTCAGGTCACATTATGGCAACATGTTTCGACTGTAAACGGCCATCTTCAGGCCAGTAGAGAACATTTTTAAGGTACAATAAAGTGAGCACACAATGGGATCCCATTTCGTTTACAGTAAGATTTAAAATTACGTATGTTGAAATTCGTATTTCTAACTAAAACATTAAAATAGTCGGTTATCAAGTAAATTAATAAATCAAGTAAATTAATAATCTTCGAGTTACTGTATTGTTGCGGGCCTCTAAAAGGATGCTAAAACATTAGTACTATATCTGTGCATCCATAAACAAGTGAAAAATATATTTCATTATGATTGCAATTGAAGTATGTAACCACTGCGTCCCGTTTGTATTATGTAGACGTCAATCGGTTGCGTACGTTGTGGAACTCTTGTGGTTTAGTTTCGGTTCACAAGACCGCTGTCACTGTGTGTTACTGTTTGCTGATGAAATTTTCCGCACCACGGTATAAAAATTGGTTATGCCAGCAAATTGTGGTAAGTACCATGATTTAATTTTAATATTGTACAACCATTGTTTCAACTATGTTTGGCTATGAATTACTGGTGTAAGGTTAGGCAGATAATGAACCTGTAGGGGACTCATGAATGGCAGTAGGCAGTAGAAAATATTCATTTGCAATATCCCGTAGAGAGATGTGCAAAGGCAGTATCTGACACGATCTACCTTAACGTAATGTTCTACAAAGACAGACGGTCTTGAGCGAATGTTAAGGTTAGAGGTTTCACTAGCGTTTTGTGGTGTGATAAAAGCTGAGAGGGGAAGGGAGGATTATATATCATATTGTAATAGATATGAGAGAAGTTGGGTAGCAAGGTTTACAGTTGTGGTTTGGAAATTGAGGGGTTTGAGGTGTGAGAAGAATTGGACTGTCCAACATGCCTTCATGAGTGGAATGCCATTCACATTGTTTTAATTGTTTGTGGATGAAGAGGTGGGGAGAACAGTTTTTGAACAGGGAGTGGCTAGCTGTGAATGAAAAGTTAGCATTCAGGAAAATTTGCAGGGTGCACCAGAATCACAGAGCTAAGAAATTCAGGAACATGTCCACATATGTGTAGTGTAAGTGGATATGTATCATCTGAGGAAAACAGGAGAGATGGAGAGCAGTATTGTTGTCAAAATCAGTAAAGACTAATTCGAGAAGCAATGTTTGTATGTGGGTATGAGCAAATAATTTGACATGGGATGCATTGGTGGGCGCAGCCATCTGTATTTTGTACTTTGTAATGGTGTATTTCCAATGACTGAGGTGATCACACATGTCCAAGAGGCCACAGGATATCTCGTTCTTTCAGCGTTTTCAGTGATATGATGGAAAATGTGTTTCCACCATCTTTTAGAGAATTTTATTGTTAATGAATGTGGGCATCCTGAAATCCATTGCAAATGCCTGTCTCATAAAATTTAGGCTGTAGTGTCTTCATGCCACTAGTCATTTTTTGTATAACTTCACCTGTAATGAAACTTGTGCTCAACTGTTGCAAGATGTATGTGGTTTGGCTAGAGACTGAAATCTGTTTGGTGTTGAAGGCCACAAACCCCCTGTTCTTGACATTAGCCAGGTGGCCTGGATAATCTTAAACATTCAGCATTGAAAGAGTGTATTTTGGTCTTTATCTCGCCAATTTTAGAATTATCCATTAGTGTGTGGATGCCAGTTGTGGTCTGTCACTTGTGTGCTTACACTCTTTGCTCTCTCCACACCCCAAGGACATCTGCTGTGTGTGTGTTATTCTGTTCTTGTTATTTCACGATGTCCCTTGGGTCTATTGTGGCAGAACAAAAATTCTTGGGGCCTTTAATAGTTTACTTTTCATCAACTGAGACAACAATTCAGTGTATTTGAGCAGTGATTAATGTGGTGATTCACTGGGCAAGTGAAAAGTATAAAACAGAAAATGAAGACCTGGATGTTATCTTGGAGTAATGGAGAGTTCATCTCTTCATTTACTGTCCTTTTGTTTCTAACACATTGTATTCTGACACTTGAAATGTTTTGTTTTTCATGAGCAAAATTGTGCTGGTTGGTTGTAATCTTACGTGCATATTAAATTTAAAATTTATGTGAAGCAAAATATAGCTATTTTTATTTGCAGTCCAAATTATGTCAATTATTTGTAATCAGAGCATGTAATGATTTTGATACATGAAGCAAAACTTAGCAATTTCATATTATTAGGCATTAAAACTTTCTTATTGACATTGCGTGATTTTATTTGAAATTGCTGCCTGATGTTAGCGGACACAGTTTGGATAATGTCAAGATTATCTGCCAAATGTCTGAATTGTATTGGCCATATTATTTTGAACTTCACCCTGAGTGTTGGGTAATGTCATCAGCTTGCTGATCTTTGCACAGTGTCGGTCCTTAGCTTTAATCTACATACGGAAAATTATAAAAGGTGACCACATCTGTAATCAGTCATTTATGACAGGTCTGAATTGAGAGAATTGTAATGTACCTCACTGTTTATCATGTATGTGACACAATACTGTTTCTTATGGTATTACGTAATTAACTGCCAGCAAAGTACACATACAGTGTAAACATGAAATAACTGTTGTTCTTCAATTTTGAAAATTAATACAAACATTTAACATCAGTACAAAATACAATGTAAACAGTTATTCTTATTCATTTTACACAGTGAATGATGATTGGTTTATTTAATGACATCTTTCCAGGTGTATAGGTTATGTTGCATTCACTGGTAGAATGATTTGTGAATGGTAAATTGGAAGGAATGTGGAAGGAAGTGGTTGTGGTCTGTAGACATTTGATTACAGCAGTTTCTTGGAATATACTGGGGGGGGAATAAACCTTTACAGTATCTAGCACTTCAAGATTCAGAACTGAAATTTTCCAAAATATGTGACGATTTATCACAGATGTTTTGAACAGGGGTTTGTGTCATTTATTGTATGTTTTAATTTGGCACGTAAGGGCTATGCATAGTGACAGACCTCTCATGCATAATGCTCCAAGGCAATAAATGGTTGTTTTGGTAAATATACTGTGTATGTTGAAACCAGTGGTGTAGTTGGGGTTTTCAGCTTCCATTGGGAGTAATCACAATGGTTGCCTATAAGAGAAATTACAGACTTAAAAAAATGACAGTTGTTTGTAGAGTTTCCTTATATTTGACCTCAGGATTTAAAATTTGTTGACCTCAGAAAATAGCAATTTTTATTTAAAATACTTATTTTGCTGCTAATTAGCTGCCCCTTTGACTGTGCTGCCCAGGGCAGTTACTCCACTCCCTCCTCCCAGCTGTGCCCCTACTTGAACCTGCATTACATACATACAGGATGAGATTTGTTTCGTCTTGATACAGTGGTGGTGTAGCAAACCTTGTTATATTATTGTTCATAACTGGGTGTTTGTGAGGGTGAAGAAAAAGGGCTGTAAATCCAAAGTTTTTGTATGAATACAGTTAATTATAAAGTTGCCTGCACTAAAAAATAACAGGAAATTATGAATGACAGAATAAGACAATTTTCTGGTTGTTAGAACAAGTAATTATGTGAGTAAATAGGCTTAATTATAATTGCTTTTTGTTTGTGTGTGTGTGTGTGCTCAGCATGCCTCCTGTGGTAATATGTTTAGGAGATCATTATCTTGTGTGAATAATATTATGTTGATAGTTGTAAATTATGTGCCTATCAGGGTATAACACCAAGCTTAAATGTGCATTGTGACCAGTCACATATCATTATCTTTATTGCAGTACTGATAAAACTTCCTTGGGAACCACAGGGTGGACCCTAACTTATTTTCTGTGTGGCAAAGTGATTAAAGTATGTGTTTCAGAGTTCAGAGTTTCTAGATTTGCTGTCACTGCTACACTGTCTGAAAAGAATTTGTTCTGAAAGGGCTCAGTTGGCTTTTTAATTTATGTGTTCTAGATAAATGCTTCTGTCACCCTAGAGTGCTCGTGAGTAATGTGACGTGAAATTATAGCTTGACTAATGTTGTTCAAGTTGATGGATTTTTTTTTTTTTTTTTTGTGTTTTTTTTTACTGAATGTGACATAACAAGTTAACAATTGAGGTGGGATGTGTTAGGGAATCGCTCGCAAGTTCTGTGTCATATTTAATGGTTGATATGCATTTTATTATATTTTGTAGGTTGTGCTGGTCTGAGCGTGTTGCCACGGGATGTAGTAGGTGAAGAGGAGCGGGCTTCTTTGCTCCCGTTCCATAATAGCGTGCTGTACCACCAGCTTATGTCATCTGTTGGTGAGCAGTACAGAGCTGGCAAGAGCCAGGTTTCAGATCACAGTTCAGCTGAGAGTGCAGGTGTGTTGAAGTTGCTACCATTATTGTCTGGTTGGTTTTACTGGTTGAAGTAATCTTAGGAACCTTGTACTTGTTAGCTTGCAAGTGCGAATGGTTGGTTGTTCAGTTTTTTTTAATGAAACTGTGTCAATGTTTGATGTTATGTTTCTTTAGGTGAGATGTAGAAGGAGAATTTGAATAGTGAATTGAAGGAAATATGTCACAATAAGCAATTGCCAGCTTTATTTGAACTGGTTATCTATGAGATATGATTGAGATATTCTTCTCTGTGTTGTGCTGCTGCATAATCTCCGGATTATAATAGGGCTAGTATCTGTAAGATTAGAACTTGAAAAAAACTGGGTGAAAGCACGTGTTCTTTGGTGAGACTTATCACAAAATAAACTGTACTGATATAATAAAATAGCTTATTTCATGTGTTACAGATGTTGAGTAAGATCTTACTCGAATCTTATACATGCACTCTTCAATGTTAATAAAAATCCAACCAGATGCAACAGTATGCAGATATTTATTTACTGCAAAGTCACTTTGCAGTAAATAAATATCTGCATACTGTTGCATCTGGTTGGATTTTTATTAACATTGAATTACGATGCACGGAACCGTGAACTTAAAAAAAAACTTGCACTCTTGTTTGATTACTCTTATTCATTTTATAAAGATTATAACTGAAAGAGAACACCAGCTATTACATACTTTCTCACTGAATTAAAGTTCTGGAAAGGAAAGAATGTGGCACCACACAGCTTTTGTTTTGACAGTTTTTACTTCTGTGGCAACAGTTGGTAACAAGTCTGTTCATAACACACAAATAGGTTAAGCATGAAATTGTATGTGGCTTTATCATAACAAATCAGAATTTAAAATAAGACTGCTTCATGCATTATATATTACATAAATTGTTTTGAACCTTTCTTATGCTTATGGCACACTAGAATTAAAAACGGTAACTCAAATTGATAATTACAATGAATCTGTTTTTAAACCATGAAATTTATTTTATGAAAATATGAAATTATTGTGAAGCATTTATTCATTCTTCCAGTTTTAATTTGCTTATTTAACTTTTTGTGTAGGCTGGGATATTGTAGTTAGTATAGCAACTTGTTACAGGCTGGACGGTCTGGGGATCAAACCCCGGTAGGGGCAAGATTTTCCGCACCCGTACAGACTGGCCCAGAGGCCCACCTGTGCAATGGGTACTGGGTCTTTCCTGGGGTAAAGTGGCCAGGGCATGGCGTTGACCACCCATCCCCATCTAGCACCGAGTTTAAAGAAAGCAGAGATATACATCTACTCACCCTCTGGGCCTTCGTGGCCTGTTTTACCTTTATTTAATTTTATGTAATTATTCTTCTGTTCAAACCATCATGGCACACTACAAACCACTATCCTGTACGATCTAGTGGCTAGCAGACAGATATGCTGGAGTTATATGGGGAGAGGGGAGAGTTTTACATTATGCTTGAGTGTTATAGAAAAGTAGTGTTTATTATTTTGAAACAGCCTTTTTTAAGGAAAATCCTACATAAAACATGGGTGTGTTATCCTAGTGATGGATAATACAAAATATTTTTGAACATTGTATTCGTATTTTGGTGCCTGAGTTGGTGTACTGAATAAACTAAAATGTTAGTAAAGATTTTGACATATGTTTGGGCCTCCGAATTTATGTACTGGATGAAACGAAATGTCCCTGTCATGACCTCTGTGTTCCCACTGATAGTCACATTTTGTTATTAATCAGTTTTCTGTCAAAGAAATAATTGGGACAAACTGCAGTGTTAAACTGGCATTCGGCAGGCAGAGATTTGTGTGGATTATGCTGGTGCAGTAACAAGCCAGTGCAAGTTTTCCAACATTAATGAATTCCTTTATTATGGATTTAATTTTGAAATGCTGTTCTGAGTCTTGTACTTTTGAGACTTGCGTAATGTTCTCCTTACTGCTGGGTTAAACTGGCTGTGCCATTAGAGAATCACTAATGAGGCTGTAATAATGGTTTCAGAAAGTGTGTATTAAGGTTATATGAAATGTCTTGTATATACAGATGATGCAGCAGAGATGGCACCAAATAGAGAAATGGATACTGTTGCCATGCGGACACGGAGGCCACTGAATGGTGCGGCATCAACACAGGACGAAGTTGTGGTGACGTGGAACACAGGCTACTGGGCTGACTGGCAGCTTCCCATCTTGGTTGTGTTGTTTGCTGGTCTTGGAGTTCTAGCTGTGATATTTGTGGTAGATACTGCTATATCCTCAGTAGCACATGTCTTTTCTGACAGATGTAGTTATGGGCATCAATTTGCAATCTCAGTTTCTTAGCCTCACAGTTACAGAATTATAAACACAGAAGTGCTGTTTTGTCATTTTTTTATATATCTTCTTACCCAAAATACCGCCAAAATAAGACAAATGGCTTGTCACCCAATATTCTGATTACCTGCCTGTGTGGGGATCACTGGTTTGTGAAAGGTTATGGTATGTAACCAATTCTGACATGTCTTTTCATCAAGATGATATCTTAATTTTCTTTGAGTAACTACAGCAAATGTGTATATGATTTGAAATGAAAATAAACTAGGTGCTGATTATGCACAAATATTGGGAGGGAATTAAAAATTCAATTGAAATGATCAAAATTGTATTTAATAATTTAATTAAAAAGGAAATGTGCTTATGAATCCCCTGAAATTTGCCCATGGAACCCCAGGGCTGTTCAGAACACAGTTTGAATATTACTGCTCTAAGGCAGTGGAGCAGTATTCTCTGCTTGCTTCGTGACCTTCCATACAATGTGACTGGAAATTACCACAGTTTTGTGAACTGTTGCATTTTCTGCTTCAAATAATGCAAGTCCCTCATTTCATCCACATGAACTATTAGTGCTTCCTTGTTATTGTCTCTAGAGCCTTGCACTAGTTAAGTGCTTGTTTCTTGCTGTCCAAAGGGCTGTATATGTATGACTAGAAACAGTGCTAACCACATTTATTGTTCTGCATTTGATGTTATGTTTAACCTTCAAAGACTTGCAGTTTTATGCAGAGGCACTTAGGAAAACACTCCTAGAAATTATTTTTATATATTTAGGAAACAGGGAAATACACTGCATTTTTAAGACATGCTTCATAATCTCTGTTTTATTTCTCACAATATGCCATTTATTTATAATTTCACATTTTTTCTATACAAGTAATACAGTTGTTGTAATCCATGCACTAAAATTTCGATACCAACCCTGGCAGGATAAAGGTTAAGTGATCCTAAATCTAATTTTGGTGCTGAATTTCCTTTATTAAGTTTCTGCACCATGGTAGAATGTGGGCCCGGTAGCTCAGTCGGTATAGCGACTGACTACAGGCTGGATGGTCCGGGATCGAATCCCGGTGGGGACGAGATTTTCTGCCCATGCAGACCGGCCCTGGGGCCCACCCAGCCTCCTGTAAAATGGGTACTGGGTCTTTCCCGGGGGTAAAGTGCAGCTGGGCCGTGCTGCTGACCGCTCACCCCCTTCTAGTGCCGCAGTCATGGAAGAGTATAGCTATACCTCTACCCACCCTCTGAGCCACACTAGGCCTGTAACGGGATCACTTTACTTTTATCGTGGTAGAATAAGGGTTAAATGATTTTGAGTATAATTTTGGTGCTGAATTTCATTCATTAAGATTTCCCCAGTTGAATATTGTTCTAATTCGTTACCTCCGAGGGAAACATTAAATGGGGTTTTCCTTGCATTGCTGTTTATTATTCAACATATGATTGTGGTATGAAATATGCATAACACATGTGTGCAGATTCTGCTATGGCTGAAAAATCAGATGCTGTCATCATCCAAACTTAAAGATGTGAAGCCTGCTAGTGTGGCCACGAAGTCGTGCACACCAACTGGAACAGGAGTAGAAGCCCAGTGGATCTTTCATCCTGTGATGAAACCTCCGCTGGAGTCTGTGGACTCATCAGGTGTGCAGCCGCAGCTGCCTGACCATGCAACCCTGCCAGAGGTGATGTCAGCAAGTGAAGGAAAGAAACCTGAACCCATAAGGATTAAGGCAAAAGGACTCCTTGAACGGCGAGGATCCAGTGCTAGTTTAACTATAGATCTGCATCCAGGAAGTCAGGAAAACCTGGCAACAGTCGTCACACCAACCAGAGAATGGTAAGAGAAATACAAGTCATGCAGTTGGCCCTGCAACCTGCATGCAAGATAGAATTTATAAACTGATCCAGAGGCAGTTTTATTTTGCTGCACTGTAAATAGTATTTTCCCCATATCTAAAAAAGTGACTTTCAGGTAGTATAACCAGAAGGTACAACAGTGATAATGCTAAAACCCACCACTGGACAGGATCCTCACCTGCATCCTTGTATGTTCCTTTACAACGTAGCTCTCTAAGGTCCATCCTAATGATACTCTTTCAGTTTCTTAGTCAGAAAAGTGGCTACTTTCATGTAGGTTCCTCCACCAAAATTTTGTATGCCTTACCAGTTTTCTCTACCTGTTTAACCCACCATAATTTCTTGTATTTTGCTACTGTAACAGTATTAGATAATCTACATGAGTTAGAAATGCATGAATAGCTTGAAAATGTGAGATGAGCTCAGGCTGGGCATGAACCTCAGAATATTGCAACTGAATCTTGAAGCCCAAGTTGTAATAATTTACTGAGGTAACTGTTTTGTAGTCATAATTTTATATGTATATACATTATTTGATGTCTTCTGGGCACAGTTGACTTAACAGTAGTGAGGCCCAACCTTCTATTTTGTTTGTCAAAATGCTCACATGTAGGCACAGAGAGGAGTGAATGTTGTGCTTTCAGCCACATTGCATGTGGATAACTCCATGTTATGAGATCATTATGTATCAAACAGAAAAATGTTTGTGGAGACAGACATAAGTGGCTTGATATATTCAAAACAAATGGTACACTCGTAAATTTTTACTGATTAGAAATGTGTTACATCTTGCTTCGTGTTAGACTTTTCTGTTGAATCTAATTGCAACTGAAGCTGAGCTGTTGCTGTTCTCATGTACTGACTTCCAAAGTCTTGCGTGAATTTTGTGAATAAATTCTGGAGCAGTGCGGTTATTGGTAGTTGAGAATAAACGTAACATAGCATAAGATAAACAATAATATAAATCAGTTTTTCCTTGTCACCAGTTCACTGCGAATGATTACACCGATTCTGTTCTCCAATTTGTTCTGAGATAGCAGCACATTCACATCACACAAGGTTTAATTTTTAATTAAGTGGCTGTACCATATGTAAACACACAGTTTCCACTTTCGGCACATATGTTTCCAATACAGACAGTTGGCACATCAAATTTTCTATAACATTTTAAATTTGTTCTGAATACCTTACAATTAAATTTTATGCCTTATAAGGAATTGATACAATATTTTTTTTGTACTGTTATGGTTTGCTTGGGGCTTTGGTTATGGCCATTCTGTACTGTAAACTGTGTTGATTAATGAATGTGTCATATCCTGTTGGGTATGACTGTACATATTATGCAACATTAATTTATAGTTTTAAATACAACAACAAATGGACAGTATGACCCATGACCATTTGGAAGCACATACAGTATGCAAGAATAGTGTTACTGTTACATGCAGTGTTGGATTAATCACTTCACCATTCCTTCATTACCGTTAAGCTACAAAGCCAGACACTATTAATTACGATCAGGCAGTTCATGTGTGGCTGCTTCCATTCCCTGGTTGCATCACAGATCACCTGTTCTGAACTTCTCACCTCATTATTCCTATTACATCCTTTAATCCATTCCTTGTTAATAGACCTTACATCTGACATGTGGTCTTTGTCCCTTAACTCTTCTGCCAGCTCCACCAGGGCCATGCACTTTTTATGATAGTGCCACTTGTTTGGTTTGCCACCTCATCATTATCTACACAATATACTTGTATGTTTTGGTGTGGCCACCCCTCGACTGTTTGACTCTAATGAAGGGGACATTGTGCTCCTCCATTGTTGTTAACAATTTACCAGTCAACCTAGTGTAGGAATCTCAGAAGACTTGAATCTTCAAGTTTATGTGTGTCAAAAAGTAAAACTGTAGAGATCTGAGCAAAGTTTCCAGGGTGGTTGGATACCAGCCTCATATCATGGAGCCTTAGGTTTAATTCCAGAATATTCTGTATGCTGTGAAGTAGACAAAGTTAAGTACAGCTGGGCAAATTTTACTCCAAGTACTTTAAAAGATTTTGTGGAATATCTAACTAAAAGAAGGAAATGTATGCATTGCTATAGAATGTGAGATGTAAGGCAGAGTAACAGTAGCATTCAGTCAGAACACAGTATGTAAGTGTTACTTAAGTCTGAATATTATTGTAACATGCTTTTTAAAGATCCCTTGTTTTCAGAGAGCAACCAACCTTGAAACAATTTGAATTACATGACAGAAGAGTCTGTAGTTTCAAAATCAGATTAATAACACAACAGACTTGATATGACTGATTTTAGTTTATTGTATTCTACTCTGAATTGCAGTACAACTGAAGAATATTTGCTGTCTGCTGGGAATGTTCTAAGTCGTGGTCAGTTACGTTCTTGTCTCCGTGACACTCGGATGCTGCATCGGGAATTCTGGGATTTGCCTTCCAACCACCCTGAGAAGGCAGAAGTTGCTGGCAGTGGTACAAAGAATCGTTACCGTTCTATCTTGCCCAACGAGAGGTCAAGAGTCAGATTACCGGTTGGTAATGAGGATCTTTTAGCAGGGTACATTAACGCCAACTATGTTAGAGTGAGTATCCCTAGCATAGGACTTTATGTATATTAATTTTGTGCATACCTAGTACATACCTGCTGTGTGATAAAAGTGTTCGCAGTTTGTTTGTATAATTATTTTATATTTATATATATCTAAAAAATTAAATAGTTGTACTGTGGGGGCATACACATGTGCCCTAGAATATAGGCTAAGGGTGGTAAGATGCGTGCAAGAGAAAGGATGCAGTTTAGTAACTTTTGAAAGCCAGTTAACTTTGCTCAGATTGTCTGCCATGATTATGTGCTGCTTTTGATGGAAGGGGTCTTGTCCAAATTTGTTACAGATTTTCCATATGAAAATTTGTATGCCAAATGTAATTTTAATATAAACTGGGAAATGACAGCATGACATAGACTTCATAAAAGTGTGGTAACACTGTGATATATTTTGTCAGGAGGTAGTGATGAAGTTTAAAGATGTTTCAGGTGAAAGATGCAACTTGTAACTGTTCCCACACTGTCATGTAGACCCACTGTATCATAGTGTATTTTAAATGTTACACAAGGTCTGCAGTCAAGACACTGTCTGTCTGTCTGTATGGCTTTATGTTTAATGTCTTGACATGTTTTGTTTAGAAGAGGTATTTAATTGTACTGCAGTCTGTTGAATGAGATGTGGTGCAAGGTTGAGGAGAGGAATATGTTTTGTTTTGTGGCATGTTATGCTCAGTTATAAGAGAAATTGTGTGTTTTAAGTCTCAACCTGGAGACTGGCTATCATGATGGAAGTTTTTTATGGTTTACATCAGTCTTGATAGACAGATTTTAGGATACTGCCTAAAATAGACTGTAAACCAGTTCCTCTTCCTTACCATATTTTCAGTCACAGTCACCAATTGTCTGAGAGGATGAACTATATGCAGATGAGAAAAAGCAAAAAATGTTATGTTACTGAAGATTGTCATAATATGTGTAAGGACTGTCATTGTTTTTGATTCTGTGTGCTGTGTCGAATTTCTTCAAAGTCTCTGTTCCCAATATGATATCATGTGCTCCATTTTCATCTACATTTATTCTGGAGGGAATGTGTTCTGCAAGCAGAAGTACACAATTCATCTGCAAGATTTTGTTAGTTTATCATGTTGGAGCTGTGAAGTGTCACATAACACAACTGTTATAAAGGAACAAGGAATTTTTTGTTTGTTCAGCTGTTTGAATTGGTTATACTGAAAATCAAAGAAATGTATGTGAAATGTAAGTAAATTATGTTTTTTTCAAAGTTGGTAAAATGGAGTCACAACCAACCTACTCTATTAGGATATAGTGAAAGTAAGTGTAAATTAGTTTGACAGAATTCAGGTTGAATGTTTCCAGGGCTATGATGGAGAAGAGAGAGCTTATATTGCGACTCAGGGACCTTTGCCCCATACAGTGTCTGATTTTTGGACAATGGTTTGGGCTGAACACCCTCCCACCATTGTGATGATTACAAAGCTGTGGGAGAAGGGTCGACCCAAGTGTGAAGCATACTTTCCACACGGTGAACCAGGAACACATGAAGCCACAGCAAGCTATGGTGATGTTATTGTTTCGGTTGTGAGTCTGACACACAGGGATGGCTACACAATACGGGAACTGCAGGTTCAGGTGTGTTTCAGTAGTTTCCATTTGTTGCTTCCATGGGCAGAATAGGAATTGTTGAACTTTACATGTGGTATATGCTGCACATACATGAACTTTCTCAAGCAGAGGTACACAAATTCTGGTTGCCAGGTTGCCCTGGTACAAAATTTTTATTGTGGCACCTAATATTTGTGGGTCCTTGGTATGGAATTTGCTTCATGTCACCATTCTGGCATCTAGAATTTTGAGGTGGCTTCTAGATTTTTGGAAAATTAGTGGAGCCCTGCTTACAGGTATAAACTTAACAACAAACTAAGAAATTTAGTATACTTCTGACTAGATGCTTTTTCTGTATGATTTGTGCAAGAAATGTTGTTCCAGTAGAAAGTAATGGAGAAATCTTCATCTTAAATTTCCTGGAATCCCAGTTACGAGCACAACATGCATCCATGAAGGTACACCTGTTGGGTCAGTTTAAGATAGGCCTGCAAAGAATACTGTTTTCTTGCTGAAGAAAGACTAAGAAAAATAAGGGCTAGGTTTGAACATACACCTCAGAAATTTCTCTGATGCCTTGCAGAGGGGACACCATCTTGAAATAATGTATGCGCATATGCTTATACCTTTATTTTTTAGTTTTTGAGTTGTAAGTTTTTGTATTGTTATTCTGCATGAATAATGTATGTTGAATGTTCTTTCATTTCTGATTTTTATAAACATGGCTGTGGTGGTGTGACTCTCAAATCTGTTGTAGAGTTTAGAACTGCTCATGTTAGGGATAAGTTACTTATAAGTTTAGTTAAATATTCTGTAATTCATGCATAACCAGTGCAGTTGGGTTACCTTTACAATACATTTCTTTCATCTTACCATCTTTTAATAACAGTGACAGGTATAATTAATCCCTGCATTTCTTTTGTTACAGAGGGGCAGTGAACAACATAATCTCTTGCATTTCTGGTATGACACGTGGCCGGATCACAAGACTCCGCCCAGTGCTCATTCTCTTGTAGCCATGGCCCGTGAAGTCGAAGCAGTTCGTACCAATAAGCATGGGTAGGTGTTTTGGAGATTAGATCTTGGAAGATTGTATATGAGAACAAATTGATGTTTGTGCTTGTGAAGTTGAATTTTAAATTAATCTTAATTACACAAACCTTTTTATTTTGTCTAATTTCATTTTATTTAGTGACACATTCTCGGCTGCAGAGGGCGTATAACAGAGTCTGAAAGATTTTGGTGGTGGTGTGTTATGAGAGGCATTACTGTTAATCTGGCCATTGGCTATTTTCAAATTTTTTTAAATGCTAGATTTTGAAACCCAGCTAGTCCATTCCTCTGAAACTTGAAACTGTGAATTAATTTCCTGATGATACATAGTGTGCGCTACTGGCAGTATTATTAAACAAATACATAATGAAAGTAATTTTTTTTTCCAGTATTGACTGCATTGTTAATTAAACCACGAATAAATTCCACTTTTTATGCTGTTTGAAGCCACAGGACTTCAACCTGGGGATCGCGAATGGACAGCAACAGCAACATGATATAATTTCATCACATAAAGTGCTGTATAAAATGTGCTGTGTTTGGTTGCAATCTGTAGGTCTTTTGTTGTATGGAAACTTTGTTCATGCAGGATCATTAGCACTGCTTGTAAGCTAGTGCTGGTCGAAAAGTGAGTTTAGGTATATAGAATCATACAGAACATAAGAGCTACATTTTATTCCTTGGAAATTCTGTGTTACTTATTTGTGATGAAAGAAAACTGTCCTGAACATTAACATGGCGAGTAGAAGTTCTTACAGCAGTCTTGCTGAAGGTTCAGGCTTTCTGGGATGTGACATGGACTGCTTGACCCCAAAGATGAAGCCACTAGGTTTCTTTGAAATATCAGAAACTACTAACCCAGTGACACTGCATAACATTCCAGAAAACTTGATCGTCAACAGAGCATCCTTTCTAAGCCTCTGGACCTGAACTCAAACTCCTTGAGAACAATAGTAACTGTTTCATTATCCCATCAGCTCAGGTATTTAATGCCAGTTAAATTATACTTGTAAGCCATTTTTATATCAAAAGTCATGAGGTGAGTGTATGCACATTGAAGACATGATGGTCAGGAGACATGAGAAAGTAGACAGTTGCTGGTTACTCATCTAACCTTTGATATGTACCAATAAGGTGGATGTGTTATGTGACATATTGTGTTCTCATGTAGTTGTGACTTGTATTATTAATTTCATAGTATCCATATTTTGACTCACACTTACTGTTTTGTGAGATTTGATGTACTTACAGCATGGACTACAAATAATAGGGAGTTGGAAGCTTTCATTTACTCTGAAACATCAGGGTAAATTTGATGTATGTTTGTCCATGCATCGTTGTATAAGTGTAAAGAAGAAAATCAACTAGATGCTACTGAATGCTTTGTTGCACTTATAATCTGCTCAACATGTTTTGGGCACTTATATGCCCATCATCAGGAGCTCGAGACTATACTTGTGTTATTGCCGCACATGGTGTGCAATGCCTTGGTTGCTGGTGGTCGGCTGTTAGGAGCAGAGCAGCAGGCTATGTGTCCCGGATGAGTGAAATTGTGCGTATCGCACAATTTCCCTTATCCTGGACGCATATACACAAGTATAGTCTCGAGCTCCTGATGATGGGCATGTAAGTGCCCAAAACATGTTGAGCAGATTATAAGTGCAGTAAAGCATTCAGTAGCATCTAGTTGGTTTACTTCTCTGCGCTTAGCAGAGTAAATGTCTACATTGTGCAGGGTCACAGCCCAGATGACAGTATTCTGTACAATTCCCATTGTCCACACTGCAATAATCGTTCTAATTATTGATGTGGAAATGCCATCGTCATTTGTGTGAGCTGTCTGTATATGTGTGTGTGTGTGTGTCCCAGCAGGAATATTTTGTGAGGCGTAGTGGAACATGTGTGATGGTGACATATTTGTGATGCTATTGTTCCAGTGTGCTGGAGATGGAAGGAATTACCTTAAGTAGAATCAGCTGCGGAGGCCCTGTGGTGGTTCATTGTAGTGCAGGTATTGGCAGGACTGGCTGCTTCATTGCAGTTTCAGTTGGCATGTTGCAGCTTCTTGAAGAAAACAAGGTGGACATACTTGGGATCACCTGTCAAATGAGATATGATAGGTAAACTGTTTTTAACATTATGTTCAGCAAAAGAGCATAGCTAAGTCTGCTGGTGCTTACCTGTGCTTGAAGTCTTCAATTTGATACTGATTATACCTAATGTGGACTTAACCTCTGTTTCTCTCACTTTTGATGGAGTCAGATTGTTGGACTGAGTTCCTCTCAGTAATTTGGAGTTGGCATATTTGTGTCCATATATAAGGTTAATTTTATTAAACATTTGTAAGGAAGTAGCATTTTAGTACTGTTTTACATTTTTATGCATTAAATGTGTATACATTTCTTTCAGAGGAGGCATGATTCAAACAGCAGAGCAGTATGAATTTGTCCATCGTGCATTGTGTCTATTTGAACGCTCTCTCCCTGACCAGTCGGGTGAGTGAATAGGCTTCAGGAATGTGTTGCCATTGACAAGTTGCAAGTATACTTACCACCAACACTGCTGGGCTGCAAATGAACCGGTCCATAGATCTGAAACCGTAGCTGTGGTCATTGTGTGGGATGCACAGCGATCAGTTGGTATGAAACAAAAGGCTTGTTTGTTGGGGAAGTTGTTTCTAAATCCCTCCCCCCTGTAGAACAGGACCGGCCTACATCAAGGTCAGTGGTGTAGATAACTGTTAAGGTATAATATAGTACAAAGTAACCTGAGTATAGTTGTATAGCTCATATCACTATGAAAAACATAGACCCCTGATTATTAACTTCATATAAAAAAACTGGATTATTTAAAATATGGAGGTTCCAAATGAAGACCTGTACAATCAAATGTAATGCTGTTGGTAGCAGTAAACACTGAAAGTAACCTCAGATCTTGAAGCTGTGTTAAATTGCATGTGAAGAAAAGGACTACCAATCTGTGTAGGAATTTTGTATAGAACCCAGTGTGAATTGTGTTTGATTTTATAAGTCAGCTGAAATACAGTCATATTTTTATATCATACATATATATGTATGTATGTATGTCAGTGTGTACTCCTATCCACAGCTAGTCTATAGAATGTCTGTGACAATAGAAGAGTTACTGGTGTATAGGGAAGCCAAAGCTAGGCCTTTGCGTGGTTCATAATTTATGTATTTTCATTCAGTAGAGGATTAAAAACATTAATCATGATGTTTCAAATCAAATTCCACAATTATTGCTGAGTGTGACTGATTCTAACAGATTTTCTCTATTTTGATTGAATACCATCACTAACAGTTCTAACATATGTTCATTCTCATGAGCATAGAAGAATAACAATGTGTCTGAGTTTTTCATTATTTAAGAGGATTAAATATATTACATTTCCAAGTGGCTTTAGGAACTAGTTTGTTATTTGTCAATTTGCCGAAGTTGCATATTGTTTTAAGATTGCTTACATATGAGACTCATTGAGTGTAAAATTAGATGACAGTGGGCTGAACGTAAACGTCCTTAACATAGTCTGTGTAGGTTTTATGTCTTGGGGCAGAGAATGAAATCAGTCATTTTCCAGTTTCACATTCTCAAAACTGTTTTAGCTGTTGGATTAGTAAGATAAACTTCATTGTAGTTATTGAAAGTTCTGGAATATTGCTCTGAGAATGGGTGTTATTGGAAATCAAATAACTTGAGTTGAAATACTATGTAAGAAATTTTTGACATTTGCACTCTTTCAATTATCAGGGGCAATGTTTTGCAACCTTCTTGTCTGTCCCTATGACAGGAAATTTTCTGCAATTGAAGTAATTGAAAAATAAAAAATCAACTAGATGCCACTTATTATTGTATTGTACTTCTTATAGCCTCAACATGTTTCGGGCACTACTATGCCCATCATCGGGAGCTCGCGACTATGATGTTGATTACCACATTGGTCGTTTCGTTCTTGGTTTGCTGTATGTTGGAGTTTAGGTGCGGTTAGGCTGGAGTACGAAACGACCAATGTGGTAATCAACATCATAGTTGTGAGCTTCTGATGATGGGCGTGGGGTAATGCCCGAAACATGTTGAGCCTATAAGAAGTACGTGGCATCTAGGTAGTTTTTTTATTCTTCAGTTATCACAATGATGCACGGTCCAATAAACATCAGATTTCTGCAGTTGATCTGTGTTTCACTGTGGTTTTGAATTGGTTTGCTTCCCGTCTGTTACAAGTACCTTAAAAGTTGGTTTATTTTTTAAAACTAATTACGTACTAAAAACAAGACAATACAAATTATCATATTGGTACCAGTAGTTGTTTATATGATTCATATTGTTTTACTTTTTGACTCGGAAATCATTGGCAGTTTTGGGGTTCATTTCCTTGTTTCATATTCCTTCTATTAATGTGAGTGTTAGACAGAAGCAGTACATTTTTAATTTGCAGGAATGATCACAAATTTTGACTTACTTGTTTTAATTGTAAATTATCTAATTGTTTTCGTCAGAGAATTATCATAGAATGGTTTTAAAAAGAAATTAAATTCATTTCTAAGTACAAAAAAAAAAAAGTAACACTAAAATCGGAACCCCCAGAAAAGGCTATATGTACTTTCAGATAATGAAATTTGGATGGTGTTTTATGCCAAAGAGAGCTGAAAATAGGGTTCATTTCAAGCTAGTACTGAGGGTTTGGCAGATTGAAGCTTATGACAACCTTACTACTGAAAATGTGCACTTTTCAGTGTAGGGGATTGACACATGTCATGATGGCATATTGAGACTTCCATTAGACATGATGGTTATTTTTCAAACCTGAATTGTTGATTGTGATGAATTGCTGGTTCATGTTGCACTGACAGTTTTAAAATTAAAATAGGAACGCAGTAATTTTTTCTTTTCTTCTGCATAAGAAATATTCAAGAGAAACAACTGGTTAGTTTATTCATTTAATATTAATGTCTGGTACAAATTTATAAGAATATTGGTATAATGGTTTCATTGTTGATGTAGCAGACTGTATTTAAACAAGTACTGTAATGTTTACAAGTACTTTACTTTAAAAGGTAAGTTTTCAGCTTCCAGTTGTAAACAACTTCATAACCAAACTGTAAATGTTACAGAAAGTTGTTGAATTACCTGATATCGTTTGTGGGTGTAATCGAATATGAAAAACAACTCAAAATTTCTTTTCCTATCAAATTTTTTATATCCTTCAGACATGAAGGTTTTAAAACAAGAACAGAATACAAAGGTTCCTTATTTATGTTATTTCATGCTAGGGATTTTGAAAACCACATGTTTCATTTTGGAGAGGATGGGTTTTGTTCTGATATTTAGCTGATGAGAATTTCTTTTGCGCTGGAGATATAAATGGTTCTAAATCAACAAATTTCCATGTGAATTGTCAAACAGCTTGGTTCTTTTTCTGTAATGTTAAAAACATATTTTAAAGCTGTAAGGAATGTTAGATGAATTTTCGTGAGGTTTTCATCGAAGAAGTTTTATGATGTACTCTATATGCGTTAAACAACATAAAGCACAGAGAATGGTTCATGTGTAAATATGTATATGTAATATTCTTGTTAAGTGGCTACATTCAGTTCCTTGAAAAGTTTGTTTTAAGTGGATTGGTTTTTGAATAGAAATTAACAGCATATATGAGTACAGAACCTGAAAATAATGTGAATAAATTTAGTAGCAGTTTGCTCCATCATTTGTAGCTGATGGTGTGTAGCAATGTTCCATGTACTAAAGAGTGAATAAATATGAGTTAGTTGAAGTAGCAGTTCCATTATAGATTCTGGGATTTTTGATGTTTGAAAAGAAGTAATCAGGGTTCAGTGTTTTTGATGGTGGTAATAGGGATGTGAGGCAATGGTTAATTTTGATACTTCATTTTTCTACAAATCCTGCATAGAAAACATACAGATGTGTGAAATTCTGTGATCTTGAGCACCTTACTCTTTTCTTTTGTGTTGATTTCAAATATAGTAATGTTCCTGTTAATATTACTTTCATACAAAATCTGTACTCTTTTTTTTTTTTTTTTCCTGAAATGCAAATTTACAGTGCACATTGTTTTAGGTGCTGTTTATGTACTTTGTGTAATGCATATGAAACTGATTAGAATGGTCTTAGCACAGGCAGATTTCCAAAACTTTGGTTACATACATTTTGCCTTAGAACTGCAGTTCGATGTGATGTAATGTTGCTGAATGTTGTATTTCTCACGTATGTTGTACTCTTGGTTAATGCATGTAGTGCTTTGGAATAGTGTTACTGTTCTGCAAATACTTCTGTAGGGTTTGATCATGGTGGTGGTGGTGGTGGTAATGGTGGCAATGGCAGTTGCATAATAAATTGTCCCTGTGCATGCTGTGAAGGCTTAACGGTGGAGGAGAGGTACAGCTGTGCCCATTCTTAACCTCCATGTTTATTACAAGTGTATATACTGCTGCCATTAATGTTATTTTCAGAGTGTGGATTTTTAGTACACAGTACATTTACTGTACCATTAAATGTTCATCCATTTCCATTAATGGAATTCCTCTGATAAGCATTTGAGGTACATCAGTTGTTTATAGATTTCAGGGAATCCCATGATTGAGGTAGGATTGAGGGTTTTATAACATTCATGATGGAGTGTGGTGTACCCATGCCAGTCATCATCATCATCATCATCATCATCATCGTCATAATAATAACAATAACAACAATAACAATAATAAGAAATGTTGTGCAAAAGGAAGTGGAAAAGAAGTTAAAATACAAGAGTTTGTGTATAGAGATACAATGAATGTGGAACCTGAAATGTATGATTGTACCAGTAATAATTGGAGCCACTGGAATAGTAACTAGAAGCTTAAAGAAAAATTTGGAAACTATACCAGGAAAACACTCGATAGATTCACTACAAAAGACAGCTATACTTGGAACATCACACATAATATGGAAAGTACT
>Ga0123354_10001551_pt1 | contig 28158 bp, 15 predicted proteins | sample TergutLab28metaG_2_FD_97872 | JGI IMG/M metagenome (GOLD analysis project Ga0123354, IMG submission 97872) | Labiotermes labralis P4 segment gut microbial communities from Petit-Saut dam, French Guiana - Lab288 P4 | ecosystem: Host-associated > Arthropoda: Insects > Digestive system > Gut ... | reverse complement strand
TCCCACCTCCTGGAGATCCGTCCTAATATTATCCACACATCTACGCCTAGGTCTCCCCAGTGGTCTCTTTCCCTCCGGTTTCCCCACCAAGACCCTATACACCCCCCTCTCCTCACCCATACGTGCCACATGCCCAGCCCATACACTATACTGGCATTACTTTCTAGAATGTGATATATGTAGAGTCAGTATACAGTATACGGACACAAATATGGGACATTTGAAGCCCTTTCATTTTTAGTTAAAATGCGTTTCGGAAGCTGACCTTGCTTCCGTCATCAGGCACAAATTACGAAACGTACCATGACGTGTTCACTCTGTACCTACGGACCGCGTTGCAACGAACTTAATAGAAAAACATGGATTTCCTTGACGGAAGCAGACGTAGCTTTCGAAACGTCCTGCTTTAACTAAAAAAGATATGATGGAAAATTCCTTATGTAAGCCTACGATATGTGTCAGTTTAACAACACAGCATCTTGCTGCATTTTTAGATTAATATCATCAGCGTGAATCTATTATGAATACCTCAAAATCTACAACGATATCTCGAAGCAAGTTCTGATTTAATATTTTTTATTCGTAAGATGACACTTTTTGTGACACAGAGTAGCAATATTGCTTTACTGTCTGGAATCCTAACCGAAACTTGCCAGGTTCGAACCCCTGTCTCAGCGCCCGCTATCTTTGTAGTTTTCTTCACTTCTTGCCAATACATGTCGGAATATTACCTCAACTCTAGCACGACTGCATCTTACCAAATTCTTTCCAAATCGCAGTTTACCCGCCATCCGATCGTTCGACGCTATACGACCTCAGATAACGACGGCGCTGTTAACTAAAATAATGTTGAAACCACGTGACACATAGCTGCTATCAACACCTCTATATAAACCTACAGTTTGGTATCGTGCCCTCTTTGTCTGTCTGTCTGTCCGTCCGGTGTTTTTGCTGTCGTGAGTTTAACAGCGCGTGTACCTGATGCTTGCTGGCGGCAATCCCACCCACCATGATACAGACGGCCTCAGCAAATCTGCAACATTCAAAAGCGCTCATCCCCCTCCGAAGCTGCCTCTTTACCAACGAAATTTTGCAAATGCGAATAGCATAAGGTCCTTTCTGGTTGACTGGAGGGTTAACAGGGTTAATGAATAAACTATTTAATCTTTGATAGTCTTTTTTACCAACTTGCTGCACAAATTCGTAACCTGTGTACTGTACTAATATAAGTGTCCCCCTGAAGATGAGCACAGTAGTGCTCGAAACATGTAGAGGAGTATAATAAATGTATTAAAATAAAGAATTTGTGCATCAAGTTGGTAAAAAAAGCTATCATTATATTAGGATGCAGGTAAACAAAATATAAAAAAAAATATTTAATCTTTGTAGAAAAAAATACATTAAAAATGTCAAGAAAAGAAAGAAATATCAATTTCAATGTACTTGAAACAAATTCGATAGTGTATTATGGCAGGGTTTCACACATTCCAGGAGCTTGGTCCTCCAGGCTAGTACATTTTGGAAGATGGCGACTGATGTTTTTAGTATAATGATTATATATTTCTTCTTACACACAAAAATATGTGTCAGTTCACATTGATCGAGCTGAAAACGTCGGATAACTGTAGGGCACACAGGTCACATCAGAACGGTGAGTCCCCAGCATAGAACTGCTTTATGCCCCCCTTCTGGCTTCTAGCATGTGGAGGAAGCTTCTAGATTGTCGTAAAATCCGCGAAACCCGTTATGAAAGAAAATCATACAAACAATTGACACATTCTCGCTGCTTATTGCATTGCAATGATACAATCAGTTTATGGCTATGATAGTTTTGTTGCAAAAAAAAAAAAACCACGAACATAACAAATTGTGATGTCGTTTTCTTCATTACACATTCCGCCGCTTGCAGTCGCTCGCGAACCAAAACTCGTGCTGTTTCCACTGATTCCACACCGAAACAGTTGGTTCAAATCCGACTCGGAACATGGATTTATGAGGTATATAAAGGTTTCTATTCGTTTTGGGGTTGTCCTGCGTAGTAACAGGACTAACAGGGGACGATAGCCCCCCCCCCTTCCCCAAAGATTACTATGCAAAATGATTCAGAGTTTCAGGAACAAATTCTGATTTGGAACAGGTCTTATGGTGAAATCTGTAAAGACCGAAGAAGAAGAAGAAGAAGAAGAAGAAGTGTAACAGTTATTAAAATGTAAAACTTGGATTTACCATAAACAAGAAGACGAAGAAAAATGTAGCGCTAATTTAGTTGCTAGTTAGAGGAAGGAACAATACGGTGTAGGAAACTTCGTAATACAAAGCTTCTTCATTTGAATATATTTGCCGAATACAGGCACATTATTTTGTCAGAAATCTACGTTTTGTCACTCATCGCCGCTCTTCCGCTGCGCGTTTTGGCAGTCAGTTGGTTGGGATACATTAATACATTAATATAATAAACGAGGTGACTAAATAAACATATAAATAAACCAATCAATAAATTTACAAAACAGAGTTGTTCTTGAGAAGCTAACAAGTGCTCAGACAGACAAACAATTGCTTGCATTTTATGAAACCCGAAGGACCGAGAGGACAAGAGCCCGCCACTCGTCCCTGTCTTGAGCCAGATCAATCCAGTACACGCCCTCCATCTTATTACTATAAAATCTGCTCACATTCCAAGTGCCAAATCTCATTCCCATGAGTGCGAGCCAACAGGAAGCGGAAAACATTTGCTTACAGGGTAAATAAGATCTACGTTCTTCTGGGATTTTAAGCAGCGTTGATAGTTGTGCAAGTTTCAGTACATCGTATCGGTCCCATCTGCAAGGGTCAACATGAGCACAGGAAGATGTGGCTGAGAGATTGTCCCGAAATGTCAGTAGCTAACTATCTACACTGCGTAAAATCCCAACACAGCGAAGATCTCAAAACGACATTTGTCAGATAAAATAATGGCCCTGCAATATAGGAGTGATGAAATGAAGAAGCTGAGACAGACGGGGTATTTAGCAGTTGTGGATGGATAAGGAAAGCATATGAAACTGTAGGTGAAGAACTTGAAAAAACTACACGTGAGTAGGAAAATAATATTAAAATGGATTATAAATAAATCAGACTCCAGGGCGTAGACTGGCTCCAAGAAGCGCAGCATAATGCCAATTGGCGTGCTTCTGTGAATGTGTACTACCTCTCAGGTTCCACAAACGACAGTGAGTTCCTTGACAGCCTCGGCGACTATTAGCTTCTGACGTAGGGCTCAGCTGCACAGAGTTAGGTTATGACAGGATGTGACCAGCACACAGTAGCTGTAGTAAAGCTGCAGGAGGAATTCTTGCATGACGTAACTGTCTGCTGGCTGGCTGGCTGGGGAAGTTACATTTTGTTACAGACGTGCTCCTCAAGTCACGATTAGCACGTTAACATACGAATATTTCCCAGTCGTGTTTGTATAAGTTTCAAGCACTTGTACGCGGTGTTTTTGTTGCAAAATGCTACGGATGTTCACTCCTGGATGACAGGTATAGTTGGAAATGCTCAGTAGCTGGGTATTAAAAATTAACAAACATACTTCTCGATGTTGTTATTTCATATTATTTTAACATATTTGGAATACACACAAAAATAAAACCTATTTTTTCCGAATTCTGTATGTTTAATAATCTCCTAAGGCGTCACTGTTAGTAAATGTGCCGGTCCGCCATAACGCTGCGTAATGGTCACAAAAAAAGGTAATATTTCTACACCTTTATTTTTTGCTGTAGCACACCAAAACGTGTACCTCATATCTGGAGTCAGAACACGAGCAATTCATCATCTGCAAGCCAATTAACAAATTGCATTTGTGGCTTTTCCCTGATAAAAACAATGAAGCTTCTTGCTATAACAGGCTGTGCAGGCCCACACAGCTAGTGTACGTACAGCGCTACTATTGCTTTAATCTCGGCTCGGGATGGGATGGGATGGGAGTGGGTGGTCAACGCCACGCCCCATCCGCTTTGACCCTGGGAAAGAGGTCCGTTACCCACTGTACTGGAGGCTGGTGGGTCTCGGGGCTGCTTTTGGACGGGTGTGGAAAATCTGGCACCCCCTCTACGAATTCCGAAACCTGTACCCTCCAGCCCGTAGCGTGGCACCGTACCGGCTACGGCATACCGGCCACATTTCTCTGATTAATGCAAATAGGAATATTGATTCCTTCTTTGGGAGGTACTCGATTCCATTCCAGATTAGGGACAAACTCTTCTCGGACTCGAAGTCTGCTGTCAGGTGAGATGTGACGCCCTGTAATACCGGCATTTCGGTTACGGTAAGTAACTGAACCTTTTAAAAGCTGCCAGGAAATTTACTTACCACTAGGTTTAACATTTAAACATTCTACATGACGATTACATTCCGTTTTGTGTTCTCAGAACAAACAGCGACTTTTGCTTTATAGAACGTTAGCAGTTTGGTGTTTATAATCAATGTGCAGAGTGTTTACAGCGCGGTACGGACTGAGTCCTTATATGACACAGATACGTTTTGTCTTTAAAGGTTAAAACAAGGCACTGTCTTTGTCTGTAAGAAATATTCGTCCCATTACGACGTCAGTAGTTGTACAATGTTAGGACTAAACACAACACAGTGCCCAATATTAAGGAATAAATAAATAAGTTAATTAATTTTAATCATGTAGGAGATGTAATATTGTGTTTTAAATGATTAACCATTTAACATAGTCACCATCGAAAACAATATATGAATTGTGTAACAATAAATTGTTACGAAACTTCCACATGTTTTGGTTGCAACAATTTGAAGGCAATTTATTCTACAAAACAAATAAAGTTGTGTTTATTGGTGATGTTTATTAATTAATTGAATTAATATGAACTGTGTACTGTAATTTGTTTTCCTTGTAGAAAGCTTCATAATTATGAAATAATAAAAATGATAGTAATTTGCGAAAGCTGTTTGACTTTCCTCGTACGATTAATTCTAATTAAACGTATGATCAATATAGAATACAGTCTGCGAATTTATGGCCACACAATTTATACTTTAATGTTGCAGTAACTGCTCGCTTTGTATCAGCGTATATACATTTCTAGTGAGGGCTCTCAATGCCCAGCAGTTGTTTTAGTGGCTGTACCAGCCCATCACCGAGGAAAACCACTCTATTTCGATGTTATATTAGAAACTAATTGCCCTACAAACGATAGTTTTTCCTCCGCTGTTAAAATTCAACTCCTCCACCAGTAAATATTACGCCTATCAAAGCCACATATCTTCAGCGCTCGACCGAGTGCCGTTTGGCAACCTGACGCAGCTATTTCCAGTGAAATGTTCATAATACAGTTATACTTTGTACATGCTATGTTCAGTAGCCAAAGTGGGTCTACTAAATATTATAGTAACAAAACTGACAAAATGTCACCTACGAGTAGACATGCTGTACTAAGATTACGAATTTAACAGTTTGTTCAGATTGGATGAACAAAATTATTTCTGCTCATATGAATTCTTAAGGCGAAAGGCAACACAGAAATTGAAAGCATTAGGAGTATAATTCATGTTGGAAAAAAATTTGAAATATAGAACAAGTTTTATTCAACGTGTGACACAATGTAAAAAAATACTCCCGAAAAATGACAAATTACAAACCACGTAGTTGAAGGAACAGAGGAGGAACTTCAAAGATTGTTGGAAGAATGAGGTCGGAACAGGCAAACAAGTGACTTGGATCTCTTACGTTGGATGACGATAGCCTAATATACATTAGCAACAAAAACAGGTTCTCCCTCTAGGCAATAATGGACCATAGCTGCATTGTTCTACACCTCTCTTGTCGAAAAGAGCATTTGTCCTCAAAATTAAAAAACATTCTCCTGCAGAAAATGAAACCATGACTGCTGGTTCAATTATTCTGTAAGCTATCATGAGGTACAAAACTTTGAGTGCGAGCATGTGTTCAATATCGAGAAGACTTAGTTATAAGTTGTACAGAAATTGTCTAGGAAGAAAAAACTAGAGGCCATGTCCTATAAAGTTACTTCATTTGTCCGTAGTCGCTACTTTGGCCAGTTATTATGTGCCTAAGGGCGGGAAATGCACTCTCCTTCCATCACAAATATAACAAATACTGAACAGAATATTACATTATTTGGGAGAGTTTTATGGGCTATAGAAATACAGAAACCATGTTCCCCCTCTCCAGTTACCAGTAATGTTTATATATACCTTATTTCTTTCTCCCTGACCATTCCACATACTTTGTGTACTAGAAATCCCCATAAGAACGAGAATATTTTCATGAAATGTGAAATGTAGGTTGGTTGAAACTGTGGTTACTGTAATCGAGTTACTTTTTCCAAATGTCGCAGAATGATATTTTCATTGTTACAAAGTGCATGTTGTCGAGTCACTCAATTATTATACCAACTAATGTACTTATATAAAATTTACACATTAAAACACTAAAACTATTCCGACATGTTTCGGTCCTAAGACCATCATCAGGGAGCTGTATTTCTTTGCCTTGCTAAAAAAGTCAAATTAAAAGCCACATTAAAACCAGTCATAAATTAACTTCGTTGTAATAGTAGGGTATTGTGGCACCATGCCATGTTGTGTAATGTTATGTTGCGAAGAGTGCCTTGCTATGGTTGTGAAGAGTGCACATCTATAGCAGTTTTAGTGTTTTAATGAGTAAATTTTATATAAGTGCATTAGTTGGTATAATAATTGAGTGGGCTGCAGAATGAATTTGAAAGAAAGAAGGAAACACACACTTCCAAATGCGTTTCGAAATTTCTATATTGCGACTCAATTTCTGAGAAGAGTTTTGAAAGAATAAAACGTATGTGCTTCGATCCCCCCACGAAAATGCGGTATTCATGGTAACCAAAAGGTAAAATCTCTGCTATAACACTGAATATTTCCTTTCTTATCATAGCCACCTTCACTAACTTCCATCCTTTCCCTTCTACATTCGTACCATTTCCTTCCTTTCTTTCTCTGATGTGTGTTTCATCAAAACGGTGAATGGAGTTAGATAGTTATTAGGCAGTGGGCGCAGTTTTCCGAACATAGTGCCACTTCTGGTGTACGTTTGTAAAAACTACTTTTTTCCATGGAAATGACCATACACAATGAATCGTGAACCTTTTCATTTTAAATTTATTATAATGCCGTAGAAAAAATCAATCAAACACGTACTCAAGAAATATCAGCTCAACAACAAGCCGATCACTTTAGAAGGCCACATTCTCTTAAGACAGCACACAGAATGAAAAAGTAACGGGGACACCGTGTCTATCCATTGTCTCCTCTTCTACACCGAAATAATTTGAAAGTATTGCTGACTTAACAATCAAAAGTTCTCAAGAAAATTTCAGTTTGTTTTTAAACTATAATAAATTGGCATAACTCCTATGGCAAATGAAGCTTAAATCAAATTTTGACCTCAAACATCAGGCCGTAGAGTTTGGAGAATAGAAAGGCGTAGAAATGTCAAGGAAAGAAATCTGCTTGCCTCCAGCTGAACACTGTAAGCTGTCACGCATTTTGATAATTTGCGAAGACCTGAGTTTATTGATATTTATACCTGTCAAGTCTATTGTTTACATTAAGTACTTATTTGTTGGACATTCATAAATTCTACTTTCTACAGACGGACTGCATTTGTGTGTGTTTTTTTTCGGTTCTCAGCACAAGAGTAACTACATCCCTGCACAACATTAACTGACTGGATTTGTAACTGAGAAAAAGTTTACTTGTGTTTAGCACACGGTACGATTTAATGTTTAAATAAAAGACGGACCTCCTGACTCACATTTATTCTTTAAAGGGTTAAATTAATTAATGCTGTTCTCTTCAGAGTGCAGAATCTGACATCTCCCACGTAGCACGGCACATTGAATCACAGTACAAATTTTCATTGTCCTCCAGTCCTTAACTCCCATGCTAGTCCGTATACTTAATGCCAATCAGGTGAAAAATTCGTGTCTTGAAAGTTCCCTTCTATAAGACATATATGCTTTAGAAGATGTAAAGTTATGTATGTTCCCATATATAACTGAGAATCCGACACTGAATTCCGTCACGTATATGTCACTTTGCCTACGACATATTTGACCATTATTCATAATTTACATCAGTTACAGGCTTTTATCACAACCGATTCTTAAGGGTTCTCCGACTACATCCTCTATACTCGCCTTACCAGCTATATCAATATGTTTCATATGGTGTCGGGAGTATTAAATAATCACTCTATAATTCCCACGTCTACAAATTTTTCGAGAAATATTACCTTATATTTAGAGGTATTTTCAGCCATCAACGTAATATTTATGAAAATATTCGGCGATATAAGAAAATATTAATAAACGTAACAAACTGAAGACTAAACGTAATTATTTAATAATTATATTTGTACAAATTTACCTCTTTAGTCTCTATACACGGCCGAAACATGTAGCCGAATTCCAGATTTCCAAATACGTAGTTGTGTTTGACGGGAAAACACTGGTTTTTATTGAGAAATTATTCCAGCGAGCGTCGCCACACACACACACACACACACCACACCCCACACACACACACACACACACACACACACACACAATGGCGCATTTGCAGGTGAGTCGCCACTGTAGGTATTGGTTATGTCGAAAACATTTTGCCCAGCATGTTGCGTTGCATAGTGCACAGAATATGAGAATATGACAGCAGGATAGGAGCAGCACCCACCCTGACGTCTTAATTATGGAGAATTAGTGTAAGCATTAAGGCCTACATGTCAGTCTACAATTATGTGCTTGCTTAGCAGCACAACATAACTGCACGACATCACTTCTCCATCGCGTTCTGACAATCCACCTGCTCCCAATTTAAGTTCTTGGAAATGCCTGCTGGAATAAACTTTAAAGAGGGACAATGTCGCTTTCTATGCAAACTTTATTATCTTCCCAAAACGAACACCAAAGTTTATTGTATTCAGTATGCCCTGCGAATTTTGTGTAACTGTGACAGCTACTGCATTAACGCCGACCTTCAGTGAGGCGACAATACCTTCAAACCAGTGTTTCTCAACCGCCGGGCCGTGGTCCGGTACCGGGCCCTGGCATCAATTATACCGGCCGCGAGAGATTCTCCTGGAATTGATAACTAATTTAAATGTAATTTTATATTTGTCAACATGCCACACCGTACACATAATTGTACTAATACTCTTTATGATTATGCCATAACTAATTATTAATACTTATGTTAGTTTAATGCATGAACTTAAAAAAATGGGAAGGTATTTATGAGTAAATTTGTTGGGACCGGGACCTCGTCTTATGAAAAAAGAATTTACCGGGCCACGGTCTCACAAAAGTTGAGAAACACTGCTTTAGGTAATCTAATAGTCTCTCGTCATGTAAACGAATTAGTGGTCTTTTACGGGAGCCAAAATTCTTTACTGACCCAGATGACACCAATTCACACCTCCTCTAAGTTCAACGATATTTTTTCTCATCTATGCCTAGATCTAAAACATGATATTCGGCTTTCAATATTCCAGATAACAGGCGAGGTAGATAAAGTGCTGCAATACTGTGCAGACAAGATTTACTAATACGATGTGTATTGGACCGTGCATCATCTTGATAACTGAAGAATAAAATCCAACTAGATGCCAATTTTTACTTTTATTATGCTTGTGTTAGGCATAACATGTTTCGGGCACCATTATGCCCATTATCAGGAGCTCACGACGATAGCGTTGGTTATCACATAGGCCGTCCGGTTCTCGAATTGCTGTTGGTTGGAGGTTAAGTGCAGGCAGGATGGATGAGTGCTGTATACAGCCATCGGTCCGGGCACTCATCCATCCTGCCTGCACTTAACCTCCAACCAACAGCAACTCGAGAACCGGACGGCCTATGTGATAACCAACGCTATCGTCGTGAGCTCCTGATGATGGGCATAATGGTGCCCGAAACATGTTATGCTTAACATAAGCATAATAAAAGTAACAAGTGGCATCTAGTTGGATTTTATTCATCATTTCTCAAGATTCACTAAATCTGCTGTCTAAAATACTGTAATTCTAAACGGTCTCTCAGTGTTACCAACATACACTAAGGTTTCCAGCAACGTTGGTATAACCACGTTAAATTTTATTAAAATAACTTTAATATTATGAGCTTATTTAGTGTTACAGGATTACATTTCTCTGCGATGTAATGGAATGCAATTTAGCACAGCGGTACCAACCTTCAGGTAGAAAGGGACTTGTACAGCGGACAAGAAAGTAACAGGTTCTTCTGAAACGAAGGAAGGTATTCACCAAATTACATGAATTAACATCTCAGAAGAACGCAATCTGAAACGTTCTGAACCGTCACTACTATAAGAACCTCGAAACTCATATAATTTTAAAACCACTCCTAGTCGACTGAATCAACTATTACGGTTAAGAATTTCAGTAACCATATTTAAAGGGCAGCATCATGTCTTGTGGCCATTTGTCGCCAAGCATGTAACTTATTTACGTGAAAAATATAACCTGTAAAATAAGGTTATTAATTTACAACGTAAAGCAAGGTGAGATAAAATTGTGATTACTTCAATGTATTTCATCTCTGCTGCTGTTTTTCTTCTGGCATCCCTTGCTTTAATAGTCCAAGTTTCGCTGCCATATAACAAGACATATTACAAAACAAATGCACAAATTGCAAAGGAATTAAAAATAACACCAATTTTGGACAAATTACTGGAATACAAGTTAAACCGGATACAACATGTAAACAGAATGCCTCGAAATAGATTACCCAGGATAATGAAACGCTACTCCCCAACTGGCAGAAGAAATCATGGTAGACCTTTGAAGAGACTACTGGTAAGTGAGACCGAAATAGGTCAACAAGTGGCCTAACTCCATGACAAATATATGATGATGATGATGATACACTAATGTACATCATCTTATCGAAAGGGAAGGATGTGCGCTGTCTGTTCTTCCACAGATAATCAAAGACCTGCAAAATGTGGTAACTGTACCTGAATTTATAGCATGTTGCTGAATGGGAACACGCTGGGGGCACGTTTTTCCGCAGCTAATAGAAGGACCGCAGACTTCATGCAAATGAACATTCGATTGTGAAGGGTCACTGCCACGTAGCACAGACCGAGGACACCAACGTAAAACTAGCCAGCAGATTTGCAGTTTCGACAAGGAACTTCGTCTCAAGACTGGACGATATCTTCAACAGTAAAAATCACCTAAAATCTGCAAATGAAAACTCGCTGCCGCACTTAAAAATCGACCAACTAAATTATTTATAGACCTGCAATTATTCGCAAGAAGCTTACGGTGATGTAACACAGTTCAAGAACCTGAAACAATAAGAACGACAAAAGCCCTGAACTGTGAACATCATCTTGAACAGTAGTGTACCGGTATACAGCTGATATGCTTTTATATCGTTGCTTTTTTTTTAACCCAAAAGTGGCCCCAGGGATTTCCTGGCCTGCCATAACGACGCAGCAGCAGCAGCGGCTAGTCACAGAACAAGATGTCTTCATCAAGCCAAGTCGTGGCCGCGTCCAAATGTCACTTCTCTTCTTCAGTTGTGGAACGTGCATCATCAGATAACAAAATAGGACTATTATGATGCAGTTTTAAACATATCCGTAGATAGATACTGCTATGGACAGATATCGTCGGATATGGGAAAACAATAGTCATGCCAACAATCAGTGTTTACCTTGCAGGGTTTCGCAGAGCATCGTTAGAAGTTCCGCGAGAAATCGTGAAATAAATGACTAAAATAACTAATCCCAAATACCCCTGAAAATATCGCAAGAATTCTTGTCCGGCAGTTGGCAATAATGGAGCAATCTCCATGCGCTACCAATTCCTTGTTTGTTTTGCTTCCATTTTCACAAGTTCGTCCGAACATGAACATTTATAGTTGGTATTCCTAAATGCACAAAGATTGGTAACACTGCTATAGATTTTCAATATTGGCATCATGCTTGGAGTTGTATAGGAAAATCAGGAGAAAACAATACAAAGTATTATTTTCTTTATCAATGGATGAGTCATTCTAGCCTGATACAGTTTAAAATCGACATTTTAAAGTTTATATTTTATAGGGTCTTTCTGGGGAAACCGGAGGAAAGAGACCACTGGGGAGACCTAGGCGCAGATGGGTGGATAATAGTAGGATGGATCTCCAGGAGGTGGGATGTGGGTATATGGACTGGATTGGGCTGGGCCAGGATAGAGACAGGTGGCGGACGCTTGTGAATGCAGTAATGAACATCCGGGTTCCGTGAAATGCGGGGAATTTCTTGACTAGCTACAAACCAGTTAGCTTCTCAAGAAGGACTCTGCTCCATGGAGTAAGTAAGTAGGTACATTTTATAGGCTACAAAAAACATTTTGAAGGGGAGATCGGTCTGTCCTAAACCTCTACATACACAAAACACACACACACACACACACACACAAACAAACAAACAGGAACGTGCATCTTTCTTTCTAAACGGGATTCAAAATCACGGTCCCAGTGTCAGAGCAGGCGAAGACAACGGACCTTAGACTCCGTGACCACTGTGACCGGCTTTCAGATATGTAGGGCTACAAGCAGCATATAGCATAAAATTTAGGAAAAATTGTTTTCTGCGATAAGTAACAAAAACAGATTGTGATTTGAAAAACGTTCACACTCACTATGACTACCAGAATATTAAAAGGTAAGGCCTAGACTGTAACCCGGTAATTCTGAAAAATAAGTGAGATGCGATGTCGCTGAATATCGTTTGCTGTCTGTCCACCGTATAACGTACTGAAGGAGCGAGGCCGTATAGATAAGAAGTCATAACGTGCTGATAACACTTCTGGGTTAATCCAAGTGAGAGTAAATGTGTTTCTGTATCTAATTTGGTTAAGTATGTTGCTATAATTATCTTTGATGTTAATCTACTTAAATTAGGAGTAATCCATATTAATCTGCCCATTTCTTCGTGAAACCTACATGATGAAAAATTAAGGGAAATAAAAAGGTATTTTCATAATACTTTTATGTCCTGGAATATAAAATTTTGTGCGAACAAAAATTAATAATATGCATAAAAATAGTTTGCGATATTTTATTTTAAAACGAGCGATTACAAATATTTAGAATGAGTTAAAATTTACATACTTGTCACCGATTAATGTAAAGCACACTTAATCAACTTCGACACAGAAATGTGTAATAAATTCTGGGGCAGACATATAATAATATATCCTAGGTATAGTAAAAATCTTCTACAATCTGTGCAGAATTGTGAACATTAAAAGAGATACAGCGGACTAAATGGAATGACACTCGAGCGTGTCTACGTTGCGACCGTGTCTCGATGTTCCGTTGCAACGTACGTTCCATACGCTGTTGCAAGTGGCACTGTCGGTCAGTGCGGACCGCAAGAACAACTAACAGCTAAACCCTGTATCTAATTTATTGTAATGTGCCGTCTTTACACAACATATAAAACGGTTGTAATTTTACAACTGGTTAAGTTCGGCTACATGATTCGGCCGTTACCCGGCCATCATCAGGGCAACAAGGAAAAAGTGTTAAGGTACATGTAGCCGAACTTAACCAGTTGTAAAATTACAACTGTTTTATATGTTGTGTAACGACGGCACATTACAGTAAACTAGTTATACGTACACAATGGGATGGCATCATTCAAATTAAACTCTGTACATTTCACAGTCGTTTGAAACGTGTTCCAAAACTTTCACGTTTTTAATGCTATTGCTGTGTTTCTAGAGTAAATACAAATTTTTACGTACAGGAGGAATATTGTGTAAATTGACCTAATTGCAAGCCATAAAATTGCCACCTATCAGTCTTCCAACGTATGAAGTACATCAAATCCACCAAACGCAAAATGTTTCTTATAATTACATAATTATTTTTGCTTGGTTCAGCCACCATCAGGAAATTTGTACTTTAAATTATTCGAAGTTGATTTAGGGTATAATATTGTATACATTTTTTAAAATTCATTAATTAAAATGATTTAGACATTACTGTTACGGAACTTTGTTCACACGGTAGGTCTATATGTATTAATATTTTCTTTACGTATTCATTTTGTTGTTATTTTTTGGCGTGCTGATGAAGTAAAGCTATTAATGTAGGCATAACTACCCAATATCGTGACATGTCATATTACGTAGTACGACGTCGCATTCGCCATGGACGTTCCTCACATTTAGTTGTAATAGTTATCCGTAGGTGGCTCCACATTAGAGTGCTGTGTCACGAAATCAGATACATTTACACTACTAAGTACCGGAAGAAAATGATACGTCAATAGTCACAACTATTAAACGATAATATTAAACTCTTCTTTCCTGTATAAGCAGTTATTTGACACTAACGTCGTATGTGTGTAGGCGTGCAGGGAAATTTCGGCCTATTCATAAGAGAAATGAGGAATTCACAGCACAGTTCCTATATACTGTACATGTACATATATATTCACCGCAATTAAGGTATTTATTTTACTAAGGTGTGTAAATTGATCCACGCTTTCAAAACAACGGAAATATTTATGGCACAGAATTATATGAGTATTCGTGCACGTGTCTAATTATTTGGCAAACTTATATTTACAAAGAAGAACAGAGTAGGGCGAATGAGTAACAGAGACAAGCCAGTGTAGCAGCACATACTCTTACCGACTTCATTTAGAGAATACTGCAGAGAACTTAGACGGAATTGTTACTTTATTTTTCCAGGTATTTCGACTAATATGTATGCTCAGTACCGGAAACTGCAGCTATAGATTTACTGAGAAAGCTTAGTTCAGCAAATTTCCGTATATCCAGTACCCTCTCGGCTATCCTACCACGCCTACAGGATTTCAAAGCTTTTGGTCACAAAAATTCCTTGCAGTTCCCATATTTTTAGCCACATATTGTAATACTAATTTGTACGTCAGCACAACTGTTTTTATTACACAAGTTAATATGTAGGCTTCATGTTTCGACTAATAAATAGTCATCTTCAGGCCCATTCTTTACAGGTTAAGTCACACATTGCGATCCCAGTGTGTTTACATCAGTGAAATATTTAAGCCATAACATTTGCCTAGGAGAGTAAAACTTGCAAAGTATGTAACTAATTGCTTAAAATAAATTTAAAAATTGTGCACAGCAACCTGTGACTTAACCTGTAAAGAATGGGCCTGAAGATGACTATTTATTAGTCGAAACATGTAGCCTACATATTACGTTGTGTAATAAAGACAGTTGTGCTGACGTACAAATTAGTATTACAATACGTATTCAAGCACTTCTTGTTGTTTTCATTCAAAATTTAGCTACATATCTGTCCACTGTCCTGCTTCTTTCCGTGAGACTTGCCAGTGGTTAAAATTTCCCCTGAATGGGTTACGGGCCCAGAGCAGGTTAAGTCCAGTGGTAGGATTGCTACCTTTAGCCTCTGGACCGGCATGTTTAGGGATGGCATTTCCTCCATTCCTGGTGAAACAGTTATACCGCTGTGCCTCGGTCGTCATTTCCTCGTTACAATACAAGAGAAGGTGGATACAACATGGAAATAGAATGCCTCGAAATAGATTACCCAGGGTAATGAAATACTACTTGAAGAGACTTCTGGATACGTGAGACCGGAACGGGTCAACAAGTGGCCCAACTTCATGAAAGATATATGATGATGATGATGATGATGATCTGTCCACTGTAACTAAATAAAACATTCCAATTGATAGACACTGCTGAATGAAACGTAATAAAAGTTTGTAAACAATAATGGTAATAGTGATTATAAAATATAAACCTTATTACAAATAGAACATGAGCCTGACCTTGTAAACGAATACATAAAAACCTTCAGTAACAGCACTATCAAAACAAACTAATTCTATTCGTAAGAAGGTAGACACTGTCTCGGAGACAGAGCGGGAAATGCTGGAGGAAATGTGAACTTGTCTGATTCGAGTCACATTGGGCCTGAGAAAAGCAGCTTGAGGTACACAAATAATCAGAGACTTGGGAGCCTGTTTAGGGGACGTGAGATGTGACAAAAGGCTTGAGGAATTCCAAACATTAGGCTGTATAACCTGATGGATTCTGCAACATCCTGTACAAATATAAAAAAAAAAATGTTCACGAGAAATCAGCTGTCAGGCCTGCAGACATCTCTGGTATAGGAGGCAACAACAATTAAAAAATGAAACACTTTAGCCTAATAAATTGAATTTAATATCTAATAAATAATAATAATATTCATAATAATACGTCAAAATTCGATCAGGTCTTCTTGACTGTTTTTGTGTGTGGAAAATCTTTGATCGCTCACAGTGGTGAAGCATAAGTTGATGAAAGAACAAAACAGAATAGCGACTCCGAAGATTTGAGATTCGAGGTTAGCTTTCCGGTCAACATGAATATCACACGTCATCTGAAGTCTGACATCATGTAGTTAGCAAATTTGTAGCAACATCTTCGAAGAACCTGCTGTTTCTGCAATATTTAAGGCACAAGATGCAGCAACAGGTTCTTCCCAAACGGTACCAAATTTTCCGAGTAACATGACTACGATACATAATGTAGAATTCTAAAAAAAAAATACAGTGTCATGTTTTACTACATATATTTCTGCTTGGCACAATTAACAACTGAAATATAACGAAAGAGACGCAACACTGTCTCTGTTTGGGGTGCCAGCACTAAGGTTACGAGAATGATGGGAACGAAGATGCCACGCATTCCACATTTCGACAACTTTTAACCCAATCAGAGCACACTTTGTGTAGAAAACATGGAAATGTGTCATCGAGAAGCAGCGAACAGACAAATTTGAACACTAGACCTGCGGTGAACAGAGCGCCAAATACATGAGTTATGGTGACTCCACGATGGTGATGATGATGATGATGATGATGATGATGACAACCACGGCGATGGTGATTATGATGACGACGAAATCGACAGCAGTAACATGATAGAGCTAAGTCATTTCTTTAGACGCACTAAGCAGTAACATAGCTAGATAAAAATGTCTACGCTTACATGCAATTTTAAGTTTCAAGAATGTGACATACCATCCCCCACCCAGTCCCATCCTGTAGTCTATATTCCCACACACCCCTCTTTTAAATTCTATTTTAATATTATCATGCCCTTTACGTCTCTTCTAGAACTCCGAATTCCCATCTTCCCTAAGCAATTCCTAACTAAATATATCTTAGGTTTAAAGGCGTGTTACAAGTCTCCACTAATGTTTTATTACTGAACAGGGCTGCACCTAGCAGTCTATGTTCAGTGTATGTTCAGTTTATGTTCAGTGCAGCAGGAATAATAGCGTCAGAGTTCGGCGTAATAACGACAGTAATATTACGCGTTGGGAAAAGCTTCACCTCTGGCTTTTAGACATAATATAGCGAAAATAACAATAATAATAATAATAAATCGGATAGGATAATCCGTGATATTACAAAAACATGTATGTTAATAGATGCTGCAATTTCAGGAGGCGGAAATGTGATTAAGTAAGAAGCCAAGAAGATTCTAAAGTATAAAGACCTCACAATAGAAACACAGCCCACGTGGACTGTAAAAACAAATGTGATACCATTAATAATAGGAGCAAATCGAATCCTCTCAATATCACTCAGAAGGTACTTGAACAACGTATCGAGAAAGCATGTAATGAAGGACCTGCAGGGAACAGCTATATTGAGGCACTGCAAGCATACTTAGGGAAGAAACTGTGTAAAAGTACAAAACACTAAACGTGTGAAATAACATTACATGTAGCACAAAGAGTAACTACAGAATAGCTGCAGTACTATACACCCTAGACACGTGGTGCCTTTCATGTATATAACTGTTAGTAACGTGCATAAAGTTGATAACTGATAACTATAATAGTGCTACATTAAAGGAACATGTCTGGCTGCATCCAGTGCTAACTATTTCACTGTCACATAGTACTTTACCCTCTGGCAGCGCGGGATCTGGCGTGATGGGCACACATTGGGACGCAACCCGGAGACGTGGTTGGCCCCGCAGCACACTATACATATACAGCCTCCCACCCACCAATTAAGCTCCTTTACAACATTAATTTGAGAGCCCCTCCTAGCGCACCAGCAGGCAATGCCACCCATAAGCAACCGTGCTAGTACCTATTTCAAAAACATTTCTTATACCAGAATATTATTATGACACAGGATTTGATAGACCGTACACAAGATAGATGAGAGCGGTTGGACATTTCGAGGTTGTTCGAAACTCTTAAGCCTTTTTAGAGGTAATTCCTCTACAGACCTGGACAGGATCCGAGAGTTCCAGGAAGCTGAGGGTCCCAAATGTCAAGACAATCGGCACGTGAGGGTGGTAGGGTTGTCATACCTATGCACCGGCCGTCTTTACCCCCCAGGAAATATTCCTGCTGCTCATTTCTTTTAGAGGCTGAGGCAGGGCCACAGTGCGGCTGGAAGGATTATGTCAATGAAAAACTGTTTCAGAAGTAAGAAGTAGAATATTTCATTTGCAGTAAAGGGCCTTCCGGGATGTGATGCCGTGTAGTTTTGTAGGTAATGACCAACATTTAGGAGGAACTGGTGTCTGAAGTGTTGTTATCTACATACCAAAGTACTCACCTCAGAAAGCTGCTATTTATTATTCACGACTTTCAGAATGTCAGATCGCATGTAGAATATCTGCGGTATTATTCAAACACAAGAATCCGTATTATCTGCACACTGACCACCCACATGCGGCTTCATTTTGGAATTTTAGTCAGGACCAGAAAAAATCACCAGAACGTTTTAAAATTTACAAGGGACACGTATCGCTTGCTTTCCTGTTCATACGGAAGAATTATCCTTCAAGGTTTTACAAAACCAGAAGATGGCAGGATACATTCCCGAAGAGTCCACGACCAAAGAAGAACCCTGCGACATCATTCACTTGGGCAGTATTATTCAAGGAGTTGCAATACCAGATCGATACCCTTCTGACACCAGACATTCGTCAGTGTAATATACTTCAATAATTTACGATTTAAGCTCAACATGGGATTATATTTTTCAAGAGTCTACGACACCAGAACATTGCCAACGTACTGTCCTTTGAGAGTTTACGGCACAATAAGAAGCCTGCGGTGTCATTCAAGAGGCTGCGATGTTATAAAAACATCTGGACAACATCTTTCAAGGAGTTCGTATATATATATATATATATATATATATGAGAAGAAGGCAGGGATTATGTCCTTCAAGATGTTATGACACCAGAAGAACACCGGAATTTATTCTTCAAGAGGTTAAACTCAGACACCGGGAAAATATTTCTAAAAAAAATGTAAGAAACCTTTCTTCTTACAGGGTGCTGATAAGTCCTTAGCCCGATCAGGAAGGAAACAAGCTAATGTTTCTGTCAGAATGGCGTGAATTTCCTTCTGCGCCTTGCCTTGCAGGGAAAAAAAACCTTGATATTTCGCGTCTCGATGTTGTTGAAATCGCGCGCGTCCCTGACAGGTTTCCGAGCTTTTTTCCTTCCTGGTCGGGCTAAGGACTTATCAGCACCCCGGTACATATTTCCAAGTACTATTTAGAACCGTTCTCGTATGTCACGCGACAATAATTGATTTAATGTTGTGGAGTCCACTTATATTTTGTCCATCTGGATTATGACAACTTGTAGTTTGGTAGGTATCAATCTTTCTTCAGGAACATGCGTTTCTACCTTCGAGAAGGAGGTGAAGGTGGAGGAAATACGCCACTGTATCTCCGAAACTTTGTTACTCACATATCAGGATATATGATGTCATTAACCCGAAGAACTTAATGTTAATTTGCAATGCCAGGAAAACATCATATCTTACACACTGTAGCTTAGTTACAGGATGGTTTACGAATTAGCCAAATGTATTTAATGTGGTTTTCTTATTTTTTTCAGCTAATACAATTGCAATTACTGGTATATTTCGCATCTCTTAAGATACACCGAAAATTCTGAGATCTACTGAGGTTATTCGGAGTTTTCCAGTCAAATTGTGCTCGAATATTTTAAAATTTGACCATAGAAATTCCGTTCAGCACCTTCCAAAATTTTATTATTAATTATTGTCAAATAATTAGACGGTATATTTTGATGACAGTCTTTTTCACCAACTTGATCCACAAATTCTTTATTTTAATACATTTATTACATTCCTCTACATGTTTCGAGCACTATTGTGCTCATCTTCAGGAGGACAATTGTATTATTACGGCATCTTGTATCGTCACTGTCTTTAGGTGACTGTTCAGTACACAGGTTATGAGAGGACTGCAGCCCTCTCGTAACCTGTGTACTGAACAGTCACCTAAAGACAGTGAAGATACAAGATGCCGTAATAATACAATTGTCCTCCTGAAGATGAGCACAATAGTGCTCGAAACATGTAGAGGAATGTAATAAATGTATTAAAATAAATAAATTTTTGATCAAGTTGTTAAAAAAAGACTATCATTATATTAGTACCCACGGTCAACGAAACGTAAAAAAGTATATTTTAACTTAATGAGAGAGTCTTTAAATGAAATTTAAATAGAAAAAAATCAATACTACTTTCAATGCCCCATTTCTCCGACCAACGATTCCTGTCTCGATTATAAATTGTTCTACTATTACGAAAACCAAATCAGCTCAATAATTCAATCGACTATAAAGAGAATGACATAAATCTACACGCAAATATATTCTGCTGTTGATTTTCCAGCTGTGGGTTGGTAGCTGGGAAGCTACTAAAATTCATGCAATACAATGACCTAAAAATTATTGAGTCTTGTTCAACTGTCCGATTGTCGAGGCTGAACCTTGGCAAATGGATTTGACAGGGAATGAGGGCAGGCAGGACGAGTACAAATTGTTGTTACAATTTAATGCTAATTGTTTATTATTTGTGATATTTTTAGTGATGCTGTCGGCATCAGATATCGGGATAACAACTTTAACTGGCAAAGCTGTGAATGAAATTGGCCGTGGCATATTACGGCTCGGGAAATTTCCTGGAGGTGCCAAGAAAATTCACGAATTTCCGCAGAAGAATGATCGGTAACCCAGTCGAAATTCTGACAGAACACATGGGAAATATAATTCAAAAGTGTTATCATTAGGGCAAAATCTTATTTTTTATATCAACAGAATAAAGGGTTTAGATACGCAAGGTGGAAAATAGCTTACGATAGGCAATATTTTGTTTTTAAATTGAGTGTACTCTCATGAGCTGTCACTCAATATTTATTTCTTAAATTAATCTTTCTATGAAACCTTTCCTACATGCATTTTTTTGTTTTTTCTGTAATGAATTTTAACAAATGATGATCTCTGGGCTGCAGATTAATGATTTCCGGTAAGAAATCAACCAACAAATAGTTTTCACTGACATAATATTAAATTTTGTATCTAATTACACAGTGCATATTGAAAGTCAATTGCTGTGTCTGCCATATTACTCATACCAAACCTAAATTACCAACAGCAGTGGCGTAGCATACAAATTGTGGATCTTTTCCGAACATTGAGACATAACAAGAAGTTCATAACCTCAACACCACGCACCATTTTTAATGGCATAGTGACCTCAACTACCTCAATATTTAGTACTTCTTCTCAGGGAATTCAATGACAATGTGGAGCTCACATGACCATTAAATTCTACTGCTATAATAGCAGTTTCTTATCAGCTGTCCCCGAATACACATATGATTCGCCATAACACATCCTTTAGCTATTTTACGTGCATTAGGGTCATCTTCTTGTCCTGACTTCCTTGTAATGTAATGTCCATACTGAGCAGAGTGCTTCCTGTAAAGCTGTTAGTTGCTCAGCTTTATAATAATTCCTCATTCTTTTTTAAACGCGGACAGCCTGCTACCGCATCTTGTCCTGTGCCAGATAAATCCAATCCACTTCATAAAATTCTATGTTTTCAACACATTTAAATATCTTTTTCAGACCATGGTTATGCTTTCCATGCTATTCCCTTCATGTTTCCCAACTGATCTACGTGGGCGCCACGTGCCTGTCCCATCTCATACGCCCCTTATTCCAGTTCTTCTAACAGACGTAATATCATTAAAAAGACAAAAATAACTTGTCCAAATTATAAGGAAAAACTTACAAAAATTGAATTATAAATATTTTCCGTGTAAAAGCTTTAATATAGACGCTCAAACTGATTAAAAAAAATAATAATAATAACAATAATAACATTTATTAACTGCAATTGGGTTGTCACCCGGTAGCAGTGATTATTTTACATGTATACAAAATATGAAATTGTTTACTAATAAATTTAAGTTGGGAGGGCTACATGAGAAGCATGTAGTGACAACTTGGAATGTTGGGAACCATCTCAGTATTTGCTTATAAACACAAGGAAATCAAGAAAAACCTGTGTCGAGGTGGCCGGTCGCGGGACCTTCCCAATACTCACTTCTAGACAGCAGTCCGGCATCTAAAGTAAAAACAGCAATACACACATAGTACAATTATGCAACCTATAGGCCTATATACTTACACATAAGAATTGAAATAATCTGTGGGAAGGACCAAACGTTTTCTGTTTTATTTGTTGGGTTCACCCAATCGTCTAGCCTCTTCCACGAAATGCACAAGAGCGATATTAGTAACAATTGTTGTTCTTACGTGAGAAATTTGCAGAGAGGCAGGGGGCAGCACAAGTGTGGAACTTAGATAGCCCCTTTTAGCATGACCTTATAAGTAAAGTTTTGTAAAAATCTGTTCGATTATTGTGTAATTATAACGAGAAGAAAAAAAGACGAATCTGCTACAGAAAATCTTTTTATTTTTTACGAAACATGACAAGCAATATGAAGATAAGTTAACGTTACGTCATCGCGAAAATAAATGCTGCTGAATTGCTGCAGTTCCGCCACTGACTGGGGAAGAAGAATCTTTCTGACATATTCATAGAGAGGCGCAATTCGTCATTTTTTTTCAGTTGGACTGATGTAGCGAGAGGCCTTGAATTTTCATCTTTATATCTTCCACTGGCAAGACAACTGACGTTTCTCTCTTCCTTTTTCATAGACATATGTACACACAGATCGACATCAATTTACAAACATATGGTATTCAACAGTTCTATCCCTTATATATTTATGTAAGTGGTACATTTAAACGCGCTTCTTTTCGTTTCTTCTTCTTCTTTGTACCAATATGTTGCACGGAGAATTGTGTTGAAGCTCAACTCTCTTAGCAAACGGCGAATTTCACTGCCACAATCAAACATAGATTTTCCGCTGGGGTTGATCACGCTAAATCATTAGGCATTGGATCTTGGTGCTTGGAATAGTTTGATGTAAAATTAGAAATCCGCGAAGAGATTGGAAGTAAAAGAAACTTCTGTGATTCAGAGCGATGATCCACGGTTAATTTTATAGATGATGGCAATTAATATGTATAAGTATGTATATATATATATATATATATGTGTGTGTGTGTGTGTGTGTGTGTGTGCGCGCGCGCGCGTGTGAATATTCTGGATTGGTCACATCTTGTATAGGACCTGCCGTCTAAAACACATTATTGAAAGAAAAATACAGGAAAGGATAGAGGAGACGAGAAGACGAGAAAGAAGACGTAAGCATCTACTGTATGACATTAACGAAAAGATAGGATACTGGAAATTGAAAAAGGAAGCATTAGATCGCCTCTGAGGAAAACTCGCTTTTGAAGGGGATATGGACATGTTGTAAGATAGACAGCAGAAGTGAACGAATGAACGAATGAATGAATATTAGGTATGGTTAATATTACCTGTAATGCATACGAGCAGTACAATATAAAAGGGTTTAAGATTGATTGATTATGCATATGTGTGACGCAACACACAATTATCAAGTTTTAAAACCCTTGAAATTTATATGTTGGGTAAGATACATAAATTTCATTCAACACCCTGAAGTCTGTAATTCATACAAATATTATTTAGAAACTCTGTTCCTATTTCACACACATTATACCTCGTTTGTGCCACAAATAACAACCAGGTAATATCGTATAGAACAGTAATCCGAATTCGTTGTGAAAATCAAGTGAAATACTAAAAATTATATTTTTCCGAGAAACGCAACCTTCTACCTGGGTATCAGGATATCACCTAGATATTTCGGCTCAAGATTAAGCTATCATCAAACTTTGTACACAAATAAAACTTAAATATTCATAAACATATTCTGTGGACAGGAGGCAGATTTTAATTAATGCTAAAGCAGGCGATGCCTGGAGAAGCCATAAATATTTTTCTAACTACATCTCACATACTCTCCGCCAAATTAAAAAAAAACACTTGTTCTTCAATTTAAAAAAAATACTCGATAATACTCCAAACCTAAAGCGAGTATAAACTGTTCGCTTTCATAACACAACTTCGGTAGGCATTATCAGATCCGTAGCTACTTGCCGTATAACTTACTCCAAACGTTTTGGTTTGAAATTCGGGGCTGGTGTGAGTTCAGTCATCCAACAAGCAATGCCAGAGATTTAATTAAAGCCAGCACTGCAACATCAAGCAGGTGGATCAGGAGGGGGTGTAAAAACAGGGGTGGAGTTAATTCGGAGGGTGAAAACGAGAAGAGGGCGGTGGTTGGAGTGTAATTACAAATTATTGGCAAGAATGCTTAGTGAACTCTGACGCTGGTGGCTGACAGTTATATTGGATATTCGTGACGAGACAGAGGGTGTTGGGTGTTCACAGTAAGGGGCGTCATACTTGATTACTGCATTAGCTTCCATCCTGACATGAGGATACGACATTCTTGTCCCAGTTGCAATTGGTCATAATTGGTTCAGTGAGTGAAGGAACAAGTTATTTGAATAAATTCTTTCTTCAAACCCCTCAATCGAAATCCCTCGCCTGTAATCCTCCAAAATTAGAGGTCATAACAAGTGTCATTAATTAAAGTGTGGAAGAGGCGGAATTAGAACTTTGTTTCATTTTGTGACTGCCACATTTAATTTTGAAACTTGCTGTAAGTATATAGGGTCTGCGGGTAGAGAGAGAGAGAGAGAGAGAGAGAGAGCGAGACAGAGAGTGAGAGAGCTTCTGCTGACGTTTTAAACAGGCGCTACGTTAGGTACAAACTAAAGAGGAAAAATATGTGTTGTGTAACCAAAGTTCACTCAGTGCGTACTATTCCTCGACGCTTCTTATTCCTGTTCCTTTCCGAAAAGATCAAATCCAAGTCATTCTGAAACTGACTGTCCTGGTGTCGAGCCCCTCCTAGTGCTTATGACCAGATATCCTGAATACTACGGTTTGGGCTCACCGTCCGACGAGAGTGCCGGTCTGTCGTTATGAGTCATCGTCTGACGAGAGCGCCGGCCTGTCGTTATGAGTCACTGTCCGACGAGAGTGCTGGTCTGTCGTTATGAGTCATCGTCTGACGAGAGCGCCGGTCTGTCGTTATGAGTCATCGTCTGACGAGAGCGCCGGCCTGTCGTTATGAGTCACTGTCCGACGAGAGTGCTGGTCTGTCGTTATGAGTCATCGTCTGACGAGAGCGCCGGCCTGTCGTTATGAGTCACCGTCCGACAAGAGTGTCGGTCTGTCGTTATGAGTCACTGTCCGACAAGAGTGCCGGTCTGTTGTTATGAGTCACTGTCCGACGAGAGTGCTGGTCTGTTGTTATGAGTCACCGTCCGACAAGAGTGTCGGTCTGTCGTTATGAGTCACCGTACGACGAGAATTCCGGTCTGTCGTTACAAGCCACCGTCTGACGAGAGTGCCGGTCTGTCATTATGAATCACCGTCTTGTTCGGTCTCACATAATTATATGCATGTAGGCGTATGCGTGTGTGTGTGTGTGTGTGTGTATCTTCAGTATGAATATAGACATATTTTCAATACGTTACACTATTTACAACAGGATACGGAAGTCGTCTTTATTTACACTATACACAGAGACTCTCATTCCGGGGCCTTCACAGTGGAATATTCCTTATCTTGCTTAGCTTCTGAACAATATTACCCTGAGTTGCACGTAAATACTCAGCTCGTACCACGCAGTTCACACTGTCTTTACCGGTTATAAGAACGAATCGGTTCAAGCTGTACAGTGACATAATCACTCTTTGTTTAGAGACTTGTGCAAAACACATAAATGCACTGCGTGCGCAGAATGTAGAAATTTTTAATGTTAGGTGCTATATAAAGTAGCCACTGGACTTTAGAGGTTTAACGATTTGTTCGAAATAAAATACAAGTGTAACGTTTCTACATTTTAACGGACGTAAACGACAGTTACCAAGCTTGAACCATAAGAACTCTTGGAATTTATGAAGGAAACGCTCACTCCTTCACTTGGTCACTCGGTCAGATAAACAGATATGCGTCGCTTAACGACGGAGATATGTTCTGAAAAATGTGTCATTAGGCGACTTCGTTGTTGTGCGAACGTGTACTTACACAAACCTAGGAAGTAGAGGCTACTACACACCTAGGCTATATGGTATAGCCTATTGCTTCTAGGCTACAAACCTGTACAGCATGTTACTGTACTGAATACTGTAGGGAATTGTAACACAGTGGTAATACAATATATTATAATATTACAATTTTATGGGACAACCGTCGTACATGCAGTCCGTCGTTGACCGAAACGTCGTTATGCGGCGCATATGCCTATACATGTATTCTGTATATGGATTTGCAATTTTAGGTTACCTCAACAATGGAAAATTATATTTCAATATTCTGCTGTAACATCCTGTAGTCTGGTAGGTTTTCATCAACCTATCATCACAAACCACAACCCACACCAACTCAATCGATTCCAGAAATTTTACCAACTTACACCGAAATACTACAGTGTCTTTTTTCGAATTACACTGCCCAATGTGTAGTAGTGGCTTTTCTACGACCCGGACCATCGAAGGACGCGGGTTTGATTCCCTTCAGGTTTAAGAGACTTATCTCGTATAGCATCCAGACCGTATTTTCGTCGCCATCCCAGTCTCCTACTCAGTCGGTTCTGGGGACTGTTTCCTAGGATGTAAAGTGACCGGAGCATGAAACTGAATAATCACCACCATCTAGTGTCCAAGATCTGAATGTATGGAGCTATACCTCCTTACACCTATACTTCTTCCTGGTGTAGTACTTAGTCAAGCACAGGACAAATTTACGTTTCGCCTGTACCATTAAAAAAAAAAGGCTCTGACGAAGACGACGTGCACTGGTGTCGATCCGAAGGCTTTGAATTACAGACAGTGCCTCCTTGAGTTTTTCTAACAATATTTAACTCACAAATAAAATTATTTTAACGCTGTACACAGCAATGAACGAGATGGCAGGTCTGTACTATGCAAGATATAAAAATAGTCCGTTGTGTTTTGTTTGCTTTTGATTCCCGGTCTCTGGTGTCTTGGTCGGCTGTGTGGCTACAGTAAAGACCACACACATCGTCTGACGTCTCCATTATCTCTCTCACTTGTAGCTTCACTATATAGTCCAACTTTCTCCACTGTCATGTAGCTGTGTTGTTTGCGATCCTATGTCTACATAGAGCTTTATTCAAATCAACTCATCTGTAAAGTTATGTCAGCTCAACTTGTGTTCTTCTAATTGTGGGTATGTACCATTGAAATTCATTCAACCATGGCAAAAAGTGAGGCTACTTCAGTGATGATGATGATAGTGATGGTGATGGCAAGTATAATAATAATAATAATAATAATAATAATAAGGGAACATCTATGTTAATAGACTTTGCAATCTTAGGCGACAGAAATGTGATTAAAAAAGAAGCCGAGAAGATACTAAAATATAAAGACCTTACAATACAAATACAGCGCATGTGGAATGTAAAAACGAAGGTGATACCAGTAATAATAGGGGCGACTGGGACTATTTCAAAGTCATTCGGATAATACGTGAGCAACATACCAGGAAAACATGAAGTCCGGGAACTGCAGAAAAGAGCCATATTGGGCACTGCACACATACTTCTGAAAGTACTAATATAAAAGTACAATAGATTCAACACTGAAACTAACGATATAAGCACCATGAATAGTAACAACAGAATAGCTGCAACACTGTATTCCCTAGGGACATAGTTTGTCTCAGGAATATAAGT
>Ga0123354_10001549_pt1 | contig 28172 bp, 12 predicted proteins | sample TergutLab28metaG_2_FD_97872 | JGI IMG/M metagenome (GOLD analysis project Ga0123354, IMG submission 97872) | Labiotermes labralis P4 segment gut microbial communities from Petit-Saut dam, French Guiana - Lab288 P4 | ecosystem: Host-associated > Arthropoda: Insects > Digestive system > Gut ... | reverse complement strand
CCACACATACAAACAAAATGAACTCAAATGCCTGCATCACTGTGCACCGACTATTTTCGCATAAGAAGGACCTGTCGTTACAAAACGCCTACAGTTACACACGTTGACCGCCTTTTGCAATTATATTCCTATTCTTCTTTATTACATTCTTCACGAAGTTGTTGCTACTTTATATACACAGGCCCCTCTCTTATTTGTCTCTTTCTGAGATGGGAGATGGAATTCTACGGTTTTGAGGGAGAAGCACTGTGTTGATAGAATCAATTATTTCACTAAATCCTGTGACTTTGTGATAATTTAAATGCTTCATACATTTAAATTAGCTTTCAAAACTAAGGTTTCTCTGCTACTTAGATCAACATCGTTAGCATCTTTCAAACAGCCTCGTTAGGAAACTTGCGTTCTTAGCATTGTTAGGCAAAACATTTCTTTTATCAAATAAAGAAAGTAGGTCTATAAAAAAGGGCTAACTCGGACAAAAAACTAGACGTACTTGAACATCTATGTAATGCGCCACTTTTGGTGTTCCAGTGTCAGTACAGAGCCGAACGTCTACCATTCATTAACTAGGACTGTTCCCTTCATATCAAGGAGTTAAGAGTAATATTCTCTTCATACTCCACTGCGTATTTAACCGTAACGTCCATAGATAACCTCTCGATTCGTCATATGTGTTACATAGAGGACACTGCAAAGTGAAAAAGGAAGCACCAGATCGCACTGCTTGGAAAACTCGCTTTGGAAGAGGCTATGGAGCTGCCGTACGACATACAAGAAATTGAATGAATGCTATTACATTCCTAGAAAGATACCAAGAGATCACAGCTTAACAGGATATTCAAGTGATAAAATTCAGAACTTCTTCAGGGGTAAATAGATGCATTTTATTTGCAAACACCGCGCTTCAATGCGGACCGAAGCATAGATCCTCCTTGAATAATTGGTAACAAGATACCAACTTGCGTAATGCATCAACCATAAAAGCAACTTTGGTGCGAATCACCACTCAGTTGCAAACAAAGCGCATTACACCCTTATAATTAAATGCTGAATTTCCTCACACAACCAAAAGTTACTTTGGATGTTTGCATGTTTGTTCATCCTCTTAGACAATGGACTTAACATGGCAATTATTAACATAAAACCATTCTTTGGTATTACATAGGCAAAATGCTGACATTATCCACTTTACGGCTTTTGATGTTAATTGTAATGAACCCAACTTAAACTGGTGATACGACAGCATAGTCCATATGGTGATTAGGTAAGTGGCTGCATATACGAGGAGACGTGGATCGATTCCTGCATGTGGAACAGATTTCTCTCCTCTACAAACCTCTAGAAAGCCTCTGCAGCTCAACCAGCCTTTCGTGCACTGGGTATTAGGGGTTTGTTTGGAAGACTACAGCGGCCGAAGCATGAAACTGACCACTCATTTCCATTTAGCGCCGAGGTTAAGGAGCGAAGCTACAACTCCAAATTCCCTTATCCCTTTATGGTGTGTGAAAGAGTCAATTTATTTTACCTTAGTTTAAAACTTAGGCACTGACCAAACAACTAACATTGAGAATAAAGAAAAGGAACATTTTAACAAGAAGAAAAAAGCAGCAAGAGAGAACCAAGAAGTATGGTAAGGCTTATCCGCCCAGATCAGTGTCCCTTGGGGAATGGTGATGTCTTAAGACAAACATTACTTAAAATGAGATATGACTTATCCTCCTGACGAGGGAGATACCCAGAGGAAGAAACCATTAATAAACTCTTCTTACGAACGGAATCCATCAGTGGCATTTGATAAGACTTTCTCCGGCACACTGTGAGAGTTGGACCATGCGTACCGTATTACTTCCGTACACTGCTCACATACCTCCACGCCCCTACTGAAAAAAATTTTTATTAGGAAACACGTTATAAAGAGCGGGCACGGGTGCATAGCTTTGCATTATTCGCCTCTAACTAAACGGATGTGACTGATCTGCTTCACTCTTCGGCCGCTTTATCCTAGAAGAGAAAGCTCCCAATGCTTTTGGTATGCAGTTAGGTGGAACCAAGAACAATTCAAATTTCGAACCTAAAACTTCATTTTAAATAACACAACAACTGCAAGATAGTAATGAAGACAAGTCTCATCTCACATTAAAGCAAAGTAAAAAACGCGTATATCTTTGCTTGCTTTGTTTAGCAATGATTAAAATATTTCTGACTATACAGCATCAAATTCCGGGTTTTAGTGAGTAATGTGGGAAGGGTGACCAAGGACGCAGTCGTGGCCATATTCTGAGTAATATTTTGATATCAGTCTGGACAGAAAACAGATTGGACAAACTTCATGTTGGTACTCCTCACCAGTTACTCGGGTCATCAAATCGAGATGGGATGGATAGGGCTTGAGGCAAGTATGGGTGAGACGAGAAAGTTAAATGGTTTTGATGAGGAAACCTAACGGACAGGGGCCACTTCGAACACCCAGACACAGATGGGAATATAATATTAAAATGGATCTTAAATAATAGGGTTGGAAGAGCGTGGACTGAATTCGGGCTATCCAGTTAAGGACAGTAGTTTTTAGGGCCATGTGGCGCTATGAAAGAGAAGCGAAATACGTACAGGGTGTTGGTGGGGTAAGAAACCACTTGAGATGTTTAGGCGTACACGCAATAATTTTAGCGGCAGAGGGTGCGAGAGGGTGGACCAGATTTACTGTATCTGGCTCAAGATAAGGACATGTGGCGGATTCTTGTGAAAATGGTAATGGAAATTGGTTTTCTACAAAACGCGAAAAATTTCTGGACTAGCTGAGGAACTATAAGCTTTACGAGCAAAACTCTCAATTATTGGTTGGTTAGTTAATTAGCCTGGTTAGTTAGATAGTAGCCAATTCCTTGCCTGAAATAACTGAGATAAACTACAAGAAACATCAGTCCGGTTAGCCGTTTTCCGAGCCGTGTTTTGAACCCGGCAGTTCGTCAATACGAAGCGGAAGTACTGTCCTGTCGATGGCAACGTTATTTCGTACAACACATTGCAAGTCTAAAGGAGAAAGGATAGTTCTTGCTAAGCTACGGGCTACACTACTGAGAAATGATAGCTCGACTGCCAGCAGTGGCAACACAATCTTTACTCCTGTCCTATTTTTCTCTGTCCGGATTCCAATGCTTATCGGGGCTGTCTCGCCGAGGGTAGATAGCCGAGGCGCAAAGCTAACCACTCGCTCTCAATAAAGTGCGAAGGCCACTAACGAGTTAAGCTACACTTCACTTGTCTCACTTATCTTCATGGCGTGTAGAAGGACAAATTACCTTTACATTATTCATGTTGTGTGTCCCTTTTACTTGTTCAAACAATTCCGACTGGAGCTCATTGAATAAAAAACTTTAAAATATACAAATGTCATAGTGCAAATTTGAAATACCTTCAGAAAAGAGATAATGTAGATTTTCTAATGAAATGCAGGGTGTTGCACTTTACTTCTCAGCAATCATCTTTAGAATCAAAGGATGGAGTGAGAAGAAAAACGACCGAAAGTAAGAGAAACAGAGAGAACTGATAATCAGATATTATAAAAACTGAAGCCGATCAGATGAAAATTAATATACCGTAATGGCTGTCAGCGTGTTGTCTAAGGCAAGAAGTTCTTGCGTCGTCCATGTTTGAGTATGGGATGAGCAAACGTGAACACGAACCGCAGCTATTATAACCAGAATCGATTACCGAACTACACTACCTCTGCCTTCTCTGTGCGAGAGCAGCAGCTAAAATAAGAACACGTCATCCCTGCATTACAAACTTGATATACTAGAAGACCGTGAACCAGGATAAATTATTCAGAGAACTAATACGTTGCATTAGGGAATGACTTCACGCAGAGCGCCATCCACTTCACGTGCACTGAGGAGACTAAGCTTGTAACTCAGCCAACAGAACTTTGTTGACTATCTGGATTCTGGTACGCTCTTTCGAAATAAGCAAAACAAATCCTCCAATTAAATGACTCACTGGCTTATGAAGCTACACTTTATCAAACACTTCATTTATGTACAGCATCAAATGATATGTCACATGTAAAAAAAAAAAAACTTGGACGCTATATGTGGGTTGTGGCCTTGACCAATTTCATAGCTGTCTGGCTGTCCTCAAATTTACTTGTGATGACTGAGAATAACCATATAACCGGACAGGAAATGTCGTCTGTAGATAAATATTCGAACTCTGTTACTTTGAATATAAAACATGATTGTCAGGCAAATATATTCCACCTCTTCAGGAGCATTAATCATACTTATACATTGCTATGGCAAAAGAAGCATTCAAGAAGAAGAAGAAGGAAACACTCTTTACTGGCACACTGGACTTAAATTTAAGGGAAAAAAGACTAGTACACTTCTGCACTGGGAGAAGAGCTTTGTGTGGTGCTAAAACATTGACACATTGGAAAGTATTTCAGAAGTACCTGGTAAGTTTTTAAATGTGGTGCTGGAGAAGGATGGAGAAGAGCAATTGGACCGTTCGTGAGCGAGAATTTCAGAAGTGTTACAAAGAGTCAAGGGGGAGAGAAATGTCCTACAAGCAACAGAAGGAAGGCTAACTGGATTGGTAACATCTTGCATAGGAACTTCCTTCTAAAACACGTTACTAGAGGGAGGATAGAAGTAAGGATAAAAGTGACGGAAAGACGAGGAAGAATATGTAAGTAGCTACTGGATGAATTTAAGGAAATGATGGGGCAATATAAGATGAAAAAGGAAACACTAGAGCACACAATTTGGAGAACTCGCTTTGGAAGAGGCTATGGACCTGTCGTGAGACACTGCCAAAAAGACGATCTGAAAAATATTTTAATTTCTAAAGTTACACAACATGGAAAACTGTGCTTTGTGTAACTTTAAATAGTACAGGTTTGAAGGTATTTATTCTCTTGACATCAGTACAGTGGCATTCTGATATTCGCGTCAACGGACACAAATACACATCATCATCATTATACTGATGCTACACCCTGGTTCCAGACTTGACCACCCCAAAGACGCTTTTCCACTCTATTCTGTTCTCTGTCTTGTTTTTCCATTTGTTAAATCACCTTCTTGTACGTTAGTCAGTGCTATCCAACCATATTAAAGGCGATCTTCCTACCTTCCTTTTACAATATGGATTTGAGAATGTTAGTTTTCTGCAAGTACAGTGTTCATATTTTCTATACAGTTGTCCGCCACTAACACTTGTGGCTTTCAAATACTGAATGAGACGCAACGCACAATGAACATAATTCGGAAAAGTGAACATCCCTACATAACACAGTGACTTTGCAAATGTAGTAACAAGCATCTCCTCACGATGTCTTCAAAATTCTTACGAGTTATATAGACCTGCACCATTCATTACCAATTACTGTACATAGAACCATTATTGTAAGTGACCATACTTGCTAGTCACTTCCCCTCGCCAAGCATATGCTGTACACCAAGTCCAAGCGACAGTAACATCTCCCACTGCTGATCAGAGAGCTTGTGAGGTCCCTGTGACTCGTGCCAAGTCGCTCTGCGGAGTTATGTATGATACAAGAGCTAAATACATGTGCTACAAGAAGTGTTATGAATTCAGTTGAAAACTTCCTCACGCGTCAGTTCCGCGCATGAAAACAAGCTACAAATAAACGAAAAGTTTTCGTGCAAGACGTTAATTTTTATACAGTAAGATGCCACGCAGAAAACACGTCCTACTGGGGAAAAACTGGAAAAAGGAGTGTAAGATTGCAGACAACAAAACAAAACTCTTAGAGGAACTTTACATCAAGAGGGTATGTGTGTGTGTTACCTCCAAAAATTCAACACAACTGCTGCACTGGCATTTATATGCAATCGTGGTTTAGGAAGTGTACTAGGAAAATCGTGAATTAAAACTAAATTTTGAGACTGGCAACTGTAGGGCTTGTATCCTGAAGAAGAAGAAAGCACATCCAATCCCTTAAACGGCGAAGCTTGGTTTAATCTCTGTAGGTAAGAGAACTCCCTGAATAACAAACACTGGTCTGCATAAAATCCCCTGTTGCCATTTATAACTGTTGTTTTAGTACATATGATCAGGGCGGAAAATTAATTGTATGGCTGTGAATAAAAATCGAGAATTCTTTGCACAACAGTAACAAGAGTTGCATGCCAATTTGATACGATATATTCGTTAACTGTAATTTAATGCCATTACATGATGTTTTAGGTTAGGGTATGAAGTTCTGTGAGTGCGACTTTGGTTACTGAGTTAAATTCTTATGATAATCTAAACTAACACTGATTGAACTCCTGTAATCCAACGGAAGAATACGTGCCTCTTTCAGCAAGACACCGCAGCAGCTAACACCGTGATGAAGTACCAGCACCGTCTTTAAATATTCTGAGTCGAAACCTAGCAACGGATGCAAAACACTGATACAAATTTCGTGGACACCCACTCACGGCAAATGCGAACAGCGGCAATCGCTACCCTACCTGCCGTCACACAAAAATGATTCGTATGAAGAGCGATGACCAATGTTGTTTAAAAAATCCCTATACAAAAGCAATACAATAAACACTGAATCCCTTTTGATGTCACTCTCTGAAGCAGGCAAGTGACTTTATCGTCTCACAATCAACCAGAGCGGCACTAGGACCTGGTGGAATTCTTTACCCAGGGCGAAGCGGCCGGCGGTATGTGGGTGACCACCAGCTGCATGTAGTGCCGATGTTAAGAATTTTTCTTCAGTCGTCTTCATAGTGTGTTGCTTACCACAGGGGCAATTGGACCTTTCTCTTTATCTGTCAAGATTGAAAATGGACGGAAGGACAAACTGCACCATCTTATCATGCTTTAATTTCGTTCTGTCTGTACAATAACGCACATAACTTAACCAGAAACAGCATCTGCATTTGGTACACACTGTGACATAAAATAAGACCCGTAATTTGCTACGGTACGAAAGCAGTCTATTGTTTTAATCAAATCTATTAGTGCTAGGAATTTCGCAGAGTTCGGAACTGTGCAAAATAGATTATGGCTTGCATTAGCAACCTACATTCAAAGTTCTTCCATCCATCCCACCACCACACTACCTTTACATCGAATCTGTTTCTCCGCATGAATAAACCGCAGTAATTGATTGGATGGAACTTTCCAAATGACCAATCAGCAGCTCCAATACGAATTGCTTGCTTATCGAAGCTTGAAGATGAAAAGTTTATTAAATGTCGTACACAAGCTGACTGCACAATAGATACACAACCCATCAGGCAATGAAGGTGACGTGCATGTCACCTAGAGCTGCGAGAGAAAACACATGTCCAAATAACTTGCTGCGTTGGAAGGACTTTTGATCAGGTGACTAAATCAAATTAGGGCAAAGTACCAAGATGCTGTTGGTGTTGGCGGACTATCTCCTGCAGCCCTCTTCTCTACCTTTAAACAAAGATTTCAATCTCCCTTCACAGCCAGATATTGACTTTCCGTCCGAAGGGAAATTCTGCTGATAATCACAAAGTGTTGTGTTCGTAAGAAACGACGGGTAAATTGTACGGATGTTTTAGTCCAAGTTTATTCGTCTGAAATGTCTATCAACAACAATAAAATCGTATAATAGCGTAAGATAAAATCGATAAATTCTCTCACTTTCAGTTTTCTTATTCACGTTACTTCTGCAGTCAGCTGACGTGCACCCACAAACCAATCAGTGTCTGATGGTCTACATCGTGCTAAGGCAAGCCCTTCAGCCAGATGTGTTACTGCAGCTAATGTTGTCAGTAGAAAAATTGGTATTTTCAGTAATAGTGGTTATCGCGATAAAGATCATAATTAAGTTTCATATTATCTGATGCCAATTTGTTGAATACCTACTCTTTACCATATGGTTCATTCTATTATTCGCTGCCAATTCTCTCCCTTTATTAATTCCTCCTTTTCTTTAAATGACTTTCTACGCATTTCCCTACATTATCTTAATTGTTTCTGTTCTTTTTTAATTTCCTTTGCACATGTTTGTATAATACCGAAGATTATACGTTCTACCTTTAGCTATCTTTATTTGTTGCTTCGTCTTCTTAATCTTCTTAATGTTTTCTTTTTAATGTCTTATTTATGTAGAAATACGTTTTATATTATATATAGTTGACCTTTTTATTTTTAGAGGTTTGTGCTCGTTCTGTGATTGGCCCTGGGGTTGATGAGTCAGCACATGAATGAAATTGAATTTATTATTATTATTATTATTATTATTATTATTACAAACGTTTAACGTCATCGAAACTATTATTACGTTTTATTTTGGTATTATGACCAACAAATGCACAATAATTGAGGCCCAAAAGGCAAAAATCTGCAACAACTACAAAAACACCAGGTTAAAGAATTAATTGTGCAATTGTTGGTCATAAGACAAAGTTGCGCGGTACATGTGTTAAAATAAAAATCTATTATTACATCTTACAACACGAAAATAAAAAGCTATTAAATCATATTTTCAGTTACTGACACACTTCTGTCCTTCTTGTTCCTGTAAATTATGCTTTTAAAGTTGTTGTTAGACGCAGCATACCGCTGTTAACTGAAGGAACATAACAGGTGAATCGGGGTCAGATGTGTCGCAAGACACAAGGTATCGTCTCTGCTCATGAACAAGGTTCAGACCGGCTAACTGGCCTACCAAGCATTATATCCAGCAAGCAATGGGATTGTTTCTGCCAAGGAGAAGCTGCAGAGGCATAAAGCTAACTATTTATTTCAATATGAGTATAAAGGTCAAAAACGCATGGATCTATACCTACCATCTTCTCGCGTCTTGCCTCAATATTGTTTAATTAAGCACCAGGAAAATGTACTTAAAAGCTGTTACCACTCAAAAGTGCAAATGTTTTAAAATTAAAACGCGGAGATGCTTGTAAATTTCGCTCTCGGAAAGCCTCTCAAAAGTCCAAGAAGAACAGAAGGTGTTATAAATGAACTAAAACTTGTCAGTTTCTGAAGTGTGTTTTTGACATTACTTCTAGTGGTTAAGGGCAAATATCATTAAAAACTAAATTTCACATGATGTTGTAAGGAGAATAAGACAAAGGTAAAGGCGCCTAAAAGCGGGTAACTATACAAACATATTACTTGCAGGATATGACTCCATGTATTTTGGTAGACATACACCGAATCTTATGATGGAGTCAGCAGGTTGCCCTAAAATACTGGTGCATGTATCACTTGACTGAAATAAACCACAACCCAGAGAAGAGGAATCTCAGTGGGCAAAAAGCGAAAGAAATTTTCGTGTTCCTAAGTAGCTGAGGTTCATGCCTCGCCACCCGAATTTAGGAGCAAGTCTAATACAAAGGTAGCTAAACACTCTTTGGTAACATGACAAAATAGTAATTTTTTTCGCGATAATAAATCAAAATTGCGTACCTGAAGAATTTAGAAGGAAGTTCTTATCGAGAAATGTTCGCAACAATTGAATTTCTGACACTGTATCTTGTCATTCATTAATTAAAAATCTAAATTACAAACATATAATGCTATGATTTTACCTGCTGCTTGATGTAGTCATAAAAGTTAGTCTAACAACAAAGGGGGCAGTGACCTACGCACATAGAGCGATGGTGTGTGAAATCAAATACTTAACGGCAGTTCGAAGGCAATTTCCATAATATGGAAATCCATGAAGTGTAAATGTCGGTAAGTATTATTAGGCTTATAAAATCGACAATATGATGGGTGGAACATGCAGAAAGTATGGGAAAGATCAAAATCTTAAAAAAGGTATACTTATAAACCCTAGAGAGAAGGAAGAACTTTGTATAGCGAACACGCTTACGGGAGAAATGTCGAAAATAAAATTATCCTCATTTTTAGTAAACACTAATGATAACGGTAAAGTAAAATACACGTAGGTTTTAAGTGCATAACTGATATATGAAGTTCGTTAATAACAGTGGTCAACAAAGTAGTCTCAGAGCTGCAAGACAGAAGATTACGTTCTTTTAATTGTTTAGATGCAGGTTTAAACAGGAATTCGCCCACCATCTATGTCGGAACATAGCACTCATTATCTGACGTAAAAGACCAACATATGCACAGGATGCAAGTGCAAGTATGAAGAGCTTTCACGTGGCTGCAGGAAAGGCGACAGAAGGCTGCGTTAGATGAGGTAAAGTGGGTGGCTGTTACCACTACTAACAGCGTCACAGCATCATTACTATCGCTAACAGCACAGCTGAAGCTGAGCTCAAAGTGGTAACAACTGCAGATAAAGTTTTGTCATCTAGCAGGGCGTCACATCCACCTCCAAACAAAGTGGTGGTCATTTGGAGTAACTGAGCAAAAGTTCGTCTTCGACCAGTCTGTGCGAAACAACAGAACATTTTTCTTATAAAGTCCCCTGTGGTGAACCTGGTTTTTTTTTTAATATTTATAACAGTCTAAACAGTTTTTATATTTTGTTGACCGTGCGTCCTAACACAATGATAGTTTTTTTACTAACTTGGTGCACAAATTCTTTGTTTTAAGTAACTTATTATATTCCTCTACATGTACATGACTCTCGTCCTCTAGTAACCTGTGTACTGAACAGACACCTAAAGAGAGTGACGATACCATATGCTGCACTAATACAATTTGACCTCCTGAAGATGAGCATAATAGTGCTCGAAACATGTAGAGGAATATAATAAGTTAATTAAAACAAAGAATTTGTGCATCAAGTTAGTAAAAATAGTATCAACAGTGTCATTTTGTACCGTAGAATTAAAGGATGTCGGAGGTGAATGTTGCTGACAAGGCTGTTTCGAAAAAAAGAAAAATAATAAATGACTGAATTACAAAACACAGTGTACAAACACAATATGATTTTAAATCAAACCAATTTCACAGCATTTAATGAACACTCTTGTTAAATGGAAGAGAAACTGAGGTAAGGCGACTGAACACTTACAGGATTTCAAGCAAAACTTCATGTCTAGCTGTTACTAATCGAAGGTCAGTTTTGTCAAAACTACGCTAGGATATTATACGTACCAATGCACCGTTCCTACCGGACCCAGAGCAATTCAATTGTCGTACCAAAGTCTGCACGACCAAAAACATCACACCCTTTGCCGTTGTAATAAGAAAGTTCTCATGTTCTCACAAACCGTAGTCCTCTTTTCATAATCGCTTTAAAGAAGACAAGGACCTCCGAACATGCAATCAGTTAACGCCCGCTTGAAAATTGTGCGTCTCTTTGTATAGGCATTGAAGTCCAATTTGTACGACAGCAGCTGATAATATAATTCAAGAAGGTGCCTAATGCAACACAGCGTGACAGTGTAATACTTCATTCGCAAGACCTATGCATTTCCCAACAATACAGGCAACGTGCTTATAACGTAACATTTAGGCGTGTTTGTGCAATCATTGTTGCAGTGGAAAAAAAAAGAATTAAATGTTACATATTCTGAATATTTGTTTGTAACATTGGGTATCCAGCATGCAATGCACATGCGCCATATCGTCATCTGTGGCCTCTTGGCCTCTTCGGATCTACAATGTTTTTCTACATTATCTCATACACTGCAAGATTTGCGAAAAAGAATACATTGAGTATATAATGTGTTTCGATTTTCTCTACAACTTTTTTCCGAAACATTTGTTCTTCTAAGAAGAATTGAGCGAGATATGATGAAAAATGTATATTGGTCGTCTCCATGTAAAGTACCTACTCTTCTTGTCTTATTTTAATTAACCTTTGATTTCCTCGACACATTTTCAAAAATCACTCTCATAACAAACTTCATGAAACCCTGTCTAGTCGGGACGGAGTTGTTCCATGCGGACGGACAGACAGAACGACAGGCATGACAAAGCTAATAGTCGCTTTTTGCAAACGCGCCCAACAGATATTCAAAACTTTAAATTATGAAATCTCACTGAAATCGAAAAACTAAAGAATGTGTGATAGTGTAACATTTCCTTAATACATCTGTGTAAGTAATGTTATTTTGTGCCTTATTGCTAAAACAATTAAATTCGTTTCACCAACAAAAAAAAAAAAGAGTACCGTTGACTTGACTGAAATTTATGTAGTGAAATAACCGGTCAGAAAGTTGACCGGTACGTTGCAGGCTATATTGCGCAGGACCGAAACAAATCAAACTTCTGGATCCGTACGTTTACACTCTGAACGCCTGGACTATCCACAGACCACAGATTCATCTTGGACATTCAATACAATTCTAAAGTTTTCCGAACTAAATTTGATTTCCCTAAAGGAATTACGTTCATTGTGCGAGCACCTGAATCATATGTGAGAGGTCATGTGTTCCGTTCTAAGTCAGGAGACTGATTTTCGTGAAATTACATAATTGCTGCAAAGAAAGTCTGAAAAAATAACATGAAATAGACCACGACGGCTTCCTTATAATTTTATTATTTGCAGTCATGCCCCGTTTGCCTTTTTTTTTCGTCGTTCGACGGCCCTTGTGGGCCTACGCCTCCTCTATGAGGTTCCTCGATCACACTCAGACAGACACACACACACACACAAACACACACACTCGGTATGACTCCTCTGGACGAGGGATCGGCCCGTCGAAGACACCTCTCTACCTGACAATACACAACACTCTCAAAAGAGAAACATCCATGCCCCCGGCGGCATTCGAACCCCCAATCCAAGCAAGCGAGCGGCGTCAGACCCACGCTTTAGATCGCGCTGTCACTGGGATCGGCTCCGTTCCTTATATCATAAAGTTACAAATAAGTATAGACGACGTGTAGACAATAAAAGTTATGACGCTCTCATTAGGCAACTTTATATAATTTTCCATTATTATTTACGTCCTAGGTACAAATATTATCCTGCGAATTCCTCTAAAAAGAGTCCTTTATAAACATCCTTCCCTTAATGAGAGGAACCAAATTTCACACTCATCTAAATTACTGTTATAAATATTTCTTTTGTGTCTTTTCTCCCTAGTCCTTGAGAAGCAGAATGTACCTGTAGAATGAACTGACTCGCAAAGGGTATAATGGTGGGCTTTTTGTTCATGGCGACAAAATTAATGTTTACATAAAAGGATCGCATTCCTTGCCAATATGAGAAGCCTGCCGCAGTTAAACTGTAGAGAAAAGAGTGACTGAAGTGCAGGCTGGAGAAACGATATATCTGCTTGTATTCTGCTCGGTAGGGAAAATGAATTTTTGTCTTATCCAAAGTGCCAAAACCAGCTCTGGGGGCCACCCAGCCTCCTATTCAGTGAATAGCCGGGAGTAAACCGCTCGGGATATAAAGATGACCATTCACTTCCACCTACTTCGAAGTTAAGAATGAGTGGAGTTCTACCTCCACTCCCTCTCATGCCTCCACAACGTAAACAGGGACAAAATTTTCGTTGAACTTACTACCACAGACAGTAATATAAATAACCAACTATATGCAACAATAACGGTTTATTGATAATTTCAATTAGCTCAACACGTTTCGGACGATAATTTCGCCCGAAACGTGTTGAGCTGATTGAAATTATCAATAAACCGTTATTGTTGCATCTAGTTGGTTATTTATATTATTGCATCAGGGATGCACGGTCACGCAAACATCAAATTCCTACCACAGGGTTGATTATTTGTGCCTGTTACAATTAATTCTTGAAAAGGCAGCAGTTATTTTGACGTCCTGAAAAATATAACAACAAAGACTCATGCTAATTCCTCTCTCTTTATAAATGCAGATGATCAAAGGTTTGGCGTTTTGTTGCAGACACGCATATTAAGGTCCTGTATAGCACATTTAAATTCACTTCAACTGACTCTACACACTGCAAAACGCTGCTGCGGGCAAATGACACTTGCCGTGGCTGTGCGAGAGAGTGACGACAGATATTAATTCTCATATTTATTCTGTATAGCTTTCCCTACGGTTTTATTTTGCTTTGTCTGCACTGCTCTGTGGTAGAGCTTTGAGCGTTTCCGTAACAATTCTCATCGTGATTTTACTGTAAAATATAATATAGTTACTATCATGTAGTCAATGAAACAACGAACATATATTCACATCAAAAACAGAATAGATAATCGAAGTTCATATGCATACCTTATTAGTAACTTTCCAGCAACACCTGAAATCAACCGAAATTAAGATGGTACCAATATATTCTGCATGAGGTTGCCATTGGGGTGTGTTCACACCCTCATTGCATTTTCCTACCGGGAGTATTATAGCAGTACTAACATCATTACCTGCTTCCAAATTATGTCTTCTGAACTATGCACATGAGACAAGTCAATAATTTCAAATTATTGCAGAAATCGATTCTGATATTCCTATTTTCTATTTATAGAGTTCGAAATCACAGTTTTTATTCTTATTTTAAAATGCCGGTAGTTTGAATGTTAAATGTCACTGATATAAAGAAGCTGTGTACGAACACATTTATGCCGAGTCGCCTCAACAAGGGTGGTGCTTTACAAACACATGATAAGTGTTATGGGACGCAGTGTGGCACAGTGCCGCATAAAACCGTGGGACATCCTGCACCTTTATAATGGTGGGTGTATTCAGTGTGTCAGATGGTGCTACATGATACACTGTTACAATTGTATTGTGTAAGTTTTGTAAGTCAGATGATCGATATGATTAAATAGTCCGATAGTGTGCAAGGTGTGGGTGTGTGATAGGCTGTGACAGAGCCACATTAGTGTGCGTATTTTTGGTGTATAGCAGGGAGTAAGATAACACTGTACATATTGTAGTTAACAAGTTGTGGAATATGATACATTCGTACAGCATTGTGTTTATTGTCGCTGTAAGACGTAGCGATATGATGGGCTATGTTGTAACAACTTATTGTGTGTGTAAGGAGGTGGTATATGATAAGACTGTACTTCTAGGTTTGCTGGCTGTTTGACGCCATTAACGCCGAGAAGCTGTGTGTGTGTGTGTGTGTGTGTGTGTGAGAGAGAGAGAAAGGGAGAGAGAGGCAGTGCCGGTTGTGCCCGCCACCTCGCATACTTGTGGCGCTAATGGCGCGTCAGCACCTGCTCCCCGCGGCCCTTGGCCATCGCGCTGCTGCTGCCAACCCGACTCGAACACCGGCGGTATACAGAGACAAGTCACCACTCTCCCTTCCCCGTTCTCCACCGGCAGCTATCCTTTTTTGTCCCACACCCTACATCGTCCATTTATTCCACACGCTTTAACCCTTAATTACTTCCACACGAAGTCCGTTTATTCCCTCCCAGAACCTCTCGAACTGGCTAGCAAGGGACTCATTGGACGGACGCACTCTGTCTTCCAGGTTCCTCATACCTTATACAGTGTCCTAACCACTAGAAATATCACGAAGGAGCTGTATCTCACTTTGGAGGCTGCTACGAAAAACCAGACTCCATCAATCTTTTCGGTAGCACTAGCTCACTTCTCCTCGATTTCTACTGTTAAAATTCCTCTTTGCTTACGGAAATGTGACCACGTGACCAAATTTTCTTTAACCTGTTTTCTTTATGATACTTCAGTGATAGGTTCAAGCTTACACTGTCGCAACTTCTGTTTTTCCAATTTGTTTTGCAACGTGCTGCAGGTTTACAGCCGCGAAATTAACCTTTTGACGCCTAATGTCAACTATAGTGGTCGTACCGCACCGCTAACCTCTAAAGTCGCATTTTTATATATGTATTCAACAAGTATAGTTACTGAATATTTTAAACATGGTGTATACTCTCCGTTTTTTCTCTTCAAAATGCAGTTTGTTTTATAATTCTAACGTATTTGGTTCCTGTATTATTCACATTTTATATACAAGGTGTGCTAAAATTAAAAAAATAATTCCGGCGGCAAAAGGTTAAACTGCAGCAACGTAGCGGTTACTGTCTTCTAACAGAACATTAAAATTTTCCGTGAAATAATCTATGAAACCCGACTGACGAAGACATTTCAGTATCGTCTCATACTAAATTTCGGTTTCGTAATTGGTTTCAAAGAATCCATCCCAGCCCGAAACAGTACGTAACGTTTCCTACCATGCTGCTTAATGCGACGAGGATTTGTTTCCTCCTCTGCAAGGCGTCCAGCTGGAATACTACTACCTGTCTGTCAGCTGTCAGCGATTGCTTACTTCTGCGGTTAGCATTACCATCTGAGGACCTTGTCCTCCGGAGATACGCAACTGAAAGACAACTGTATCTTACGATGTATTGGTCACTTCTACTACACACGTGCTAAAATATACAAGTTCCACTCACAGTGTTTCGGTCGTTATACTCGGTAATTTCAAAACTTTTAAACGATATCTTTCAAGTTCTTAAACAGAGTTTGATGTAAGTTATTTGCAATACATTAACATTACCGCATGTAAATTTCTCTCATCTTAATAAGTCTTAAGACCCGTATTACGTGTGAGTGTAAACACTTTTGTGTCTATTTTGCTAAGTGACTAACGGAGAAAATTTGTTTTATGAACAATTTAAATATCTAAAGAGCGATTCTTTTTATTCAGTATTTGCAAAAACAGCTTATTTCGAAAGAATGACTAGTATAGAAACAAAACAAGGCCAGGATGGGTATTAAAAATGCTATCCAAGCCAATGAGACCTAAAAATTTCTGATGTCTGATCGACTTACAGCGGACTGCACGCAAATAGAAAGCAAAAAAGACGTGACGTGTAAAGAAACCCAGCAACGAATGTCGTTCCCAAGGGCACATTTATCCTACGTTGTTAACCACAAATAAGGGTAAAGTTTCGAGACTATATTACACGCCAATGAGCAGTTTTAATTACTCTCAAATAAAATTTAATTTCGCGAACTTACGGACTATTTCATGCATACTCCGTAAATGAGAAACCTTACAAGAGATCAGGCTGCAAGAAGTGATACGTACGTCGTACGGAAAATATTGGACTTCCATTAGTGTTGACAAAATAATTTCGGCTCTATAAGAGACAAGACAAAAGATGGCACAGAAGTGAGGAAAGGACAAGAATTTTAAGAATGTTCAAAAGGAGAATAAAAATAGCTAAACAAAATGAGTTTATAAAGAAGGAAGAGACAAAAAGGGAAGACAAATATAACGGGTGGTGAACAATGAAGACAGTAATAATCATCATCAAAATTCGACTTGCAACTTCTCATTCCAGAAGCTTTTCACGCACCGCAGGAGTGACTCCTGTTTTATGGAAAAGGGTTATAGGCTGGGTGTTTGTTATTAACTTTAGTTTACGGAACACAGACGACGGAAATAAACTTTCGTAAAACAAGCAAAACTTGAACTTGGGAGCCCCTTTCCGTCGCCACAGAAATGAGTTACAAAGGCGCGGTAATGAGATGATGAAGGCAGGGCGAAAAGATTCTGAAAGTGCACTGGCTGGGCTCTGGAGATGAATAGAGCCTTGCGTTAGAGTTGCACATGAGGTCATATAAGAGAACATTTTATGAAAAGGGATTACATTTTATAGAGTAAAATTAAACAGCAAGTTGTAATTTTTGTTCTAAACAACGAACTAATTAGCACTGATGCTGGTACGCCAAATAATTATGTGTGCAGGGTTTCCTTAACAGGCGTTTCACAATTCTAACCATAACAAAATAAATCTTTTGTAAATTCGCAGCTTCACTCTCATCCGGACATGCGCTTGAAATTAGAAGACTTATCATGAAAACTTACTTTGAAGTAAGTAACAGTGTTAGCCAAACACTAAACCGAGATGATACATTCGTTAATTTTTTTGTCTCAATAAGTGTGACAATATGGAATGGATTCAACTGGGTCCTAATAGGAAATCGTGGTGGGCCCTTGGAAACACGAGAAAGAGCTACCTGGTTTTATAACAAGGAGGTAATACGACCAGCTGAAGGCCTTGCCATGGCCCACGCCGGCGGTTGCCGGGTTTAATCCCAGGTCTGTCGAAGTGGTATTTGTGGTAGAAAAAGTATCACTGGGAGATATTTTTCTCCGAGTAGGTTGATTTTCACCAGTCGGTAACAGTCCAACATTGCTCTACAACAGACTGTACATTATTTTAGAAAAATAGGGCTTCGTTAAATAAAACACTTCTCTCTCTCTCTCTCTGTCTCTCGCTCTCTGCTCCGTGACTAGCTAAGTAACAGCTCAGCGAGGACTAAGATAGGCCTACGTGTTAGTTAGTTCGGACAGCAAAACATGCAGAGTCGCCAACAACAACTCGTGTATGAGACCCAACACACTGACATTTAAGATACAATTTACTCCCAAATAAATTGACAAAATTAATACACCATTTTTGGCTATAACCTCCGAACAAGCATAAGTGTTGTGGGTCATAATTACCTATGGCAAAGATTAGCACTCCACAGACAAAAATATTGAAAAGAAAACGCACAGAAAACACAGCGCTGATGTACCGGACTCTGCTTATTACAACAACACATTTTTTTCTAAAATACAAGAAAATTTCTGCGCAAAATTACGATTAGCGGAAAAGAAATATTACTGAAAAATTTCAGTAACTTTCTTAACATTTGACAGATATTCCTAGCCACAGCGAACAATTAGTTAACGCTTCAAAATTCGTAATGTTATTAAAAAATGATTTGAAATGGTAGCCCATTAAACTTTAATCAAAATATCCGGTATCTCTGTCGGAGTTAGGTTAATTTTCCTTGTAAGCTCCGAAAAGGGCATGCCCTTTGTGAAGGAAACACCTTTATGAATAAGGGCCTATTCCAAAGGAGTTCTCTCCGAGGTTTATTTGACCACTGATCCTTCGAGAAAATTATGCAACCGAATCTTGTAACTTGAATACCGAATTTTAAATTAAGTTCATGTTAAATCGTACAGATAAATATCGATATCTGCCGCACTATGCAATACGAATTTATTCAAACCAACTAAATACGGTATCGACGAACTGCGTTACAACATGAAATATCGCAATAAACCTCAATTTAGATGGATTCTAGTTCAGTTGTGTACAATGGACTTCCAAGGACTGTGATCCATGACAATCATTACATTACGCTATATTACTACCTTCTTATCATGAGATACCGGTAACATATCAGATTCAAAAAGTTCAAAATTTAACAATGTAGGGTATACAAAGCTATCACAGTCATATTCCTTTTTGCTGTAAGGCAGAGGACAATGAAGTTCAAAAAAACTTTGCACATGACAGACTACAAACCCAGCTATGTCTGTCTTCATTACTGATGTCTATGGTTCCAAAGGCTCTTGCAGCCCAGTTTCTCCAGTTTTCCGGATTTCTGTATCCGCTTTATACATAATCTGCTACGAATTCCGGACGTGGCATTGGCCCGTTAGAAGTCCTGTACCCACAGAGCCACGTCTTTACTCTCGGTGTTTAGGCCTGTACCAAGTTTATCAATACTCCGCGATGGCTCGCTCCAAGCAGCAGTAATTAGCTACTGAATTAAGGGCCTCTTCAGCCACAATAAAATAATCCTTACTAGAACATTAGTTTTGCCGGTCCCAATGGCCGCGCTGTCTATGGCATAGGCCTGCGGCCGCTCGCCTGCTGAGATTGTGGGTACAAATCCGACCGGGGGCGTGGATCTCTGTCTGACGTGAGTGTTTTGTGTGTTGTCAGGTAGAAGTCTCTGCGACGAGATGATCACCCGTCGAGAGGAGTCATACCGACTGTGGTGCGTCGTTACATGTGATCTAGAAACCTCAAGACCTAAGAGGACTTTACACACTGGGGGCTGTTACGCCAAAATAAAAAAAAAAGACACTGGTTTTGGAAGGAAGGCACAAAGTACCTTAATGGGACGGCCAGATAAATTAGTATGTCGATAAAATATTTGTTTCTTTCTTTTTCTGAACTATTTCTACATATTCATTGTAGGTGTAGAAAGTTACTCTTATACGTGATCAAACTCAACGATACGCCACACTCGGTACGACTGCCATGAACCAGTGGTAAGCCCGTCGCTGAGACAGATGACAACACACAACACGCTAATGGGACATTCATGACTCCGATGGAATTTGAACTCTCAATCGCAGCAAGCGAGCAGTCGCAAGCTCACGCGTTAGACCACGCAGCCATAGGATCGGCCCTGTTTTCTTTGTAGAATGAAATAATGCACCATAAAGCCTGGAACTTATTTAAATGTGTATAAATCCATGATTCCTATTGTAAATAAAATTTTTTGCGGAAGTAAAGCGGGGAATATATATATATATATATACATATATTTATATAAACAGCGCAAACAATTATATTAAAATATGATCAATAAATAAGTAATTATGTAGAGTCAATTTTTGCTCCGTTATACGATGACAAAATGTAATGTCGCAAAATATTAAAATCTTACGGAAATGTTTTAAAATAAAATGAGGTTCCCTCACTTAATTATTATGTCAGTTGTTTTTACCGTGACGCTTTTATGTTACAGGCAAACTCGTTAATCATTGAATAATACTGTTAAAATGTTTCCGGTAATTCAGATATGATGACACAGACCAGCTCGCAACGTATTAATGGTTATTGGAAAATGAGTGTGTTGAGATAATGTACCATAAGTTCGATTAATGAAAGGCAAACACTCTCAAAAGTCAGTACTAATTACGTTTCTAGTTGGCAGTACCACGTAACACCTGAGCGTAAGTTCTACACTGCCACGTGTTTTGTAAATTATTATATTCTTATTTTGTTTAAGCCGAAATAAGCAAGCAATTTTATAGTTCACCTGCCATAAAGCCTCCAAGTATATGAGACTCCATGTCACGTGTTAAACAGAATTAAGAATGGCGATAATATTCCAAAAATATAAGCAAATTTCTTGCGGATTTCGTGGCTCCATTGCCATAACTAGGTTGTATTCTCCTGTTTCTTTCCTGTATTATACTGTTCAGAAATAAAAAGATTCGTAAATGTGAAGATACTGATGCAATGAAAGAAGTACCAAAATATGTGTATCCTTTCAACGCCGCAAAGTTTAAACAATATTCAATCGAAGGCCAAGTACGTGACAATATAAACTTGAACTTATGAAATATGTTCGATTACCAATTCGCAAACAAATAATATTCCTTTAATATAAGTACTAAGGCGGAATACATCCCGGCAAAGCTGTGTGTTGTACGAGTAATTCATCTAAATAATATAAACATATTAAATTCTTACTTCAAGGAGAACACACTACAGTTCCCTTAGTGCTGTACAAAAAACAATTGGGTTTACTCAGAATTTTGCGAAACGTATTAACGCACTGTCTGGATCAAGTGAGAATTTCTTTACCTTAAAGCACGTGTTCACATTTAGAGCCAATGGACCTTAAAGAGTTAACAAGAAGAAAGTAAGATTAGCCAAAATATACTGAAATGTATTTAGGGATAAAACAATGAACCCCATTATAATAGTGACACGATGAAGGGAAGCTAAGGCCTTGATATTTTATTACAAGGGCAAAATATTTTAAGACGAGGGCTTTTGCATGATTGAAATTTATTCGAAAAATTCAATAGATAACGACAAAGCAGCGAAAGTTTATGGCGTAGACATTTATGACATTGCCTACAAAAGATACTGCCAAACCACTTGAATGAGAAGCGCTGCCTAATAAAAAAATTACAATACAGCGCTTATGACAAAAATCTTTCCTGCCGCAAAAAAAATCACTTGGAAGGAACAGAAGAAAGTATCTTAGGTATTATTATCATTGTACAGCTGGGTTACGTATTTGGATTTTGCGGATGATAAAAAAAAATGTGGCAAAGTAAAATTTGACTTACAGAAGGCAACACATAGCTTACTTCGTTCCAAATAACAATATTAAAGAATCCTCGAACACAAGAAATCAGAGACAAAGCACTTACTTTGTTAAGAGACAATAACCTTTGCAATAATAACAAAATATAATAATAAATAATAATAATAATAATAAACTTTGAAGATTTCTTTACTCGCAGCAGCAAATACGACGACTAACACTCGGTTAATGTATAAGGGCCAGTTCAGCGGATATTCTATATCAAATTAAATAAGAAATTTGTGTATCTGAATAATTCGGGGAAGCGCTGTACACAGATTGCGTGATGGAGTTCCAACAAACGGTGGTTAGATAAGAGCAGGGGTGAAAGATTTATCTGCTCTCCAAAATCTCCAGACTGGCCCTTGGGCCCCCTTCCTGCCTCTGGAGTGGCTAAAGGGGCCTCTTTCCACAGAGGTAAGATGGCCGCAGTTTAAAGCTAATCACTCACTCCATCTACTATTAAAGTCTTAAATAAGCAGATTAATGTCTCCGCTTGCAAATTAGATTTCATGTCGTGCACACTGCAAACCTTGACGTTCTTTTACCTATTTGAATGCGACGGCACTTCTTGTTTGTAGCAGCCTTTACAACATAAACACACCACTTAATAATCCACAAGTACGTGATTGTTTCAGTGATCCTATCCAGACGACGCTTAACCTAGGAGTTGACCTACTTTCAGGGTTGTGGTGTAACAATCACGCACAAGAGTTTGGATCGTGAAGATAACTACATGTAAATGCTGTGTTATACACGCAGCAACAGCGCAAGTCGTCGCGCACGCTGCTGGCAATCTAACAACCGTCTTACTGTATTAATAATTGTCCAGCGAGATGCAACACAAAGCAGTCTATTTATTATTCTGCAAGTTCACTTTACATGTTTCGGGTGTCAACCACAACCATCATCAGGAGTACACAAAACTGTAACTACAGCCTCCGCTACTGGTCATAGCTAACTTGGCCACGTTGGAGGGAGGCAGCTGCACAAAAAAAAATGACAAGTACCGGAGGCCGTAGTTACAGTTTTGTGTACTGATGATGGGTGTGGTTGACACCCGAAACATGTAGAGTAAACTTGCAGAATAATAAATAGAGTGCTTCGTGTTGCATCTCGTTGGACAGTTATTAATATAGATCAGCGAAGCACGGAACCAAAAACATAAAAAGTCTTACTATTTACTGGCACTCGAATGTGTGAACTGTAGCGTTTTAAGTTCAGTTACACAAAATGAAATTAACTAGGAGAAACTTTTAGAATATTCAAATTTTAAAGTTACGCGGAAATTCGCACCAGTGTCTTTGTAAGTTTGTTACAATTCAAGTAAAATTGTGTTTGCATCATAAGACAGCCATCAATTATTGTATATATAAAACAAATGTATTTCGGTTTAAATAAATTTAAAAAAAAATCATACCTCAAACCTACAAAACAGAACCCAGAGTAAGATTTGGAAATTAAAGGAAGTGTACGGCAAATAATAAGGAATTTAATATTAACACATCACCAAAAATACAAAACTTACTATAAATACAAGAGATGTAGAACTTAAGATCAATATAATGGATTTAGAGCGTAATATTTAATATAACGAATGGGCGCAGCTGGAAACTTGGTGTTAGCAGGCACATCACTATTCCGTAATGTGACTCAACAAATAAATTATTATACAGAGTGAGTCTCTCGCTAGAGGCCCCCAAACTATTGTCTATGTATACAGTTGAACAGCGCGGGTTTCTCTTTCGTAAATACTGGCAAACAGGTTCATTTAAAGCATGCCAGACGGCATTTCGAACGGAAGTTGGTGAAAGATGTACACCATCGAAGTGTTGCATCCAGAAATTGGTTAAAAAGTTAGAGACAAGGAAAAGCTGATCTAACGCCTGCCGACTTCTTTCTTTGGGGCCTATTGAAGGGCAAAGTGTACAAAAATACACCCCGCACAATCGAAAAACTCAAAGACGCTATACGCCAAGAGATTCAAGCCGTCAACTTCAACAATTTGGGAAAAGTATTCCAGAATTTGGAGAAACGCATTCAAGTGTGCTTGGATGTGAAAGGAGCCCAGTTTCAGCATCGATTATGAGAAGGTTCTGTTTTGCATCGTTCCCGGTATGTGTATATAAATTTTCAAGTCATTATCTCAATAACATAATTTTTATAGACAATAGTTTGGGGCCTCTAGTGAGAGGCTCACCCTGTATTATTCCATTTCAGTAAATACGTAAGTCCTTACAAACAGTTGAACGTCAATAAATTTATCTCATCACTTGGCCAGGATGCTTCATTCTTGCTGTCTAATATCGTGTGGTTGAGACTAGCAGTATATGTAAAAGAGCTCTTCATGTGAAGGGAAAATTTCGACAGCAAGTCGAGAGATTTATCGAATGTTATGGAAACTGAAGACCATTATCGTGTTCACAACAGCCCACCACTTGTCCCTAACCTGAGCCAGATAAATCCGATCCGAGCCCTCCCACCACTTACTTAAAATCCGCTTTAAAATTATCCTCCAGTTTAAGCCTGGATTGTCAAGAGGTCTGGGTGTTTCAGGTTTTCAAACCAAACCCCTGCACGAATTTCACTCCCCCATCACACGTGTCTCCTGCCCCACCAATCTCAAACATTTCAATTTAATCATTCGACTAGTACACGTGTATGGCGAGAAGTATATCATGAAGCTCCTCCTTAAGCAATTTTCTCCATTCTCCTATTATTCCACCCCTCTTAGGTCCAGATATTTCCTCTGTACAATATTCTCGAAAATGCTCAGTCTATGTTCCTCCCTCAGCAATGGGGACCAAGTTTCACACAACGGTGTCAAGAAACAGGTAAAACTACTCTTGTGTTTCTTTTAATCCTTATATTCTCTGTTACAGACGGTAAGACAAAATATGCAGAAAACGGATTGGTAGCAGGCACTCCGCAAATCTACTCTGCGCTCAATTTCCTTGTGCATGTAGTTTAAATTTCCTCGTATCTTGTCAGAATATTTAAATTCTGCTAAATTTTCAAAGGACTTACTTTCCATCCTTAGGTTGCAATTTTTTTCCCGCATCCTGTTCATTAGAAACTAACGCATATTTAGTTTTCTCAGCCTCCTTAGCAGGTACAAACAACGTCTTTGGTTCTCTTTACAGGTCTTCTTTCCTCCCCGATACAGATCTGCAATCAGTGAATCCAGAAGCTGAGGAGTCTCACTCATTTTTAGCTCCTTCTGTTTTATTGAACAAGTTTAGCCTCACGTTCTAAAGGTAAGTTGAAAGCCAACGGCCTTCTATGAGGAAATTCTGAAAATACAATGTGCCAGACAAATAACTGCATAACCGGATTTAACAATGGGATTCAACTAAGTACATTTTTATTAACTTGAAAAGAGATACATAATGCAACTTTAATAAAATTATACACGTTTTACTGAAATTTATTCCAGGGTTCAGCCACATTATTGCCCTTATTAGTGCAGCCAACGTACATTAATCTAGAGTATTCAGTCTCGAGCATTAAACGTGTAGTTGTATACTGCCATTTGTTGCTACATGCCTTCCGGGGCTGCGGTGCGGGAGTGCCTCTTTTGTACAGGGATTCATAAAAACTTGCTTGTTCAAACTCCTGTCACGTATAGGGACAGAAACTCGTCGGTTGAACAAACATTAATCGTAGTTAGACGCAGTTTCAATTCAATGTATTGGTAAAAGAATGTTAGGGTGGTTTCTGTGACGCAACTTTGGTATCCACTTGCCACACTTATTTCACAGTTTGTGATGCACGAAGAAGGCTCTAGAGACGGGCACCTCTCCCCATAGGGGCTCCGCTGGGAAACTTGGAAGGGGGCTCTTATACCGTGGACATTGAAAGACGAATGAAGGACGGCTCTAGGAATGGGGCATCTCTCTCCGAAGGAGTTCTATGAGGAGAAGTTGTATGAAAGGGTCCTTTGCTGGGGACTCCGAAGGATATGATACGCAAGGCTCTAGAAATGGGCGTCTGTTTCCATAGGTGCCCCGCTTTGGGGAAAAGGGGAGGGACGCTCCTTTCCTAGGGCCTTTCAGAGAAGGGAAATCATTTCTTAGTTAAGGAAATTTTTATGAGGAATTTGAGAGAGAGGTAAAATGACCTTGTAAACTGGCAGCTCTCTCCATAGGGACCCTGTTGGGGAACACGGAGGGGGTTCGTTTACTGGGACTTTTGAGAGAAAAAGAGAAAGGATATCTTGGTTCAATTTTCTTGGACCCAAAAGGCATTAGATGTTAAGTCTGGGGTTATCGGAAACTTTAGCAAGGAACAGGGCTCCCCTGAGCTAGTATCAGATTATGGGGCAAAAAGGGCCCATTTATAAGGCGTAGGCGCATCGGAACCGTTAGGGCACGGATCCAAATGCTAATCAATCAATCAATCACTCAATCCATTGTGTTGCACACCTGCAGTACATGGCTTAATGACAACGTCTTTTGAAGAAGAAACACTGTCAGCTTTGGGTTTAACTCTTTTAAAATTGATTGATTTGACAGTCTCACCAAAGACGTTGCTTTCTTTGCCAGTGCAGTCCATGTGGGATCTGCATTAAGCGAAGTGACACTAGTACAGTGTTTCCGTTTGCCGTCATCAATATCACTGCACTGGTACTCTCTACTGGAATTTCATTCATCTACCTTCGACGCCATAAGATCTTAGCAACTGATAGCGTCGTGCAATAAAAAATGGCTAAATGGTTACGTAGTCGGCCGGAATAACTCAGTCGGCAGAGTGACATGCTGCGGGTTAGACGGCCAGGGGGATCGAAACTCGGTGGGGACGAGTTTTTTTCTGTATTCGCTCAGACCGGCTCCATTGCCCACCTAACCTCTTGTACAAAGGGTACCGTTTCCCTTTCCTGGAGGCAAAGGGACAGGGAGTGGTGTTGACCGCACACCAATATTTAGCGCCGACAACAAAAGTTTGAATAATTTACTGCGTAATATCTAATGCCAGTTTCGGGAAGCTGCAACTAGACACTTTCGTAAGACAGTGAGGAATAAGCTGTAATTGACTCACAGCAGTGACTTCTCGAATAAACAGCTGCCGTTAAACTCTTCAAAACACAATGGAAATTATACAGCATGTGTCAGGCGCAAACTGCCCTACTTCGGTAAACCATTCCTTAGGTTAAATTACATCGATATAACCAAGAAAATCTATACCTGAAGTTGGAAAGTTACGGAGATAATTGCGAGAGAAGATTAAAGGAATATAAAATACAGTTTTATCGATTACCAAATACAGTTTTTAAAAAACCAGTAGTTTGTAGTTCCTCCAATGTTGACATTTATACTTAATATCTAATTAACATCTGAGAGGCACAGACCTTGATTAAATAAGATAACCTCGTTCTAGGTTCATAACAGCCCTTCATATGGTTCCAAGTACTTTACATAGCACATTCGCCTCTGCATGGCTTGGCTTCTCTTCGTTACAGGCTCAAGGGTGGATCAGTGTTGTGTACGGATAATGCAACATGCACAACACGTACAGTACGTAGAACCGCAAGAGGACCACATTTTTCGCGTCATTATTTCCGTAATCTTTCAAATTCCGTTAAGGTATGTTCGGTAACATCAATGTAAATTACCCTAAAGAACTTTAACCCGAAGAAGGCCAAATTCCTCCCGAAACATTCTGTATATTCCATCCGTTAAAAACTCAAAACTTCTGGATTCTGACCTCACACAAAATAGATTCTAAAGGAACTACCACAGAATTATCCTTCACTTCCACATGACACGCCGTCTGACCTAATTTGATGCAGATGTCAACTAGGACTTATGATTGGAACAGGCCCTTCACAAATTCCCTAAATGATAATATTTAAGCGGCCGTTCGCAAAAGTATTTACGCGCGAATAAAACTCACGTACACACAATCGGATGTACCCCCTTGTCTACAGTACAAGCTGAACGTTCAGTCCCAGTGGTCGCACCCACGCATCTTAGATTGGTGGCAAGTTTTCTTTAATTTCAAGCATTAAACAGACAAAGTTCTCTGATTTTTATGACACTGTCAGTGATTTTGATTACATATTGTCTGATGGGACGATGACTTCTGAATACTGAAATAAAAAGGATAACTGAGATACTATTTTGAACGTAACGTACAGGAATGAAGGAAATAAAGAAAAACCGTAACGTCCCGGTGCAATTTTGAACCCGGCACTTCCTGAATACAAATTAGAAGGGTTACCGTTTGAACCAGATTGTTCCGTACAGGTTTTAACGCGCAGTATTCCTGACATTTTACCTTGGAATGCCTTCTGAACACACAGAAATGTGTATGAGACCACACTATTACAAGATAATAAGAAATCTTCAAGTCCCATGACTGCGATAGCGCGCGCGCGCGTGTGTGTGTGTGTGTGTGTGTGTGGTGTGTGTGTGTGTGTGTGTGTGTGTGTGGTGTGTGTGTG
>Ga0123354_10001548_pt1 | contig 28173 bp, 28 predicted proteins | sample TergutLab28metaG_2_FD_97872 | JGI IMG/M metagenome (GOLD analysis project Ga0123354, IMG submission 97872) | Labiotermes labralis P4 segment gut microbial communities from Petit-Saut dam, French Guiana - Lab288 P4 | ecosystem: Host-associated > Arthropoda: Insects > Digestive system > Gut ... | reverse complement strand
TTCGACTCTAGCCCCAAGATGCGGTAAAGTAGAGCGGTCAACGCGGGATGGAGCAGTTCGGTAGCTCGCCGGGCTCATAACCCGGAGGTCCTAGGTTCAAATCCTAGTCCCGCTACTATTCCCCTCCTTTGGAGGGGTGGACGGGGTGGTCATCCCCTTGCTGATCAACTATCGGGTTGTTCCCACTTTATGGCCGTGGCAGGCCGGTTGATGTGTCGAGCCTGGAGCTTGTCTCACGCGAGATATGGAATTTAATCAGAAATCTGCGGTTTTTAACCGTTTTCGTGATTAATTTCCAGATCTCGCGGCAAGGGCGCCTGGACAGGCTCGATCCGCTGGCTGAATGTAGATGCGGCATTTCGGCGGCCCTGCACTGAAGGTGATTGTCGTCAATTCGCCACCAACCGGTAACGACGGCGGGCTGCTTCTGCTGTGGTGCCGAGTGCCAGGCCGATCTTGTACCAGGAGGCGCCATGACTGCGGGCAGCGGCTACCATTTGGGCTGCCTCCTTTTCCAGACGCGCGCGGCTGTAACGAACGCGGCGCAGCTCAACTAGCGGGGGTACGTCGGCACCCGGTGTCGGGATGAAATCGTCCTCGAAGTATTTGGCCGTGTCCTCACCCCAAGCTTGCAGGTCGGCACGGTCTTCGTCTGTCAGGTTCAAATCGTTAATGTTCATTTCGCTAGCCCCAATTCTTTGAGCAGCCACGGGCGGGCTTTCATCCCGTGGACTATGACAGTCATTCCATGCCACTGGCGTGTTGGCACACCAACTTCCAGTAGTACCATCCCTGACCTGGACGGCCCGACGTAAAGTGTCATCGGTCCATCTGGGTGGTGTTCGTCAGTGAGCTGACCCAACTGATTGGCATAGGCGTGCAGCAGGTTGTCCTCAGTCACACCGTCGGCTATTCGCTTCAGCGCACTGGGGAGCACGAGCGGCTCGTCCTCTTCCATGCCAACAAATGTAGCCAATATTCATTGGCAACTCAAGATGGCAACGTTTTTAATACGTTGCATGCCTCGTGATAGAGAAAGAGGCTACGAACCATGGGCTATACGGCCGTTGCGGATTGCCATACGACTGTGCGGAGAAGACAATGCCGACTAACATGGCTTGTCAGGTCATCTTTATGTAATCTATTTCAACCCGCGCTAACCCTGGACAACCCGGGATATTCGGGTATGTTGTTGGTCATGGATGTCGCCGGTATCCAGTTAACAAGGGGTAACCCATGATGACACAAACTAACCTGATATCTCACATAGTGAGACGATTCACTCCGGAGGTCCTAGGTTCAAATCCTAGTCCCGCTACTAGAGAGGGCTTCTGACAAGCAGGAATGCAAGTCAGCGGCCCTGGTTTTGGGCTCACAAGGATCTGTGGGTGGTGTTTTCAGACTGTTGTTCGCGTTCACTGTCGAGTTGTTCCCGGGATAGTGCCGCGACACGCCCCGTATCTGGCGTCACTAAGTCGACAGTCAGTGTCGGGCGGTGGTGCTGGGGGACGCCTCCAGGGGTTGGTGGCACGGAATCAGTGGATTCTTGCCGGTCGGAGTGGGTTCGGCGCAGTAGCTACTGACAACGTGACCGAAATCACCGGTGTGGTGTCACGTTTGCAGTATATTCTCCTCCGAGGTGGCGATGTCGGGCTGGTTTCTACTGGTTATGTGAGAGGCGGTGGGTGGTTGGGCAGGTTGTCGAATGTCAGGCTGGTATCTGCGTCCAGTTGTATGTTGTGTAGGCGTGTATCTATCCGGGTGCCGCAGCGTCTGATGGCGGGAGGTCGAACTTGACCTAAGATGGTGGCATGCGCTATGACCAATTGAAGCGGCTCCGCGAGAGTGGTGAAATCGCCACATCATGACCTCACCGAGCATCTACGAGATTATTCAGAAGGCTCTGGGTGATGGCGAACGACTTCCTAAGGGCTATGAATTGCCTCAGGAAAGTCTAGGGCCCAATGAGATCAGATTCGCGGCCGGGGCTAGGGATGGCATTGACGTCTTCCATGAGTCACAGCGCGAGGCAGGGGATGCCGTCGCCGAGATCGTCAGTTACCTCCGTTGCGGCGATACTGCTCGAATCGCCAGTGTTATCGCTGAAACGGGGACGTTGCCAATTGTTGACGCCCTGATCGATGCCATTCGGTCGGCGGATGACTTCGATACCAGCAAGGTTATGAATTGTGCGCGATCTTTGGCGTTCGGCTCGAATGACCCAGAGCAGGTGAAGCTCGGCATCGTATTGCTGGGCCTGTTTGACCTAAATGACCTGCCAGAAATTCAAGATAAGCTCGTCCGGCTCGGTCTGTGTGACGAGTTCACGCTCTATGTGGTAGTGGCTGCAACTGGATGGCAGAACGGCGGTGATGTCATCTGGCACCTGGCCCAGAACACCGACGGGTGGGGCAAGATCCACGCCGTCACCAATCTTGAACCGACCAGGGTTGAGATCAGAGATTGGCTATTGCGGCATGGCTGCGCGAACACGATCATGGACGCTTATCTTGGCCTGGAGTGCGCCACCAAGGGCGACCTAATTGGTGTGTTGCGCGGGGACGATTTGGATGACGAGTTGTTCGACGGCATCTGTGTCATTATGGATGCGTTATCGGATGAAGGCCCAACTGCCGGGTTCAGCGCGTATGAGCACACCGGCGAAGTAATTGAGCGGTTTCTTCATCAAGCCACCGTCCATGTTCATACCCTTACTCAGCTATGGCACATACTCAACGTGGAGACAGCCATCGAAAATATGGATATAGCCAACAAGGACGACGTCCTTGCGCTGTGTGCCAGCGTGCGGGCCATGCCGCAGTGGGCTGGCCTAATCGAGGTGGCGGTCAGCGAACGGGGTGGCGACTTCTTTCGCGCCGTCCAGGCCGCTGATCGTCTGGGTGTTGACGTCGACAAGCAGGTGATGACGGCCATCGAAGCCGACCCCGTCAAGTACTGCTGGCTTGTTACCCAGTTCTTCGATGATCGCAGCACTGCAACGGATCTCGTCTCGTTGTACGAGCGGACTTTGCCGCTGGCGGCGATGGCCACCGGCATGGGTGATTACCTCTTCTCGCCAACCCATGGGGCCGAGTGCAACTGCCTGGATACCCTGATGTTCGCGCTGAGGGAATATCCATTATTGGGCGAAACTTTGGTGGGCACGGCGCTGAACTCGCCCGTCGTCAGAAATCGCAATTTGGCGTGTGGAACGCTGGAATCCTGGGCCGGGCAGCTGGGCCAGCCGGTCAAGGTATTCTCGCCCAACCTGTATGACGTTCTGAGGCAGGTCGCCGCGGCAGAAGTCAATGACAAGACCCGTGACAGGATGGCTCTGCTCGTCACCACATGACAGTACCGCCGGTCTCAGGGTGAGCATTGGTCAGCCTGTTTCTGCGAGCTGAGCCGATCAAGAACCTGGTTGCACTGTTCAACGGAAAAAACAACGGCGGCACTTCGGCGTTTAGTGTCGGGATGAGATCGCTTACCAAGTACTCAGCTGTGTGTGCACTCGAAGCCTGCAGAGCCGGGATTTTTGTTCGGCGTCCCACACGAGACTCTGGCTGGCCGCATCATGAGTCATGTCGTTAAGGTATCCGCGTGCTGTTTCTCTTAAAGAAATTGAAAATCGCGCGGCGCGTCTCTCTCTCTCGGTACTATTTATGGGACTAAGCAATGCCGCTGGATCGTAGCAGCTGCAACCTCATCTAGAGAAAGGACAAAAATGTCTGATCTGAAGTGCCAGAAGTGCTTCCGCCCACTGACCGACTGCCAAGCCTGCAACGGAGGCAGAGCAAGGGGTGGCACATGTTCAAAGTGCACAGACGGGCTCGTGTGCCCGTCTTGCGGCAAGTTCTGGAAGAAATAGGAGCAGATGATAATGGGACTCTTCGGCTCTAGGAAGTCCATCATGCGGATCTATATGTTCGACTCTGAGGACTTGCCAGTTGGTAAATTCATGATCAGGTTCAAGGAAGCGGTTACCGCAGGTGGCCTGACCATGGGAGACCTGACTCAGAAGCAACACATGAACGGGACTGATGCACGTTGCAACATTATCGGTGGTGGGTATCTGGAGATACACACGGAGCATGCCATGCCACAACCAGGAATGGGCACGGTTAGGATTACTGTCACTGCTGAACTCTCCAAAGACGCTTTGAAAGCGATCTTTTCCCAGGCAGAAACACAATTGAAGTATGACGATAATGTGAACTGGTATTCATCCTACTAAATATGGCTGTGGATCAACCTGAACTGTCCAGTGGGGCACGCCGCCATGCAGAGAGGCAACGTGGTAGCGGTGAACGATGGCGCTTGTTGGCCGACGAGTAGGCGGGTCTCGCAGGCGGCTTGCTAGATGGCGGCCAGGTCGGCTTGGAGTCCGTCTTCTGTCGAGGTGGCGATGGCGATGAGTCCGTTGAATCGCATGATGCCGTGTCCGGCTACTCACAATCGGCCCGTCAACTGGGCAGTCGCGTGGCAACTCCACGCTCTTGTAGCACGGTGATCATTGTCTTGTCGCTCGTGGCGACGTAGTCGAGTGCGTCGCCCAATGATTCGGCCGACGCGATGTGAAGAGCATCGAGTGATTTGATCACTTGTGGGAGTCTGCGGGCACTGTCGATGATGGTTCGCGTCAAAGGGATCATGTCAATCCGTTTCAGCGCGTTGGTCACTTGATCGGGCAGTTGAGCCAAGGCGGGATTCTCGTGTACAAGCCTGATGACTGTCCGATCGCCCTCCAGCCACAGCAGTTCTGAGCTGACCAAGATATTTGATGTCCCAGTAAGCAACTTCCAAGCAGCATCGTGCCCGGTTGCGTCCGCAAGGCAGGCCCGAAGAAACACAGAGGTGTCAATATATATGACGCTCACAGTTCAGACCTGTCGGCTCGATCCTGATCCAGCAGGGAGTCAATGTCAACACCGGCCGCCATTGGTTGGAAGGGTGCCGTCCGGTCAGCGGCGGAGACGACGCGTCCGTCGGCGATCAGTTGCTCATAGGTGTCGGCCTGCCTGAATGGGGTGATGCGTGCCTGGGGTTGCCCGTCTTTGGTTACGACCAGCACCTCGCCTTGCCGTACCCGCTCGAACACAGCGGAGGTGTGCTGATTGACCTCGCGGATAGTCACTGTCTGTGCCATGTTGCAAGCATAGCACTCATGTCAGACATGTTCTACAGCAGCCGACGCGCGTCGGTGAGGTGCTTACTGCAACGCTTCCCCGACAGTTTCTTTGAGTATCGACATCCGTTTGTTGCAGTGGACGATCCGGTGGTGTATGTTAGTTGGGCTTCTCTCAAATAACCAGGCCCCTTCAGGGTGAAGTATGCCCTGAAGAGGTTTGGTGACTGATAACTAAAGAGAGGAGAATAAATGAGTACCATATCAGGACTCGGAGTAGTAGTCACCCGCCGGGTCGCACAGAGTCCGGAGATGCGGGCACGCATCCAAACTGCATTAACCGAAATCACCACGCAGGTGCATGCCCGCCGGATCAGGCAGTGGGCCCAGACCAATCAGGGGTCATTCCCGAAGAAGTCCGACTCGACCAGAGAGGCGATCGAAGAACTGGCACTTCTGTGCGCCGCGCTAGGGCCGCAGATCGACATCACACCGGGGCAGTTTGACCGGGCCCTGTGGCTGATGAAGCACCCCGATGGTCGGGATCACTCGCACTGACTCGGCATGGCCCAGTTACTCCTGGGTCCAAACCCTGGCCGCACTCACAGTCAGGGCTTCTGACAAGCAGAAATGCAAGTCAGAGGCCCTGACTTTTTATTGTTCCGGGTTTTGGTGGCGCTTTCTGTCTACGGAAGATCAAGGCTGTGCTGTCGTTGCAGCGCCCGGTTTGGGATACTGGAATGGCGCTGTCTTGGTAACAGGGACGGCCTGTCAAGCAGATTGGAGGTCAGTATGATGGATCTGGTTGAGCGTGGCGAATTTCACGTATGTGGCTGGGCGGTGGATACCACCGCCGCCGACAACGACACCGATGTTGGTGCGTTATATGCCGACTTCTTCGATGGCGACAAGCACGCCGTGGCGCGCACCCTGGCCGGGAATCACCCTGGCTGGTTCGGGCTGAGCTGGTACACCGAAAACCATGAGCGCTACGGCTACCTCCTGGGTGTCGAGGTCGATGCCGCGGTTGAGCCGCCCGCCGGGGCCGAGGTCAAAACGTTGCCGCCGACCCAGTGGGCGGTCGCCTCCTATCCCGCCGGGCAAGACATCATGGAGGCATGGACCCAGTTCTACTTCACCGACATCCCACAGGCAGGCTGGGCTCCCGACGACCAGTACAACCTCTACTTCGAGTATTACCCTGGCGACGCGCACGGCAACTTTCAACTGTGGGTGCCGGTGGTGCCCGCGTTGAAGTAGAAATGACGCCAGTTACTCACTACGCACGGATGCGACCGCGACACCAGACAACTTGCTAGGGTTACTGGCTGATCTGCTTGATCCCCGCTGAGCCTCGTTTGCCTGTCCAGACAAATGCCAGTGCCCCTCCGGGAATCGCGGTGAAGTCGTATTTGCACATCTCGGTTTGGGTTTTGTTCGCCGTTAGTTCTGTCAGAATGATGGAATTGGCGAAAACACTGGTCTGCGCTACTAGTGGCACCTTCTTGTTGAGTGTTCCAAGACGCTTGCCATTTAGGTAGCATGAAATGCCAACGTTAATCAGGCCCTTCGATGCAATTGTCACCTGGCAAGCCGTGGCCATTGGCCCTTGCTCGCCGGTCACATGCTGCTGGGTTGTCAGTGCATTGGCGAGGGATTGCTCATGACGGTGTACTCGATGGGATCGACTAGGAGCTGATCACAACTCGCCTGGCCCGGCGCGAAGCGTCGCCTTGATACCAAACAGGGCCCTGATCCAGCTTCACCGCCTGCGGCGTATCCTGAGTAGTGTCTGGTTGAACATCCGTATAGCCAGGAAAAGGGGATTATCATGAACCAGTTTGACATCGTGGTCGGCGGCGGAGGGATCAACGGCCTTAGCGCTGCGGCCTATCTAACCAAGGCAGGGCTCAACGTCTGCGTTCTGGAGCACCAGGCCTACTTGGGTGGTGGCTGTTGGAGCATGGAGGATCCGGTTGTGCCGGGCGTCATCCATGACCCGTGCGCCACCGTCCACGCGCTGATCCAGTACAACCCGCTGATCGCCAACGACGAGCTTGGCCTCAAATCCAAGTATGGCCTGAAGTACATCATGCCAGACGCGATCGGCACGCACCTGTTCCCGGAGAAGGGCCTTGCGATCATTTTGTGGCGGGATCTGGATCGCATGTTGCAAGAAATCGCCGAAAAGCTGGGCCAACGCGAGGCCGACAATTACAAGCGGCTGTATGACTTCCTGCTGCCCGCGGCATCCATGATGGTGCCGGGACTGTTCTCCCCGCCCGCCCCCTACGCCTCAATCGTCACGGTGTTCGACGAAGCGGGGGAGTTCGGCCAGGAAATCAACCGCATGATGCAGATGTCCGCGTGGGACAACGTCTGCGAGTGGCTTGAAACCGACGAAATGCGCGAGGTATTGGCCCGGTTCCTGTCAGAGATGATGATCTCTCCATACGAAATGGGCACCGGCGCAGCCTTTATCAGCGCGCTGAGCCTGATCCATACCCACGGCACTCCGATCGCCGAAGGCGGCTCGCAAGCACTACCCGATGCTTTGGGACGCTTCATCCGCGACAACGGCGGCACGATCCGCACCGGCGTGACGGTGAAGTCGATACAGGTTTCAGGTGGCGCGGCTAAGGCGTTCGTGCTTGACGACGGCGAGGTGATCGAGGGCACCAAGGGCCTGTTTTCCACATTCCATGTAAAGCAACTATTCGGCGAGGGTGGCATGGTAGACGGCAATTTGTTGTCAGACGGATTCAAGCGGCGCGTCAAAAATCTGCGTTTCAGCGACTACATGGCGCTTAACCAGCACATTGTGCTCAAGGAGCCACCGCGTTACAAGCTGCTGGCGGGTCAGCCGAATCCGGGGCTTGGCACCGAGCAATGCCATGGCCCAGTTGAATTCCGCCGGTTCTTCAACGGCATGAGTGTGGGCGAGCCAAGCCCGGCGGACAGCCCCATGTCGCTGTGCTCCAGCCAATTCGACCCGACGCGTTCGCTCCACGGCGAGCACACCTTGTATCTCTACTCGTTTGAGCCCTGGGATCTCTACGGTGACAGCAAGAACTGGGACAAGTACGGCCAGGAAATCGCCGACCAGAAGCTAGAGGCTTTGCGAGCGGTCTGCACAAACATGGGCGACGACAATATCCTCAACCGCTTTTTCCATACCCCGCTTGATTACGCCCGTGAAAAGCCATCGTGGTTGCACGGAGACTTCTGCCACATCTCGCAGAGCATCGACCAAAACTTAGGTGGGCGTCCAACCCAAGCGATGTCGCGCTACAAGTGCCCTATCGAGCGGCTGTACGTCGGCGGGGCGTCTGCCTATCCGGGCCCGACGATCACTGGTGGGGGACGCGCCCAGGCTCAGGTCGTATTCGAGGATCTCGGCATCGATTTCGACGACGTCATCGGAGGTTAGCATGGCAAAAGAGCATGTGCCGGTGAAGGTGGTCAACCTTCACGGCGCCACGATGATGTCAGTGGACAAGGTGGCCATCAAGGGCGATGACATCGCTTTGACAGGCAACATAATGGGCACCATGCCAGGCACCTTTTATATCAAGCCGGTCGAATTGTGGAAGATGCTAAAGCTGATGGATCGCCATTTGATCTTCTCGGTGCCCAAACTGCTGATCAAGGGCCGGCGCGCCTTCAGGCAACTGCAGCCGGCATAGAGTGACCTGGGGCTTGCAGTTGCTTAGTCACCCTCTTGGCCCGTGAGACTGCTGAGGCGCATATCTGTGATCACCGCATCATCGTTGTCACCGGTCGTCGATTGACTCGTTGCACCAACATCAAAGAAACTGCCATCGCTCAGCTGATACATGTAGGCGACTTCGTTACCAGAGCCAAGATCGTCAGAGAACGTGTAGTCAGTGCCATACAGTTGCTTCATCCGACCTGTTGTATCGCCAACCTGCAGGCCATTATTCGTGGGATATCCCGACGATTGGAGATAAATGACCACTAGTTTGTCTGAGGAGTCAAATGTGAACGACAGTGGAGCAGTCGGGAAAATGTAGCCCTTGTCGCCGTTTGCAAGAAACGTGTAGTATCTGCCGTCCTTCACGGGATGGGCTGGGGCGGCCTTCGGATCACCAGTCGCACCAGTCATCAGTGAGATGTTTTGTTGTTGCAGCATCGTAAGCAACTCTTCTGGTGACAGGCCAAGAGTGAAACCACCGATGGACGGCGCCCCAGGCTCCGGCTCGATGGACGGCGTCTCTGTGCTATCAACTGGGCTGGTTGGCTGAGAGGTGGCTGGCTCTGTGATAGTCACAGTCGTTGTTGTTTGCGGTGGGTTATTGAGCGCGCAGGCCGAGACGCCAATCAATAATGCGCCTGTGGCTGCAAGAATTGCCAAATAGCGCGCGAGACATGTTGTTTTCATAGTTCCTCCATGAACATCAATAGATACGTTCCCTTATCCATCGGCGCTGTCACAGCTTGGGCTGTCAGGTGGCACAGTGATCGGAGACACTGTTCGATGGCGTGTCTCCAACTTAGCAGATATCGGGCTCAATCTAGGGGAGTGTGATTTTCGATGCAACTATTACAGGCAAAGTCATGCCATAGCCACTTTGCGCGAAGTCCTGCACAACGCCCGTTACCTTCATGGATCCCGTACTGGGAGTGACCGGCAACCCCGGGTCGCCATAGATGACGATGACCAGTGGGTATTGGGACGGGATACCTGTGCAGCTCATGGTCATTTGTATTGAGGTGGACGTCACGGTTGGAGCAGTTGGCCATGCCACGTAACACGAGCCGGAATAGCTGGCACCTATGCCGAACGGCGGCGCGCTGGTCGTTGTGGAGGTGCTTGAGGGCTTGGCCGACGTGCTTGGCATCGTCGGCTTGGTGCTGGCCGTGGATGTAGCCGGGGTAGAGGGCTTGGGCGCAGACTTGCTGGTAACTTTCATGGTGACTGTTCCCTGTATCGCGCTGCGGAACTCTTCGATGATTCCCTGCACACCTGAAATGACAAGGCCAACCAGGCTGGACAGCGCCGAAATGAAGAAGGATGCCAGCCCTGTGAAGATGTCACCGCCGGCCTTCATGCAAGTCAGTGTTGTTCCAACGAGATTACCAACGTTGTCGAGGATGTTGCCAGTCTTGACAAGACCAACGAGGCAGTCAACCGCATCTTTGTAGGCGCTGATGTCCTTCACTGCTGTCGCAGGGAACAGAAGCGTCACCACTGAATCAATGGCGGTGACCAAAGTGTTGATTGCCCAGAGCTCGGGATCAGACTTCACCTGCGCGCTCGTGCTGGTAACTCCATGGGCGAGCAGGATAGACGCGTTGCCACCCGGCACCAATACGGTTTCATTATTGCCCGATTTGGCCGTCGCGTCATGAACAGCCAATGTCAGCATAGGACCGAGCTTGAGAGGGGCGTTACCAGTCTGTGCGGTTGCCTCGCCTTTCACGGCTCGGTACAGCCACGTCAACCCGTTGGCGCTGTAGATAGTCAGTGCAACGCTGTTGCCCTTCTGTTCGAGACAGGGCCACACCTGCGTTTTATTGATCGAGACCGACCACACGCGCCCGTTCGCTGTCAGGGACTTGCCATAGCATGAGGGAGCATCGTAGCTGAGGTTCATCAGCTGGGCCATGTATTTAATGAGTTGTTCGACGTACTGCTTTGCCCACCCGAAAAGCCCCAAACTGAAGTGATCGAGTGTCACAGAGGCCACATCGCCCGTTACTGTCACAGGCAGGCCTTCCCAGTCGTTAGTCTGGGAGTTTTTCGTTACGAACACCAGCCCGTCGTCGTCAATGCGATCCGAAGGGATAATCCACTGCACCGTCACCGGCTGCGATGGCTGCGAGCCGTCTTTGAAGGAGATATCAAACAGCGGCGATCCAGTCTCGAACCCCGTGTCGCTGGACGGCACGTTGCCATCAGGATCAACCGACGAAAGTATGACCCCAGTGCCCGATTGAGTCACCCCGCCAGGCCCAGATACCGTGACGTCTCCCATCGTCACGGCGAAGCCATCATCAGTCGTAACGGCCTCCGTCTTTGTTGCCTTGAACCTGGGTTGATCCGAACACCCAGTAAATAACACTGCAATGATCACCACAATACTGGCCCATCGCCGCATGGAGTGCTCCTCTCTTGGCAGATCATCTCAAAGATAGATTCAGAGATATCATCAAAGCATAGCGGACGCACAGAGCCCGCAACGCATCTCTCGCACTAACTGTGACAGACACTGAATGCGTAGTGAGGCATGACGACACCACGGTAGGTTTTGACGAAGCGCGACCTGATAGTCATTCCTATGCGGATGGCCACGTTCATCGAGGCTATGTTTGTGTCGCGAATCTGGCAGAAAATCTCGTCCATCCCAAGTTCGTCGAAGGCATAGTCGCGGCAGGCGGCGGCAGCTTCGGTGGCGTAACCCTGATGCCAGAACGCTCGTTTGATGTGATAGCCGATTTCTGGACGCCGCATCCCGTCGATGTTCTGCCAGGTGATACCGCATTGCCCGATCATCTGGGCGTCCAAAATCACAGCCCACAGCCCGAAGCCGAACTCCTGGTAATTAGCGAACTGCCAGTCGAGCCAAGCACGCACCTCGTCATCGCTAAATGGTCCCTCGTAGGCGAACATTGCCTGGGCGTCCTCAAGCATGGAAGCCAGGTCCGGCAGGTCGTCAAGTGTCATCTTGCGCAGGATCAGTCGACTAGTTGTAGGCAGCATGATCCAATTGTCCCATCTGATGCACACGTAACCACGGAATAGGCCACCTGTGGTCGATGCCGAGCCCGGCCTGCGTGGCTAGTTCGCGCGCAATGTGCCTGGTTGACCGCCAGTGTGTCGTCATGGTTCGCTTGCATAGTCACGTGTATCTCCTTGCCGAGAAATACCCTACTGATTTCAAGGTGCCGGCGCAGCCGGTGTGGTCGCGGCAGAGTGGTTATGTTATCCACTATTCAGAACAGCACCGCTGCGAGATTCCGGATGGGTGAGAACAGTCGCGCAGTCAGCAGTTGTTAGGATTGGTCTATGACAAGCATCTCTATTGTCTCTGCCATCACCGATCCGATGGTTGATAACCTGCAAACTGCGCTTGTCTCGCAAGGTCTTGTCGTTGAAATGCGGGCACAGCTACCGACGACGCCGATGCCTACCGTTGTTGTCCTCACCGATGAGCTGATTGCAGCGCTAGGCGGTGTACAGGCGGCCGAGACTGCCCTGCAGGACCTTGGTGCCAACCTCATTCCCGTCGTAGCATCGGACAAGGCATTCACTGACGTGTTGGCTGACCGCTCACAGATTCCTTTGGCGTCCTTCGGAGTCGATCGCGCGGCTGGCCGCATCGGTTTGATCGCCCGCGTTGGGCAGGAGGCCATTGGCTCGTGGAATGCGTTGCACGGGCGGGCTCACCAATGGCAGGCAGAGAGCGAGCCAATTTCTGGGCTTCTGCGAGGTGACGAGCTTGTTGCCGCTGGGAACTTATTGACTCAGCCGGTGGCTGAGCTGCCAGATGCCGACAGGCCAATCGTCGTCGAATATGTGGCCGCCAGCCGGACCCGAGTGAGGACTGTACGCAGGCGAGCCGTAATCGCAGTGATTCTTGCCCTTGCTCTGGTGATCGGGGCAGGCGTCGCTGCGGTCATAGGTCGGGCGCAATCGACTGCGGCTGCCGCCGTCGCAATGACCAGTGCCAATCAGGCGGAGGCCGATCGCTTAGCCACTTTGAGCCTCAATTGGTTGGGACGCGACCCTGATCTGCCATGGATTCTGAGCAGCAAGGCGCTGAGCTTGGCGCGAACTCCACAGGCTATCGCAGCGGCCCGTCAGGTGTTCGATGCCACGATTCCGCACAAGACTTTCTTTGTCGATGATCCAGTGACAGCGATCACACTATTGCCGAATGGATTCGTTGCTGCCGGGCAGGCTTTCGGTGGCGGTGTCAGTGTCTTGGATGTCACGACTGGCACTGTGGCGTTGCGCCAGCCAGGCTCCAGCGCCAATGGCGCGGCGACTGCAGTATCGGCAAATCCCAGCGGTACTGTGCTGGCAGTTGTGGAGGCCGCTAATGACGGCATCGCTTTCCTGGCCAACACCAGCGACTGGTCTCAAACCGATATCACCGGTCCAAAGCCGTCATTTGCCCCAGTATGGTTGGATGACGAGTGGGGGCTGGCTCCAGGAGATGGTTTTCTAGTCCAGATTAATGCCACGCAAGCTCGTAGCCGCGATATTCCATCACCGTCGGATTGGCCTGGTGGTGCCCCAAGTGCGTGGACTGTTGACGGATCGGATGGCTGGGTAGCTATTGCCTCATCTAATGGTGTGTCTGTCTATCAGGCGACCAAACAGGCTGATGGCTGGCAGCTTAACGATATGGCGTCCTTCACAGTAAGCGATGTCGAACAGGTCCGAGACGTCGAAGTCGCAACTATAAGCGAGACTACCGAGTTGATTGTCCTGTATAAGGACAAGATTGATCTCATCGACGTGAAGTCTGTGATAACTGGGCAATCAAGCGTCGACCAGGCAACGACGTCTTCGGGAACGGTGGCGTTTCAGGGTTTTGCCATCAGCCAGGATGGTGAAGCCTACGCTGCGGTCGGTAATCGAGCTGGCAGCCTGGATCTTCACAACGGCAGCATTGATTACGCCGTCGAGACCTCGGCACCAATAGCAGCCGTTGCCGCTGGAGCAGGTGGTGTCTGGGTCACCGGAGGTGGTGACAGGGCCGTGCGCGTTTGGACAAAACCAGCGGCAGATGGCATCGGAGCTAAATATTCCAACGCGCTTTGGTTGCAGGGAGGATTCCCCGGATTCAAGGAATCGCTTCGTAATACCCTGGGCTCGACACCGGGCACCCACCTTTTGACCGTGGTTGTTCCTTCGGTCTTTACGATCATGCAGATTGACATGGACACGTTCACGCTGGAGCAAAGTCTCGGCGTCGATAGGGCGAACATGGCCGTGCGCCAGAAAGTCGCGCCGGCCAACGGCCAAGCTATCGCAGATATTGACAACCAAGTGTCGCCACCACAGGTGAGTGTTATCATGCTGGTTGGCTCTACGGGATCTCAGGAGTTCCGCCAGGATGTATCCGCGTTTGTCGCAAGCCAGTCATTATTCGGGTTAAGCCCCACTGGCGATGCACTTGCCGTTGCCACCAACTCGGAGTTGATGCTCTGGCCGACGGATGAGACAAGTCCAATAGCGACATCTTTCACACTGCCGATCGCCCAGCAACCGGTGTTTGTCCAAGCGCTAGATCAACACCATGCCGTGGTGGTCGGCCAAGACGGCACAGCTACATGGATCGACGGCACAACGATGCGCCTGTTCGACAACGCGGTTCGATTGACGGCTGCCACAATCGATCCTGAAGGGAACATCGTCACCCTAGACGACCAAGGCAATCTGATTGAGCACTTAACCAACGGCGCTGTTCCGATAGGGACAGTTGACGTCAGCATCGGCGGCTATGCGCTGAAATACTCGGCATCAGGACGCTATCTTGCCATCATCGGTTCAACTGGAACAACGATTGTTGATACACATGACGGCGCTGTGGCGATGATCCCGCCACCCAGATTGGTGGGCAGCACGAACCATTACGTTGACGATGTGGCATTCAGCGATGACGAGTCGAATCTGTTTACTGTTACCGATGATGGTTTCGTCCAGAAGTACCCCCTTTTGTCGATCGACGCGTTAGCGGCCAGTCTGGTTGCCGCACAACCACGAGACCTGACAGCCGAAGAGCAAACGCTATTTTTACCGACAAGGTGACATCGTGCCTGATATTGCAATTTCTTACTCATCCAAGAACCGATCTGACGCGCTGCACGTCCGCGATTCGCTGACTACGGCAGGTTTGGACGTCTGGATGGATGACGCCGCCGGCCAAGATGGTGCTGCAGGCCTGGCTTCGGTGGGAATAGCGGCCGGCGCCCGCCACTGGGATGTAATCTCAGAGTTCTTCCTTGAGTCCAGTTTGATTGTGTTTCTTGACTCAAACGAATTTCGGGCATCAGAGTACTGCAAGCGCGAATACGACTACGTCGAGCAGGCTCATAAGCGCATCGCAGTTGTCCGCCTAGTCGATACGGCAGAGGCCGGTGGCCCTCAGCAGCTATTTGAACCGCAGGCCAACGTGGACGCGTCCACTGTGGATGAGGTGATCGATCAGTTTCCCGTTGGTAAGGCATTGGCAGAAGCTCACAGCCGTCTTTTGGTGGCGGATCGCTCTGGTGTGGCACTGGGCAGCGGGTTGAGAGGCGTACCCGAGAGCCTTGTTATGGACGCCAGAACTGTGCTCAACGCGTCGTCAGGTGTCAACGACGATGAAAGCACCGCTGCCTATGCGCGGCGGATTGTTGATCGCGACATCCGCTGGCATCGCGGTCGCAACAGTACGGCAACTGTCGCGCTATGCATAGTTCTGGCACTGGTTTTGGCGGCTGGTTGGGCCTTTAGGTTGGCATCTGAGTCACGCCAACGCGCCATGGCCTCTGATGAGACACAACGCTCCCAGCTTCTGGCGTTGCAGTCGACGCAGGCGTCGGACACCTGGACTCAAACCGACCTGGCAAGTCAGGCAGTGGCCGCATTCCACACCCCGCAAGCTACAGCAGCACTAGACGCAGCAAGGACACAAAGCAAGCAGGTGCAGCACACAACAATCACCGCTGACAGCTACTGGGCAGCCACCATGAGCGCAGATGGAAACTATGTCGCTTTGATGACGCGTAGCCGAGTTGTGCTGGTAAGCCTGGTCGATGGAAAGCAGGTAGCCAGCGTCGATGTGCCTAAGATCCTCGGCTCGACATTGGCGGTGACAAGCGATGGCAGTCATGCAGTCGTCGAGGCAGTGTCAGCCGATGGCAGTGAGTTAGCACTATTTGATGTCGACTTCTTGGCAGGTACTGCATCGCAGATTCCCAGTAGCAGCGCCAATGGTTTCACCATTAGCGCAGACGGCTCGTTATGGTGGACATCATCGGAAAGTAACACCACCATCTATCGGCTTACCCAGCCGTGGCTATCGGGTTCACGGCAATCCTATTCAGGCGACTTCGACTACCCGACTGCCATTTCGGTTAACGATGATGAACCATCTGTTTTGCTTATGGAAGGCAATACCAATGGTGGACAAGGCTATCTGGATCAGTACTCAATTCAAGGTAACGCTCTGGAGCTCATATCAAGTAGTGCCATCTTTCCTGATAGCTTCGTGCCTGATCCACCAAGAAACTCACCTGGATCTGGGACAGACGGATGGACATCTGACCTCATTCTGCAGTGCAATGCTGGGACCGCCGCTGTTCGCAATGGCGCCTTGGTTTGGCTGGACGCAGCCACCGGGGCGATCACCGATGACTCGACTTCTGACATGTTAGTCCTGCGGCGCATGGGTGGCCCCCACACACCACCAGCCTGTCTGCCTGGCGGTGCTGTGAAATTCCAGTCAGTCTTTCAATTTTCCGATACTATTCCATCGGGTCTCGCGAATCCGGTAGCTCCATTGACCAGCGGTGGCGGCGTCTACGTCACCAGTCCGTATCAAATGATTTATGAGTACCTGCAATCAACTACGCGTGCAGATCTGTACGCGATTGGCGGGCTACCAGATGGTTCTCGTTTGGCGCTGGTGTCGATGACTGGTGATCTCTATATCATAACCACTGCCAACGCAATTGAGGAACAATCAGTGGATGCCGCAACGTCGCTATTCTCCTTGCCTGGTGGGCCATATCTGATGTCAGGCGATGGCTCCCTGTTCGCACCGGGATCCACGACGCCGGTTGCCACTTTGCCGTTCGTACCTCCAGCTCAGCATCCTGCAATGTCAGATGGCAGCGCATATGTCACAGATGGCCATAGCCTCGCAAGGATCACCGCGACTGACAGTTCTATTAGCATCGACTGGTGCACGTTTGGGGCCGCGTCCACTGTGATGAGCCTCAACTCAGCGACCGGAGGCATCGGTGTTACTACACGGACCTCATTCGGGGTTATCGCGGTGCCACAGGGGAGTAGCGGACAAGATTGCCAGGGAGCTTGGACCACGGTTACAGGACTGAGAGGAGGCGAAGCGCTTCTGAACTCAGCATTTGCTGGGGCTGTTGTTGTCGCCTCCACTTCGTATGGCAGGGTTCTCGTGGTCGACGTAACCGATGGATCTATCACTGCATCTACAACCCAAGGGGTTGGAGGCATGGCAACCGCTGTCGCGTTCACTACCGATGGATCGATCGTCGCGCTATCGGGAGATGGGCGGCTTGTTCGTTATGACCAGAATCTACTTCCCGCCGCGTCCCAAGCATTGCCGGGTGCGACGACAATGTTTATGTCACCAGATGGCCAGCAAGCCTATATCTACTTCGGTAATGGAGGGTTGAGTTTCGCAGTGTACGATGCGACATCGCTGGAATTGCTTCAGATATTGCCAGCGGCCACGGTTGGGAATTATCTGACTCCAGGTTTGGATGCAGCCGATCACCGTTTCTATGTGTTGGCAACATCAACCGATCAGGATGGCACAGTCTCGGCTAGCCTTGTTGACTATCCGCTACTATTTGAGTAGTTCATCACTGTGCAGGTGACTGAAGTCGATTAGTTGCGGACCACATTCTGAGGCCAGACGAGGATAATCTGCCGGTCGATGGAGTCGGCGTAAGCCACAATGTCGCCAGTTCCGCCGCTGCCGGCTGCGGGTTGGCCGTCCCAGACTGCGACTAACACATCACAGTGGTCCACAACCCAGCGTCCTGCAGCCATGTAAGCCTGCTTGGTGGCGTGTTCATATTCGAGCTGCACGATGCAAGTGGCTCTTGCCTGTAGCGTCTCGTAGTTGTCCACGGCGTCGCCCATTGTATTTTCGTAGTCATTTGCCGGGACAACAGCTGTTAGGGAAGCGCCGCACCGTAGTGCTTCCTCTGCGAAGATCTGATCAGCACCAGCAGCAAGACAGCTGATTGCGGTGAGTGGGTTGGACTGGGCTGCCAACAGGCTTCTGATTTTCAGACGCACTGAGTGCGCTGTAGCCCTGGTTAGTTGACGATGACCAGTAATGCCAATTGTCGTCACTGGACCGGCGCACCTGACTTGCGTTGAGGGTAGTCTGTTCGGACATATGTGGCGGCCTGATCAAGAAAACTCTGTATCCGTGCATCAGTTGTGGCGCGGAGGCGTATTAAGGCATCGCGTGCGTCATTGTCATCTTTATCCTGCTGCCGTGGCTCTAGCTGATCGAATGGCACTAGCAAGTTGTGAGTTTTTGCCACTTCAAGGTCCTTGACAGGGCCATAAATGAACCCTTCGCTGCGCATGAATGCATTCCAGCGGGCATGCTCAAGGCGCTTTAGCATCTCCTTTTGACGCGGACTTCGGTCTTGTGGTGGCTCTTGCGAACCCAGAACATTTAGGTTACGACGCGCATTCCAATGAATCGGTACTGCTACAGATGAGCGGTATGAGTACTCATCTGCCCAGAACTTATTGATGGCATTTTGCCACTCAAGGCTCTCATGGCCAGCCCAAGACATGTGGCACAAGAGTCCGCTCCATTCCATTTCGGATTGGATAATCGTGGAGTAGCTGTACTGTTCTTTGATACTGCCAATCAGCTCTAAAGTGGGCTGAGCCACACCGTCAGGTCCTCGGACCGAAATGACTTGCTCAAGGCGAGCATCATCGGGGCGGGATGACACAACCAGAATCTGAGGGTTGCGTCCCGACCTGGCCAATTCTATGCGCAATCGATTAGCCACCCTAAGGTTTAGCAGGTCATCACCCAAACAGACAAATACAAACGTAAGTTGTTTAATGTTTAGGATCTGTTTGACAAAGTCCTCGCTGGTGGCATCCACTGACCCATGCACGCGGATGCTGTAGGTAGCATCCTGGCGCTGGCGGTAATGAACTGGGCCCACGCTCGCTGGCGGAGATGCCAATTCAGGATAGTCGAGGCGAAAATGCCCTTCGGCGTCGGGATCCTTGTCGAAGCCATTGATCTCGAGATCATAGCTGGCATCGTCGTCATCCATCTGGCAGAACCATGACAAAGCGCGAAGCATTTCCAAGCCGTGGTCGCCCAAACCGACGATCGCTGCCGATATGATGTGGTCGGCTCTTGCATAATCGAATAAATCATCGCCCGATGTGATAGGGGAGTGGTTGCTTTGCGACACAGGAGATGACTTGTCGCGCCAAAGCCAGCCATACACCAGAGTACGAGCAGGGTTAACCCTTCTCACATGTACCACACTACTTCGGTGGCTGAGCAGCATTCGAGATTCAATGGTGTCTGAGAAGACGAACATGTCTGTGTTCTCGCGAGTAGAAACTCGGCTATCGTCAAGCAGGTCGATTGCTTGGTCTAGCACCTCGCGCTCATCAGAGCCAATGATGAATAGGCGAATATGCCGACGGCTGTTACGTCCCAATGACAAGGAGGCGATGTCATCCTTGAAGCAGATCGCTCCAAGGCGACGGGCCGACCCGATGAGCTCAACAGACGGGTCATTCTGAGGCAAAATGACATTGGTGAAAACAACGCAATCCTGGATACCGTGATCATGGTTGAAGTCGCGAATGCTTTGAGCCAAGGCCAATGATCGTTCGTTGAGCTCGGAGAAGACATTGAGTTCGGATCTGCGGTTCAACAGCAGCCGTGTTTGGGCGGAGAACGCCTGGAACAGAGTTAGTATAAAACCCAAAGTCACCAGGGGAGCGCATGCGTATAGCAAGGCAGTGTATACAGCCTCAACTGTCGGCAGGAAGCCATCAGCATGCTTGATTGCCTCGACAGCTCCCGACATGTCCGATCCGGCAACAAACACCTGGAAGGTAGCGTATAGCGACCCTAAGAAACCTGCAAGGACTCCCCCCAGGCTGAGCCAGACGGTGCGCAGCAGCAGCACATAGATGGACGCTGCAAGAGCAACAACCATGATTATCATGGGAGTCATTCCAACGTGTCTATGAGCGGAGCCCCGTCCCGATGCTGTAGCCTTCCCAGATAAGCTCGCCTCATCTGCCCGTATTTCTCTGCGCCAGACTGTCACAGCGCTGATGATGCCGATCAGCAGCAGCGAGAAAGAAATCCAGAAGAACACTATGTCATACCTCCATCGTTCTAGTATAGGGGAGGATCATACTAGGCGCCGGCTGTGTTGCCTGGCTGTGGACGAGCAGGGTAAGCTCTGTCCCGTGATGATGACATCGGTGTCTGCAAGACAGATTGTTAACATCATGCGGATACCGATGCGACGACCGAAATTGAATCTGCCTTAATGAGATGTGGGCAAGTCAGGCGCTTGCCACACGATTGCCAGTAAGGAGACTGCTGATGGACCAGAAAGCCAAGAACTCTGAAGAAGAACCAGACGGCATCACCAAGCATGTGCGGCACATTGGCGGGACGATGGTCGAGAACATCATCGCCTCGCTGCTGATCATGGCTGTGATAGCCGCTGCTCCCGTTATATGGAAGTACTTGAAACTTGATGGCGTTCAGAATGCCCTGATCGTCACTTTCCTAATCGCGTCCATTGTTCTTTTCTGGTTGTGGAGGCGCAACTCAAAACCTGTTGTGGTCCCAGCTACTAGCAGCGTGCAAGCTTATACCGCAACGATTGAGCCGTTCTCATCGTTAGCTGATCATGTAGGCCGAGCGCTTGAGGAAATTGATAGCAGTGACTCAACCGAACCCACCTACCTGGTGCACTGGGTGCCAACTTTCTCGCTTTCACGCGGACTGGATCGGTCTGCCCATGCCATCCGCTCGAGTATGTCACCGGTATTCCTCTCCTTGCGCGATAGCCTATTGTCGACGCATGGCAAGATCGTCTGTTTTGATGGTGCGGGAATCTACCGATTTCTCGAAGAAAGCGACATTCTATACGATGATCCTAGGATGATAGCAGACTATTTGGATGTCGTAAATGAGCTGTTGTCTGACACGAGGATAACAATTGCATTCCTGCCGTGGGGTATATTCCCGTACACCTTGATAACTATTTCGGACGAGTACGCGGTGTTTGACTTCACGAGTATCTCTGATATCAAGGAGTCGGAGGGGCATGTCAGAGCTAACGACCGCAAGACTCTACGACTAGACACTCACGTCCGGGAAGAAGTAGAGCGGGTTCGGCAGGACATGTTTAACACGATTTTTGAAAAAGCCGCGCTTGATCCTGAAATGAGAGCAAACTCGCTAACATATCTTGACCATGTTGCCAGTGAGTTGAGAGCAGGTGACCGCCTGATACTGCCAAAGCAAGCCGAGAACCTATGGTGGCCGTATAATACAGCCCAGTCGATCAAGTAGTAACGGTAGGGTAATAATGGACGAGCAATCATACGAGGCAGGACTTGATAAAATCGATCGTCGGCTGACCGACATACAAGAGGAGCTGAAAGCCAGTACCATCCCAGCGGATTCATGGGCTGTGATATCAGACATTTTGCGCAATGAGAGTGTTGTTGCCTCTTACATACACGGCGCGGACGAGACGTTTGCCGCATTGACAGCAACCACAAGCAAGGCCTCTAGGATTCTACGAGTTACCAGGCTAGCGCCTCGGTCGATCGCCACTACCAATGTCAGTTATATGAACGCAGTCTATCGATCGGTCAAGGATCCAGATATCAACAATAAGCCCCATGTACGAGAGTATCTTCGTCTTGTTGCCGTGAATAATCATGACAAGAAGAAGGATGTCGTTGAGACAATATTGAGGTGCTACGGCGCCCCGATGGACATCTACCTGACGTTAGCTGAGTATGGATTTGAGATGTTACTTGCAGACTCCTCCGAGGCCTACATCATGTTCTCAGACGAGAAGGAGCAGATCTCATCGGCCCTATATCTAAGGGGAGGTGACCTTGTCATCGAGTTGGAAAAAGTATTCGACAGTATGCTACACAGGCAGATAATCGATGTCATTAACTGTTCAGAAATCAATGAATCGAACTTATCATCCTTCCTTCGTAGAATTGATGTAGCATGGGGCGACGCGATAAGCAGCTAGGAAGAATCAAGTACTCTCAGCAGGAGTATGCTGTATGATGACAAGGACAAGTCGCCGTGGCTAACATAAAATCAGCTATGCAGGAAGGTAATGTCGCTTTCGAGAGACGAAATAGGTAGCAATGTGGACATTTATGAGAAAGTCTTCATCGCCTGGGGCGGAAATCAACCACTGGCGAAATCAGTTGGGCATGAGCTAAGCAAGGACAGCGGATTCGCACCGGTTGTAGGCGGAGGTAAGCAAGTCGATCTGTATGTAGGGACACAGATCTTCTCACAAATCAACACCTGCACACGGGCAATTATCCTGATCCAAGACACCACTAATACAAAAGAGGCGTCGTCTGGGCTTAACCTAAACGACAATCTGATGTTTGAGTGGGGATATCTGATGGGTCGTCTTCCACCGAACAAGATACACGTCTTTCTAATCGATCTTTCAGCCAAGGATCTGCCGAGTGACTTGGCAGGCTCTTGGGCCAGCGAGGTCAGTTCAGCGGGTAAGTCTGATGAGGTCTTATCTAAGGAGATAGCAGACAGCTTCATCAACGATGCCTTACGAGTCGTCGAGACAGATGGCATGGCAATCATGCATAAGTGGGAGACGGTCAAGTCTTACCTGGAAACCTACGACGTAAGCCCTAAGTGCTCAGACATCGAACTAACCCAGTACCTGCTGCACAACGTAGAGACTTGCTACTACTACATGGAAGAAGAGCAGTTGGAGAAGCTCATCGGCAACATTCATCCGATCTCTTCGATACTTGAGTTCGCGATTCACTTCGTTGAGGGCAACATTCGACTGTTCAAAGAGACCGACGATCTCATGAAGCCCATTGCTTTCGATTCGTTCGTCGAACTGAAGGCACTGTTCGAGCGTAAGCTAGATATTTCATTCCAGGACGAAGAACTTAACCTTTGGTTTGAGTACTTCCTGGTACGCAGACAAGCGTTGTTGCACCGCATGGTGGCCTTCTCTGAAGACTTTGAGGAGGAAGAGAGCGCCGCGTTTCTGCATAGGTCGTTCGACCTACTCGATCGAGCAGACGCTAGCCTGAGCACCATTGTTGCCAAATTCCCTGAGCGGGCTGCGTACGCATGTATGTATTTCGGGTATATCAATAGAGATCGCTCCTACATCAGTGCCTATTTTGGCGACAAGGAAAAGGCCGCCGAGTTCAATCGGCAGGCTGTAAAAGCAATGGAAACGTTCTATCTGGACTACAAGCGTGTTTATCCCTATGACACGTATTTGATCCGTCAGTTCGCACAGGAGTATTACCTTAGTCTTGCTGAGCAGCTAGAGTACTGTGAGGACGCGGCCGAACAGATGATGATAAAACGGTCAATCAAGGCCTTCCTTCAGAAGGCAGATCAGGAGACAAGCCGTCAGCACGTCGTGCTGAGGGAGCTCCATGACAAATTCAATAACGTCGGTAAATAGAGGAGCATTCTGATGGCAAGCAATTTGCTGGCTGACAAGGTAATTGGTATTGACCTTGGCGCTACAAACATAAAATTCGGAGTTGTGACCACCAAGGGTGAGATTCAAGATACATGGTCGATTGCCACAAACACAGATGATCATGGCTGCAACATAGTGACTGATATCATTGAGTCAATCCAGCGCTGGTTAACTGAGTCGGGCAGTGACACGTCACAGTTCATAGGCATCGGTATCAGCTCACCGGGCTCAATTGACATCGAAGCTGGTGCCGTCAAAGCAGCGTTCAACTTGGGTTGGGATGATGAGCAAGACGTTGGCCCAGTGATTGCTGAGGCCCTTGACCTGCCCGTTATCCTTGATAACGATGCGAATGTCTTGGCCTTGGGTGAGCGGTGGATTGGCGCCGGCGAGGAGGCACCAGATGTTCTGTTCATCCTGCTCGACTCGGGTGTCGGTGGGGGAGTTGTTGCTGCCTCCCGGTTGATTCACGGCGTTGCCGGTGCTGCAGGGGAGGTCGGACACATCTGTGTCGATCGCGAGAATGGAGACCAATGCACTTGCGGCCATTACGGGTGTCTTGAGACAGTCACGTCTACGCGGGGCATAGTGCAACTGGCCAAGAGGCTTGCGCAGGGAGAAGCAAAGGACTGCATCGATACAGTCGATGCGATATTCCAGGCGGCGCTTGCCGGTGACGAGTTCTGTGACACAGTCGTCGAGAAAGTTGCGTATTACCTAGGGTTCGCGTGTGCCACAGTAGCTGACATACTCAACCCTTCGTTCATCGTTATCGGCGGTGGCGTGACGCAATATGGTGAGTTCTTCAGAGCAAGAATTGAGAAACACTTCAGGCAGTTTGCCTTTCCACCGGTTGAGCGTAGCACCGAAATTCGATTCGCAGCGCTGGGAGAAAGCGGACTGATACTCGGAGCAGCAAACCTAGCCTTGCAGTTGAGGCGAAAGATGGCACTTGAGAGCCTTCGCTGATCCTAAATGACCGTCTAGAATCTCGATCAGTACCAGCTGTGTGCCCGCTCGTGAGCCCAGGCACCGCACGGTGATCCATAACGCGACTTGATATAGCCCAAACCCCACTTGATCTGGGTTGTGGCGTTCGTGCGCCAATCGGCACCGGCACTGGCCATCTTCGTTGCCGGCAACGCCTGGGGGATACCGTAAGCACCAGACGACGAGTTGCGAGCGTTCATGCGCCACCCGCTTTCGTAGTTCCACAGGTTAACCAGGCAACTGAACTGGCTAGCTGCGAAGCCGTAGTTGGGCATCAAGTTCCTGGCGATTGTCTGTGCGGCGCTCGGGCTGGTGTTCAGCCCAGTTGGCTTCGTTGGCCCCGACGGCGGGGCTGGCGGGTTAGTCACATGTTTGACGGCGGCAGCGGCGTCCTTAATTTGTTGCTCGATTTTTGCGAGCTGCTGCTTCAATTGGGCCGTCTTCGCATTATCTGCCTTCACAGCTGCCGAAGCAGTAGCTTGGGCCTTGTTGGTCGCTGCCACCTTCGTGCTGACATCTTGCTGTGCCTGCATTGCCGATGCCTCTGCCCGCCGTGTTGCCGTCAGGTGATCGGCCGCGGCCTGCGCTGCCTGTTTGGCGGCCGTCTGGGCGGCCTCTGCCTTCTGTTCTGCCTTTTGGGCCTTATCTTGGGCCGCCTGCAACTGAGTCTGGGCGTCCAGCAATTGGTTCATGGCATTCTGGCTGGCCTCGAATGCCTGCGAAGCCCATTGGATGCGATCACTAAGCTGCGGCGCGCTCAAGTCGGATAACGCGATGGCCCACGACACCAGTGTCGTATTTTGCTGTGCCGTCGATTGCACCACAGAGCCGATCGTGTTGCGTTGCGATTGGATGTTAGCCTCGCCATCGGTAACTGCCTGCTGAGCAGCTGTTAAGTCCGCCTGCCGGGCAGTCAGCGTCTTTTGCGCTTGAGACGCGGCCGTTGACAGCCGTGCATCCTCTGCCTGCGCATCCTGCCTCGCCTGCTGTTTCGCAACCAGGTCTGCCTGGGCGTCCACCAAGTTCTGTTGCGCTGTCTGCAGTGCAGCGGCAGCCTGGGCTAGCGCTGCTTGATCCTTGCTCGTCTGTGCATTGTTGTTGTCGATCTGAGTCTGGGTGTCATGCTTCTTGTTGTTGAGATTGTCCGCGTGCGCCAGCGAGGCGCTACCCAGCAGAGCAAGACCCAGCGCTGTGACGACGCCGACTTTGATCAGGACGCGTGCCCGGCTGGCTACTGTCACAATTGCTCTTTTCTTTGCAGACGCCATTGGGGAAGTTCCGGTGGCGACAGTGGTTCACATCAGCATTACAGTAAACGGCCCAATATGACCAATCTGACCTCAAGGCGTGATTGACACTTGAAGCTCTACATTCCCAGCCTAAGGTGTTCTAGTCTGCTCTGGCTAAATGGTCCAGTCTTCCAGGTGTAGGTTTTTCACCCGGGAAAACTCACGCAAGTTATTCGTCACGACAACCGCGCCGGTCGCCATCGCGTGGCCGGCGATTGCCGCATCGTTGAGCCCGATTGGGGTTCCAGCGGTGCGCAAGTACGCCCGTATGTTTGCCGTCTGCTCCACTGCGGCGGCGTCCCAGGCGTAAATCTCCAGGCGAGCGGCGAGTTCGTCGACCATGCGGCTGTGCTTGGGTGACGCCTTAGGGCCGAGCGCGCCGTCGCGTAATTCGCAGTAGGTGATGGCGGAAATTGCGAGGGTGGCACCAGTGGCGACATGTTCCATGAGGTGACTGACCACAACTGGCTGGTGACGCACGATAAACGAGCAGGTGTTTGTGTCAAGCATGTAGAGGGTCATGCTAGTCACCAAAGTCAATCTCGCGGGACTCGATGACATCTGGCCTGTCTGTGAGGAAGTCGTCGTCAATCGGTTCTAGGGCGAAAAACGATTCCCACGAAGGCCGGGCGGGCCGCAACGTCAGGACATCTCCCTCGCGCTGCGCTTCTAGCTCTGTAACGCCAGGAAAACTCATGGATTTCGGTATTCGTATAGCCTGATTGGAGCGGGTCGTGAACACCGCGATTCGGGTGCGTTCAACACGCGGAGTAGAGATTTGGGTCATACCAACGTCCTTCAGTATTCTTCCTATCAGTATTATAGCATATGTTAGCATATGCTAGTCATGTCATCGACCGCTCAGTTTTTCACTGGTTGCCAGATTCGACAGTTGTTCCACCTCCCGACGGCTCCGCAGACGCAGGAATACTGTGTCTGGGTTGGCTTCGTGCAAGGCCAACACCGCCGGGCGCTCCGCCTTCGGGTAAGCCCAGATCCGGGCGTAGAACGCCCGATTGGCGCGGCTGAGGAGCATTGGGTCGGCGATGCCGTCGGGCATGTCCGGGCGCTGCTTGCCCGCTCGGCGCAGGGCGCCCCACAGGCACACGAGCCGGCTCAGGTCCAAGAAGATGACAAGATCAGCGGCCGCGAAACGCGATGGCATGGAGCTGGCCCAGTTGCCATCGATGATCCAGGCGGCGTCGGCCATCATTTCTTGCTGTTGCGCCTCGCGCACTTCCCGGGGCAGCATCGTCCAGCCAGGTTGCAGGAAACATTTGTCCAGGTGGTACAGCGGGTAGCTGGTGGCAGCCGCCAGCCGGGTGGCCAGCCAGCTCTTGCCGCTGCCGCCACTACCGACGATTGCGATCCGCCTGAACTTGCCTAGCAACCCGTCCATGGCGTCATCCTCGCTGATGGGGCGCGGTCATGTTGGGAGGACGCCGGGCTACCCGGGCATCGAATCGCTGCCGCGCCCGGTCGGCATTGCCCAACGGGATCACCGTGATGTGACCGCTGCGGCCCCCGAATACCGACCAACGGTAGTGGTCGGCGGCTTCGACCACCCACGGACCGGTTCCGTTTGGGATCGGCGTCCAGGCACGTATCAGGTCGTCACCATCAAGGCCGGTCGACCGGCTGAATGCCGCCAGGTAATCGGCCGGCATGCGATCAAGACCCGCCGTTACATCCCGGCTCGGGGGCGTCTTCAATTCAGCCGGTACCGGCTGGGTGGGCTCTTGCTTGGCGGACTCCGGTTCGGTGTCAACGACCAGCGAGCCGGGTCCCGGCGCGTCCAGCGTGGCGGACAGCTGTTCCTGTAAAGCGTCGATATGGTCCAGCAGCTTGTCAGTGTCTTTAGCCGTCAACAGGTAGATAACCACCGCCAGGGCCAGCGCCCACACCGTCGCCAACATTGACACGACCCCGGCGGCGTCCATCCCGTGTGCTGCAAGCATCAATGCGGCGGTGACAAGGGCAGCCACGCAAAACGTTGCAATTGCTACCAGCGGCGGCTTGCCCGCCAGCAAGGCAACGAAGCGCGATGGTAGCTGGGCATCGGTGGAATCAGACATCCCACTAGTCTATGGCGCCGTGAGATACTTGTGACATGGTAGACGTCACCAAGACACTGAAGCCGCTGGAGCAATCGATGATCGATTTCCGGCGCGACCTGCACCGTTACCCCGAATTGAGCTTCGAGGAATTCGAGACCACGGACAAAATCGCCGCGGAATTGGACGCCATCGGCCTGCCGTACACGCGCACGGAACC
>Ga0123354_10001547_pt1 | contig 28179 bp, 17 predicted proteins | sample TergutLab28metaG_2_FD_97872 | JGI IMG/M metagenome (GOLD analysis project Ga0123354, IMG submission 97872) | Labiotermes labralis P4 segment gut microbial communities from Petit-Saut dam, French Guiana - Lab288 P4 | ecosystem: Host-associated > Arthropoda: Insects > Digestive system > Gut ... | reverse complement strand
CTGAAGATGGATGTATTAACGTCTGAAACATGTTGAGCAATATATAATAAAGCAAGTGTCATCTAGTTGGTCAACCTTTATTCAAATATCAAGATGATGCACGGTCCAATACGCATAAGATTATCCTTATGTACTTGAAGCTGGGTGAAAGAAAGCACAACGGAAAATCCCAGATAAAAAAAAAAACGTGAAATTTGTCGGATATTAACTGAAAACTCGGCATCACCACCATATTCGTAATTGTTGAGACTGAGTACTGTTCCATGTTAAGTGTGTATACAAGTGTTTCTGATTACCTCCGTGCCAAATTTAACATTCCTATTTACAGTGATTTATTAGCTAACGCCATAAAAGCGAAAGCTATCAGCTAAACTGTTTTCGTATGGCCGCCATTATGTTATTGTACATACTAACGAAGTATTGCCGTAATGAAAGTTATATATTCTTCTAAGACTCTGACTTAAGTGTCGTAAATATCGCTCACGCCTCACTAATTCGTGTGTTCGCCGTTTTATTGTTACTGATTGCAGTAACGTTAAAGATTTGGGATTGTCTCCAATAACATTATGTATAAGCCACACAAAGTTTTGTGAAAAATCTGTCTAAAAAACCCCCGGCGCGCAAGCACGCACGCACGCACGCACGCGCGCGCGCGCGCACACACACATACACACACACACACACAGACCATGGCGATCTATATAGGCTACATTTTCCCTTCTGTACGAAGGGAAATCGGCCAGATTTCTTAAGATGGAGGGTACTCTGATAGTATATTTTCTAAAGGGAGTCCCACAAAAAGCGGCAAATTGTCTTCAAAATACGTGTACATGTTTGTGTATGAATAAATGAAAAAAAGGACAAAGATACACAGCTTGGTAATAAGCTAAGGTGCCGTTAAATGTTATTTCTTTGAAACACAGTGCAATAAAGCTTGATGCTGGACTTGCCAAATAATTTATTCCTAATCTTCATTTCGGTATATATAGCTTCTGTTAATCAAACAAGATCTATGGTGAACTCTAATATATTAGTGATAAAGTTGTGTCAAATAAGAATCCTGAATAAATTGTCTGTCATCATCCCACTTCAATTTATTTGATAAGTCTCCAAAAAAGTTTAAGCAATGATTTAAGTGTTCTGGGATGTATTACTGTGTCTTGGACGAGTGTTTTCCAAGGCTGCGAAGGATCGAGTTGCCTTCTTGTTTAAGGGCAAGCTTTGAAGTTGACGGTGTCATAGTATCATGTGCCAGAAGACTTAAATTCTCAGCTGCACCTCTGTGAAAGCCTTCAATCTCGCAACCTATATCTGCTCATTGAATGAGTCTGAATTAGTCAACCAGATATGATAAGAACACGAGTAGGACTAGATTGCAGAGTTCTGTCTTAGTAAAGAGCTAATTATTTGCAAATAGATGGATAAAACCCAGGCCACTCATGAGTTTGTGTATAACATGTATATATACAGACTCTATTGGGAAAATTCTTCTGAATTCACTTTAGATTACCTAAGAGTATTAAGATGCCACTGACAGAGCAATTACATATATATTTACAAGCCATTTACTTCTGACTAAACACAAGCTTTCCACGTGTTGATGCGAACAACACAGATATTGGCGAAGTAGGTGATACAGACGGTGGAATTTAGGAGACCTAATTCGATTAAATTTCTAGCTCATCTTTTGTTAATAGCACCGCATTACCCGCTACTGAAGCAGAATACCTGAGACATAAAAGTTTATATAATAATTATTATCACTTGATATGTCATAATTTCCCAGAAAACTTGTGTCTTCTAGGTCTTTATTCCATGAAGGTAATTAGAAATACAGAACACTCTGAACTTAGATAAAGGCTACGAAAATAGCAAAATAAATAATTTTATGAAAGAAATTAAATTGCCCGAAGGCAGCTGAACAAAAGAAAATTAGAAACCTTCGTGTCATAAAATTTGTCGATTGTCTCCTTTGCTTCACGTGTGTCTTTATGGGCATGTCGGGGTTTGTTGTGTTTATAGCAATAATGTCTGCGTCTTAGATGTGGCTAAGTATTCCAGTACAAAAGAAACCTTATAAACACGCACAGGACTATGTCTATATGGTGTTTCGATGTCTAACAGTGTTGGTGGTACTGGCGGCGTGCAAAACCCCTCCGGAGGCTGGACATTTACTCCTGACGCGTAGTACGGATACCAAGTCCTTGTTCGCAAGAAATGCATGTGCACCTGGAGAAACTCGCCCAGTGGGCCGGGTGGACACCACCCAGCGTCTACAGCGTCTTCGAGAGCAAATGATACAGGCAAATTTATCGGCTTACATCATTACATCCGGTGATGACCACCAGGTAGCGTATGTGTGATCTTTGACAGAGTAACTGCGATGAAGTTAGGTAACCAAATTCATAAAAGGGATAATTTCCAGACAGTGTACTTCAGCGCGTACAGTATGGAATTCTGTTACAAATTCTTTGTCCTCTAACACTTCAATTCAGATCTATGGTACCAAATCACAAACACTAAATGAATCATCGAAATGTGCACTGTAATAAGGCTTTTCAATTATTTAAATCGAATGGTAGGATAACTGTGAGTTATGGCTCATAAAGGAAATGGGGGCAATGATCATGTCTTATTTCAAGGCAGTATGTGTTTGTTGTCCAGACTAACTGAGGAAAATTTAGAATGACCTCAGAGGATATTCCATTGTCGATGTAAGATTCAAGATTAGGAAGCGCCATTGTAAACGCTATGCTATCAGGCTCGGTGAACATCGAAATTTTTTTAATCGTGGTAAATACATAGAAAGTAGCCGAACAACCCGTGGTCGTAATATCAGTTGTATCAATTTGATGAACTTTTTAATATCTCCTTCGTTCTTCATGCACATGTTATCTATATAGCAGCTACTGAAAATTATAATACACACACTTCATATTACACATTTCTTCCGAAGTGTCTCATGTGTTGTTTTTAGAGTGAATATGTCGCCAGCCATGACCTACGCCGTGGTTACATATCTGGCTTTACCGGAAGTGCTGGTGATGCAGTGGTTACCTTGGACAGCGCAGCCCTTTGGACAGACAGCCGCTATTATTTGCAGGCTGAAAACCAACTCGACTGTAATTGGGTGCTTATGAAGTCCGGATATAGCGAGGTAATTAAAGTCATGCTGGTTCTTTCGCGTTTTTATCTCCGACTTAACTTCTAGGGCATGCAAAATATAGAGAATGAAAAGATAATTATGTAACGCAAAACAACAGAATGCATGCTTTTCAAATTAATGGTTTAATTAAATTCTTGGTGTCTTCTACATCTTTCGAAAATCGCGCCTTCTTAATCAGAAACACCATTTGCACATGCAGTTTTTTATGTTATTTTTTTCATGCACGTATGTAAGCAGTCTAGCAGGAGGAAGATTGTTCTTGATAAATTTGTTTACTTAAGCGCCACGCCGTGAAGGCAACTGGGAGAGCTGAGGCACAACTCTAAGCTTTCGTAACTTTGGCATAGGTGAAGATGAGTGGTCGGTCTTATGCCTCGGCCGCTATACGCCCGCGGAAAGAGCCTGCGGTAGCCGTTGAATATGAAGTTAGGCAGGCCCCAGAGTCGGTCTATACGCTTGTGATAAATTTACTTGATCCTGCTGGGAATCGAACCACCATTTCATGAAAGTCCAAAACATTTATTCGGTATTATATGCGTTCAGCTCAGATCCCTCTAAAAGGAATTCACGTGACTGATACACGTCACCTTTTTATGAATTACAAAATATTTATACACAATGAAGACATGACATGAAAGAAGACGATTATGTTGATGTTGGTGATATTGATGACAAAATGTCACTGTTTCAGGTCCCCAGCATAGAAGAATGGTTAGTTTCGCAATTGCAAACTGGTGACCTAATTTCTGCGGACCCCAGAATTATTTCCTATGCAGAATGGAATAATTGGGATGATTATTTCAGTAAGCTATATGTACATATGTCTAAAATCATGTTATAGGTATGGAAAGAAATTCATGTTTTGACATTAGGGAGAATTGGTTGTATGGATCTCTGGGGTTTGAACCTAGAGGAATATGAATACATAGGCTGAAGACCTCTACGTGTGAAGGTCTTCATGCTGGCAGAAGTATATGGGCTGTTCATTCACCTAACAACTGAGGAAAATGAAGTAAGCAGTGTAGAAATCTAGAAATGTTGTGCGTTATATGGGTAGATTGTGAAGAAAATCCGCAGAAGTTTGTGTGTGGTTGAACCAGGCCCGAGCTAATGGAAATGGTGTGCAAAAAATGTGAGGATTTGCCTGGTCCTCACTTTTTCTGCCTACTATTCACATTGGCCCCAGTTGGGTTCTATTTCCTCACCCTGCCAATTGATCTTTCTTGCAACATGCACACATAAACCATTACTTACTGCAACCATGACAACGGAGGCAGCACATTCTACTGTAAGTTTGGTATCAATCAATAAGACCACATGTATCATCAGTCAGAAGACCACAATCTGAATACAAGCACACAAATAATGCAGTTGTCTTATAGTGCTGCATATCACCATGTATTTTATTGTACACTCAAGAGTAATCAAACTGACAAATACATTTTATTTGGGGGATACATTCTACTTCCTACTCATTGCAAGATTGGGTAGGTGAGTTTGTATCTCAACTCATACGACTATAAAACAAAAACAAAAAAAAACCCTCAGTTTTTGCAACTTGTAAGCACATGGCACTCTAATTTGTGTTCTCAGTTTTACATCCATTTTAGCCTTTTATTCTATAGATTTACACCTGTATATATTACATTTTTAAATGCACATCAGGCATTGTGTAATGAGTAATAGCATATTTGTTTAACTTCTTCTTTTATTTTATTAATACTCCTTGATAGTGGCCTTGAAAGGGATTGAAACATGCAGGAGCTTGTAGTGGAAGTCCTCCCAATAAAGTGTACTTTTTGGTTTGATGACTATTGATTGTAATTAAGTGTGTTTAGTTACAAATTAATTAATTAGAGTTACTAATGTCTTTAGCAAATAGTGACTTTGACATATTCTAGCACAAGCAGGCCTGGAACTGGAGGTTCACCTGAGTAACCTGGTGGATATGATCTGGGACGCTGCAGAAGGACGTCCTCCCTACCCTTCTGATCCTGTCTTTGTATTAGACACCAAATATGCAGGCAAGTTGAAGCTGTGGGTTCATATGCCACTACACTTACTCTTCAAAATCTGCTGTGGCTACAGTGAAAGGAGTCACAGCCACTTACCAGTGCCATACTGTTAAGTGGAAATATTTTAAAGAAATTTGGATAAGACAATGTCTGTGAATTCTGTGATGACTGTAATTCTACTGTTGTTTGAAGGCAAGATGTAACAGATAAATAGTGGAGAGTGAAATTTGTTGTTACAGTCCTGAAAAATACCTAGAGGAACATTTAGACAACAATTTGTGCATGGGTGCTACAATGCCAGTAAATAGGAGAGTACAATGTCACATATAATTTGTTTTAAAGTTTATGTTTATCTTAATATTCTACTACGGCTTCTTACTTCCTAATCCTCTTGAGTTCTTTTAGTATGTCTGTACTCACAGATCTTTCAGTAGGACAGTTAAGAAAAAGAATAAGTTTTGCCCAGAAGACCAAATTGCATTAATTTTGAAGAAGGAAGAAGTATTCCGTTTTTATTCATAACAGAAATAATTTGATCCATCTATCAACAGTTCTTTAACTAACAGTATATGAAGCCTAAATTTACAGTTATTTTCACACTTTAACCTCACATTTTATTTATGAGAAAATGAAACCCACTGTCATTACTTTTAAACCATTCATTTTTCCTCTGAAAGAAATATAGTTCATTAATCAGATAATTAAGAACATAAAATTGTGCTTCTAAAACCAGATCACATAAATTATTAGACTTTTGTTGGCCAAGCTCTGTGGATTCCTTCTATTGGCTCTGCTACTCAACCACATTCTTGATAATTAATATATTTTCATCAACACTGCCTATGTTAGTCCTGCCTTGTAAAACTTTACTTATTTTGATTTAGGATTGTCATGGCAAGACAAAATGACAGAAGTTCGCCACTCTATGGAGAGCAAAAATATGAATATCCTTCTTTTGACGGCCCTGGATGAAATTGCGTGGTTATTGAATTTGAGAGGATCTGATGTGCCATTTACACCTGTATTCCGGTCTTACTTAATAGTGGGAAAAACCTGGGCGACATTATATTTGCCTCCAGGAAAATCAACACCCGAAGTTGCAGTACACCTGAATTCTAATGGCAGTAATGAAACAAATAGTGTCAGGTAAGCTATTTAATAACTAAGAATCAGTGTGAGTCGTACATTACTGTTTTATGTACAAAGATTAAAATAATTTGTCTTTAATTATTTGTCTCTGTAGAAATGTACTAGCTGTATCTGCTTTAAAGAATAGGGTATATTACTTCCTTTAGTAATTACACATTAATATTTACATGAAAGGTTTCAGAAATATTATTTAAATTTAATAGCCATTGTAACAATATTTTTTCATGTATACAATGAGACATATTTTAAAGTTTATTTGCCTTGGTTACTATAAACTTTTTCATGGTGGGTGGTTACGTAAGGAGATTTGGGGAGTTAGATTTCAAAGAAACCAGTTAAACGAAATAGGTGTGTTTGAATGTATCCAAAGTGGAAGGCATGTTGTTATGACTCATAGTATGAAATAATATTCCTTCTACAAGCCACCACCAGAGTTTTAAAATGCCATGGTCACATTATGGTAAATGATGCGTCATCTCTCAGCCAGGAAAAATCCATTTCATCCTGACACATCTGCTCATATAAGAAGACCCCATTGTCTTAACAACACTTTATTGGCATCTGGCCCAGCCATCTAGCTACACATCCAATGCTGCAGTTGAACAGTCTAGCAAACATACTCATTTATACATAACTCACTATGAAAAATAAATTTAATTTGCCTTTACTACATTTTATCTGAAACCACATCATGATCACTTGTAAGGAGCACAAAATGAACTTGTCTCACAAGCCACAAAAGTGACAATTCCTGAATTATAAGCCTTCATATTTTATTACATAATGTGTCAATTAAGGGCTCAAAAGTCTTTCTCCGGTCCTTAATGTGAGTCCCTATATCATCCTTATTTATTAAGTACTTATACTTCCTATTTGGTATTGAATATTAAACTTAATTTGCAAAATGGTTCATTGCTTTCATAAAAATGTAAGGGAATGGTAATATTTATTGCAGGATTAAAAATTATACAGATATTTGGGATGATTTGCCATATTTAAATGAAGATGGAGACAGAGTCTGGCTGCCATATCCATTCAGTTATGCAGAAGGTGCAAGCTACTTGATTTACAACAAGGTCAGTTTCTTCAATGTACAAGTAAACCAAGTTAAGGAATGGTACAATTTCTTGTTGCTTGGTTTATGTAGCAGTACAAACTGCTCAATTTACTGCCCATAAATACTACCAATATACACTAAAGTTGGATGGTTGGCAATCCTCTTTTAAGTTCACAGGACCTAATATTATATCCAGAGACTAGCTATCCTCACTGAGGTTTCCTATGTTCTCCTCAGAATCTTCAAGCAAATTCAAGGATAGTACCTCAACTTAGGACACGAAAATGCTTATCATATCTTTTTCAATTCATTATTCACTAATCATTCCAACATTTCACAATATATAAACTGGGATACTGATAACATCACTAAATAAATCATTAATAAATAGTACTCTCAGAATTATGTGGAAAGAATCAGTTATTTTACTCTAATAAGAAGATGGCCACAGTTGTAGGACTATTATGTAGGGTTTTTAATGGTGGGAGGAATGAGATTTTAAAACCAAACATGCACAACATGTGTGTGTGTGCATGTGTGTGTGTGGGTCTTAAATCCTAAGGAGGACACTGGCACAAATTTATTCTCATACATCATATCTTTTCGAAAACCTTCTATGGAAGGGAGTTTATGGGAGTCTCAACAGAATGTTAACAACTATTTCAAAATCAGCTCTTCAGATAAAAATATTATTAATGCATAATTTACCTTATCTTAATGGAGACTGAGAACCCTGTCAGTTTGATGCTTTAGGTGCTATGCTTCTTTATGCACTTAATCTGGATAATAAGGGTTGATCTTGAGTGTAAAGGTTGTATTTCTGAAGTGGGATGATTTATGTAGTTTAATGACACACACTATGTTCATTTGTTGAAGATACAAACAGTAGATCAAAGACAGTGATGAGGTGTAACCCACCTTTTGCCCACACCTTTAAAGTTTACCTTTAGTGTTTGGTTTATGTGTATAGGTAGTTACAAGAAGACTTCCCTGACAAAATAATCTTGAACCAATAAAAAATATTCCAAATGTAAAACTTAAGGTTTCCCTTTGCTGTGAAGTAATGTTACATGCATTTACAGCTGCACAGGGATGTTGTCAACAGAGTCCCACACGCCGGTTATACCTTTGCCACACAACAGACAACAACTATGTGCAATTTATGTTTGCCATTTGAGAACAGTGACGTTCTAAGTGCAACTAGTTACTAACAATGTTATAAATTCAAGATATGTCAGGCATTTTTGCTGTAGAAAGTATGACAATATACTTTTGCTGTCCTAATTCTCATACTTTTGATAAAAAAATATTCAAATATACTATGCATTGACATATTTCTGCAGGTCCCAGAAGGAAGGGCAGTGTTTGCTGTATCTCCTGTTTTATTAATGAAAGACCGTAAGAGTGATATTGAGGCTCAGGGAATGCAGAATGCACATATTCGAGATGCAGTGGCATTGTGTCATTTTCTATATATGCTTGAAGAAGGGGTGAGTTATATGAAAATATTCTCAAAGAAAATAAAATAATAATTATATTTTCCTTTCCATTGAAAATATTTTAAAATCTAAGTATCCTGGAACAAAATAAAAAAAAAAACAGAAATGAGAACTTTGCTCTTCTGGGCTGTTATGTAGCAAGTAGTGAAAGTACCTTAATGACATTCCGGGACAACCTATTGGTTCCACTTCCTAGGGTGAGTAATTACCACTACTCACTGCATAATAGCCCAGAAGAGTGCAGTTCTCATTTATTTCATGGCAGAAACCTGAAATCACAAACAGGAATGAGGTTTGTGATGACATTCAAAATAAACAAGTACTAAAATACTTTGGGGTACACAGTGGCAGTTGGTTGAGGCAAGTTGGAAGGTTGCAGGTTCAAAATTCCTGATGGTGTCATTGCAATTTTTCATTGACATAATCCTTCTGGCCATGCAATGGCCCTGGGGTTGACTCACCCTCTAACAGAAATGAGTACCAGGACTATTTCCTGGGGATAAAGGCGGCCAGTGCGCAGGGCTGACAAACCTACCACCTTCATGTGTCGAAGTCTTGAAATCTGGGAGCCTCAACCTCCTGGAACCCTCAGGGCCTGTCGAGGCCTGTTATGGGATTGCTTTACCTCTTTACTAAAATACTTTACATTCAGTCACAAACTATTATAATCACATCTACTTTCTAAACATAAATGATCACAGTATACAAAAAAAAAGCTTCTATTTATGAGTGCAAAATATGGTCCTTACCTTGATACAAGAATATAAATAAGTGTCATAAAATTACTGTACTAATTTGGACCTAAGTAGTATTAAGTACATGAGGAGTTCTAGATAATTTGTAATGAGGCCCTTAATGGTCTATACAGACCACTTATTATTGTTAGGATAGTGAAATGTGGAGGCTATGATGGGCTGAGTGTAGAGACAAGAAATGCATAGTGCATTTTGCTAGCAAAGCCTAAAAAATTACCACTTGGAAGACTGAAAAGAAGCTGGAAAGATAGTGCCTTGAAAAAATTTGTTGTGAGACGAAAGGAAGGGGGGAGTTGGTTTGAAAACATATCTGAAGTAGTTTTTGGTATTATCAGTATTGAACCATGAGGTTCTGTTACTACATTATTAGTTAAAGTACTAAATGTAATTACATCATTACATTTATTATTTATGCTGTATTGCTATGTTATTAGGTAGCAGCAGGGGAAATATGGGATGAACTGTCAGCTGTTACTGCCCTCGATCGATTACGGAATGAACAGTTGCTGAGCCTTGGACCCAGTTTTGGTACCATTGCTGCATTTGGCCCCAATGCTGCTCTACCACATTACGAACCAACAGTTGAAACAAACCTAGTTATTGATGATACCAGTGTTTTTATGCTAGATTCTGGAGGCCAGTACTTAGGTACAGCATTCACAAAGTGCTCAGTTACATTAACAAAGGATACGTTAAATCCCTTGTTCTTTTCTTTAAGTACTCATAGCATACAGCATGACATTATAAACTTTTACAGATTTTGCAAAGGTAAGAATCACAAGTGTGGAGATATTTCTAGGTGTCTGGCCTGGGCCAGCTTAAGAGTTTGAATCCCTTAAGCTGGGACAGCTTGGTTGGTACAATGACTGTACTATGGCCTCGATGCGAAAGAAATGTTACTCTACACTAGACCCACCCCGCCGCTTACTCGGCAGGTACCCGGAACTCACTGTTCATAGTATTTGCACATGGATTTGTTTATAAGAAATTGAGGCACAGCTTTTAAAGAGATCCTCAGAAACTTGTGAATATCATTAGTTTTTGCCTAAAATGCTTCAAATGCTAATTCTTTTTCTCGCAGATGGTACAACTGATGTTACACGCACAATACACCTTGGAACTCCCACAGATGAAGAACGTGAAATCTATACCAGCTTACTAATGGGATGCATTGATATTGCTTCTACTGTATTCCCTGAGGGTCAGACACTCTCATCAATGGAGATATTAATTAGGGCACCTCTGTACAGCCTTGGGTTGAATTATGGACATGGCAGTACTCATGGCATTGGTTTCTGTCTTGCTGTTCATGAAGGTCAGTTACCACTACTGTGCATGCAGCATTTATAATCACAACTAAAAATACTTGTAACTACAAAGTAATAAGTAAATTTTTCATGAGTTTGGTACCATGCCACATGGACAGTAGAGTAAGCAGTCTCCTAATTTATGTTCCTTTATTGCAGCTTTCAACACCACTTACCATGAGAATTTTTTTGGATCCCAAGGTAAGACCTACTAAGTTTGATTATCTAATATAAATGTTATAATGTACTGTTCTGTTACTGTAAGGCACAGCTATCAGTATTGATGATGTGATTCATTTATCATTATTTGTGTTTCATACTAGCTGATTGGCAAAAAAGAATTCCAGAACTTTCAACTTACCCACAAACATTCCTTGTTGATTCTTTGCCTCTTTTCTGGATGTCTTCTAGCAACGATGTTACTGTGTTACTACAGTTATTTACTTATTGCTGATTCTTTATAAAATTTTGCAGAACCAGGATACTACAAAGAAAATGAATTTGGAATGAGGCTGGAGAATATAGTAACTGTTGTGAAGGCAAATGTTACAGTGAGTAACACTGAAATTCTCAGCTAACAGTATAACAAAGTCTGGGTTGCTAAGATTTTACCATTACACTTTCCAGTAAGGTAATGTTAATGGAAGTTTTATTTTGCAAGAATTTAAAATCTCTAAGAAGTGCAACAACATACTTTGTTACAGCATTCCACTACATAAGGTTTAAGTTATCTGAGTAGTTATGCCTCATCACTGGTAAACGGTTACCAATGGGTTGGAGGAGCATGATGCCTCCATCTTCAGGGTCAAGCAGTTCTTGAAGAAGAATTGTTGCAAGTATCAATATTATGCTTAGTTACAATAACTTGACTGTTGTCTACTCATATACATTACACACTTCCAATGAAAATTCTAAAATTATGACCTCATGGACTATAAACCTCAAAAGTTCTATCCATAAACTTGCTATGACACTATATTTGAGCATTTGGTCTTCTGATTACAACTGTCAGTCTAGGTTTTACCTGAATCTTAGTAATGGTGTGAGATTTTCCCTGTATGAAGGAGTTTGTCTTTTGGGTATCCTGAGCCTGGTTTGTTAAAATATACAAAATAATTTTCATGGCGTTCTCTCTCCAAGAGGAGCATTTTTTAACTTGTTATTTATTTAGACACTGCACCATTTTGGAAGAATAGGTGAAGTGAATACATATACAATGTGAAGTACATATGTAGTCAAAATTCACCTAACTGTAAATATCCATCTCTGGGAACAAACAGCTTTATCTTTATTATACTAGGAATATGTTGCTCTTTGACAAAATAACCAATGGGAAGCAAGATACAAATGGTTGACCATGACTAGAGTATGTGACTGCCAACCCAAGTAATAACTGGAATTCAGAGTACTGAATCAATCTACAACTGAAAGTGACAATGTTAAATCCAGCTTAAGCAATTTTAAACATTAAATGTAACTGGCACACTTGTGTTAGTGTATACTTCTTTCTTTTTCAGTTGGGAAAAGATCCAAGTTTTCTGACTTTCAAACCGGTGACTCTGGTTCCCTATGACAATAACCTCATTAACCCATACATTATGAGTAAGAAACAGGTGAGATCATTATATTTTTAACAGCAGGTATGTAAAAATAACATTTTTTTCTTTGTAACTTACGGTTTAATTATATGGTTGTGTTTCAGCTTCTGTGGTTAAATGATTACCATGCAAAGGTCCGTGAAATTGTTGGAGAAGAAATGTTGCGGCAGGGTCTTAATGATGTCTACAAATGGCTTCTTCGTAAAACTGAGCCAATACTTATATAATATTACTTTCTGAAAGATGTATTACCAAAATATGGATGTTAAGTACACTTTTCTTGATATCAGGATAATCCCTGTATTTCAAACTGAGAGGTCATATTCATACACAATTTATACATGAAGCTCAAGACTACTCCTTCAGTTAGGTGATACTGTTAATTAGTTAAAATTAATATACAATATGATAAGATTGTTTTATTGATTGAGGGCAATGATTCCCATCTTTTCATTATTTGCTGATCTGTTAAAACAGTAGTGGGTTTTGTTCTCCAAGGACCAGTCCCAAATCTGCTTACAATTAAACAGTACAAATAATCTGTAAATCTAATTACTTGGAAAATATAAGAGATTTATTTCTGATATAACAATCACACAACAACAAAATTCTTTGCTGGATAGAAGAGTAGGCAAATCTACTAAATTTAAATATGCTGAAATGCAATGCAAGCTAAAAAATGTTATCACCTATGCACTCACCCATCACTCTAATATATCAAGTATAAATAGTTTCATTATCCTTATGAGCTCATTAAGGATTTCTCACTCCTCCAGTCTTGCATTACCTACAGGACTTCTATACAACCACATATCCCAAACTCTTTGTGAACAGATTCCACATATTTTATAATATAAGCATATTCTGGAAAAAGTCCTAAATTTTCTATTTCTCTGTCATGCATTCACCAGGAAATCGCATATTCCATATTTACTGTAGAAGCTCCTTACATTTTTCTTTGGAATTGTAACACATGGCACTACAAGCAGTCACTGCAAGAAAACTATAGATATATAAGAATCTCTTTAGAACTTCTAACTTCTGTTATTGCATTCCATTAGTAGAGATTAATAAGTTATAAGATTATTTAAGACAGATATAACTATATATTTTATACATGTTATTTTTTCCATATGTAGTATATAAAAATAGTTAAACAACCAATATCAACTGTAACAATGTAATGAGACTATGAAACACTACATGGAAATGAATTAAATCTATATAAGAGTTGTAAACTAACATTTGCAGTGTACCTTGTGAAAGAGCACTGGATCTTCACAACTGCTGCTATACTGGTCACTGAATCAAAACAAAAAACACTTCCATAAGTGAAAGGAACTGATCTTCTCTTCCACATGAATAAATTCTGAAATGACCTAATCCAAAGCAGAGTTTTTAGCATGTTTTCCCTATCTTTCCCCAGTAACATACCAAATTCTTTTGTCAATTAAAAAAAAAAAAAAAGCTCCTACTGTCGCTTATAATCCATAACCAGCTGTACAGTATTCATCATTATTTTGTTCATGTTCTCGAAAGCCGAGTCCTTCTCTCCTTCAGACAGAGGTGAAAAAGGGCCATAACCAGAAATACTAGAAACAAAAAGTCTGTTTTATTGTCACATTGGCTGCTGTTATGATTCAGTTACATTTCCTATAATTCAAGTAAAAAAAAAACACATAGTCTTATAGCACAATCAAAATGACACACATTTTTACAAAGTTGTCACACACCAGCTCTCATTGGTGGTGACACAAGTATCACTCCATCCCCACGTACAAACAGCATTGGTATGTTTCGCTTGGTAGTTTTATACACTTCTTCATATGTTTCTTCATCAATTTCAACTGTGGTAACAGTTTCTTCTGCATCTCCCAGCACCATATTCAAGTGCTGATCATATGCCTGAAAAATTTAGTACAGCCACAATTAATGCTTGTAAGCTTCATTCAATAGGGTATTTCCACCATATAAAATATGCAGGCCAGGTCATACATGAAGGCACACATATCAGTATTAAACTAATATGCCCAGTCACAACTGCTGATTCTGTTCTACAAACATATATTCTGAGATGCTGGTGCGTGTATAATCACAAACACTTCTGTATTGCCATGTATGGTGGACATCATACTGGCACACAAGTGGGTAGAACAAAACAAAGTACTGAAGCAGGCATTTTGATCTAGTTAGTTAGGAAAACTAAAATAAACAGTGCCCCTCGAAACAGGTATAATGTAGACATACTTACAGCAAATTGAGAACTTTTGGTGTAGTTTTTATAAAACTGAAATCCAAAAAGCTCAGTTATACGAATTTACTTACATGAAGTCTTCCTCTCAGTTCCCTTTCATTTCTCATTTTCACATATATTCGCTCATCTAAACTCAGACGGACAAGATCTAAAGGCTCCTTCACAGTAATCGCAGGTACCTAGAATGGATAACATAACTGTTGGTTCATAGTACCTGCCACTACATTTGAGGGGTTTGGTGTCTCTTTTGGGGTTGACAGCAGGCACAGAAACAAGCAAGGTATTCAACAGCACTGCCATCAGTTCATAAAACATCTTCTGTGGTTGCAGCAAAGTTCAGGTAAGTCCCGTATTAATTCAAATTCACTACACGTGTATCCCACACTGACCGCTGTACATCTGCTACAGATTTGTGAATGTTAAAAGCGATCAGTGGTGTGTATGTAATTCAATAGTATACTGTACTATGACCAAATGAAAGGCAAATACAACAATCCATATCAAGGATACAGAAATACGAGTCAGCATTATAGAGAAATTTGATTGGGAAACGCAGAAACATTCCCACTATTAAAATGAAAAGAAATATGGGACGTAAATAGCACCGTGAGGTACAGTAACTGTTTTTACGATTTCTGTCTGCTAGAATATGACACCGTACAGACTAGTATATAACACCGGTGTCGCAGAAGCCTGACGAGTCCTATTTCAAGGCAGTCCATGTCCTCTTCCAGGACTACTCTGAAGATGGAGGCCGCAGACTCATTCGAAACGTTGGTACCTGCTGTACATACCAGTCTTCATGGCGTCACATTCCACAAGACAGAAGTCTTCGTAGTCAGCAATTCGAGAACATCAAAATTATGATACCTGCTCCGCATCCTCCGCCATAATTGAATAACATGACTTGAAACGAACCAACGATTCTATGCCAACGACCGTCTCAGATTACGCCTGTTTTACATTGGACGAACTGTACTGTATGTCCTAAGAGACTGTTTTATAGTATGACCGTACGCCATACGATACCTTTCCAACATGCTACGAACACGCAAGTTCGAAGGAGGCGGTGATGTAGGCCTAGATGGTTAACGCCATTTTCTATGTTTGTGCGTGCAGTTTTTGTACTTTTTGAAATGAACAGGTTGTAATTATGACAGTGCATTAACGTTTAGTGTGCTTTACAAATGGATTAACATATGGAGGTAATATATGTGTGTCTGGTAAGTATTTACTCATGAGCTTTCGATTTCATACACACGCCTTGACACTTCCTGAACTTTGGCCGTATTAAGTGCATAACTGATTACGTTACACATTAATAAAATTGTAATGTATTATTCGTTTTATAACGAAGTAAATCTCAGTAGAATTATTTGTAATTTTTTGTAAAACGAATTGTCCGTTGATTTATTGGAAGATCATGATATGTCGAAAGTCAAATGTACGTCGTTGGGGCTTGTAAATATTAAAATAATGCAGCATCGTTCATGGAATTTTAACGCGTTGGTGCAGTTGACACCGGGAATTTGTTACATACTCATAAATGAGGAGAGTGTCGAAAATAATTCGGAGAAAGACTGACTGCCGAAGGTTATTAGTGTGTGAATACCTGTTCATTATGTCACACTGTTTTCCACGATCCGTTACTTTATGCGTATGTACAAGTATGAAATGTGTTGTACTCAGTGCGGATCAGTAGATAGTCATGTCACGTTAGTACTGAATGGTCGTAGGATGTAAGGAGTATGTTTGCTCGTGGTCGTCTTGTTTCACTGAGCCTGCTTTAATAAATTCCGATATTCAGTACTTATGGTTGGGTGCCTCTTTCATGGTTATGTTTAACATTTTACCTGAATGTTTACATTTGAAACATACAAATACCTTTCTATTGTAAATGATAGATGCGAAGAGAAACAGTTTGGTCCCAAATGTAGCCAGTGGTAACATAGATCAAATTAGAACCAGCAGAACTTTGAAACTGACTCTTAGCTGGACGTATTAATCCCAGCTGGGCTACCAGATGACAGTGTTGATGCAGAAGACACAGTACAGTAGAAAAATGATTTTATTTGGAACAATGTGTAGATTGTGATTTCTTTGACATTTATTTGAAATGTATTGGTGTGTACTCCAACATTTTTGTTGGCAGTTTTGTAATCATCATTCATTTGTAGTAAAATGAAATTAAAATTTGAAACTTGCCTAATGGAACAACAGTGATAGTGAAGACTGCATGTTGTGTCTAGAGCTGAGCAGCAGAAACTCAGTAGCCAGTCCACTGAGCATGTTATGCTATTATTTTGTAATTGTATGACTGGTGCATGTGTAGTGTATTTCTTCACTGCAAGTGTACGTTACTACACAGCATAGGCTTAGCTAGTTATGACATTGGTTAATCAGTTAACAATGTTTCAGTGTAAAATAGTTATTATTTATTTAAAGACTGAATTTCAATGGGTTGAGAACCAAAATAATTATGGGAATATAAGAAACAGTAATATGGAAACTGTACAGTGTCATTCTTATTTGTTACTTAGAAACTGAAGATATTGCAGAAAATGAAGATGTGCTTATCAGTATAATATCAGTGAACTGTCATGTGTATTGTGTAAGAGCTGCTTATTGATGCGAATATCGGCAGTGTGTGTGTGTGTGTGTGTGCGTGTGCGTATGTGCGTGCGCATGCGATAAGATACAATACTGAAGTGGCATCAGGTAAAGCTAAAACAGTTGGTTTCTGTTCTGTTCTGTTCCCATATTGTGGTACAGTGGGTTGTTGGTTGAATTAAGTCTTATCAGTACTTTTTCTGCAGCACTTATAGGGACATATTTGCAGCAGTAGAGTTTTATATCTTTGGCTTTATTTTAAGGTATTTGTTCAAAGTCTCCAATGCTTAGCCATAGTGTTTGCCATGTACACTGCAGTGTGTAACTAGAATTGTATTTAGATTATGGTCATCTGGTGTATGAACCAGTGCAGTCTGCTAGTTGGTTACTAGTGCTTTGGGGGAATGTGCTACCTCCATATTCTTCAGAATCTCAGACCTTAGCATTGTATATACTTTATGCTTATCTAGTAATACAGTGTAGCAGAGATGTGGAAAATTTGAACATACTTTTTTCATTTCTACTGGTGAAAATGTCATACTTAGATAAAAATTGTTATGACTTGTATGTGAAATGCAAACACATACTCTACTTGCATACTCATGCTTCAAAAACCAGGTGTGAGAGGTTTAGTTCTTCAGAAAGAACCTGATATTGACAGGGTTGAAAGGTCTGTATATGGTTTTAGGGTTTTATAAATGGGAATTAGTATGCTGTATATGCAAACGGGTCTGATAGAAAAAAGAAATACTTAAATTACAGTCATGCATCACTTAACGACTGGGATACATGCTGGGAAATGCATCGTTAGACAATTTTGTCATCGTGCTATAAACCTACTAAACACCTAGGCTATATGGTATAGCCTATTGCGCCTAGACTAAAAACCTGTACAGCATGTTACTGTACTGAATACTGTAGGCAATTGTAACACAATGGTAAGTAGTATAATATTATAATATTATAATCTTATGGGGCCACTGTCGTATGTGGGGTCCATCATTGACCAAAACATCGTTACGCGGTGCATGCCTGTTTATCTAAAGCATTTCAGCCATCTAAGTGCACCTACAGTTGGCAGTGGGTCTTATTAAAGCCTCTTAAAAACATTGGCTTGTTTTCATTTCTATTGTTTATCTTCTGGAGGTCTTGTAACAAACACAGTTTATCACCTCACACAATAAAATCAGCAGATGCACTAATTTTAAAATTATATTTTTACACTCAATTTTTCATAACTCCAACTTGTTTCAGTCTGTCTTGATTATCCTGAGGGATTTGCTGAACATCAATAAAGCAAAGGTAGAAACATAGATGGGTTATTAAATGCATTAAAATATGTGCATAAAATGTCTGCAGATACTACAACATTTGTTTGTAGCAATGTGTAGAACTGGCCAATATGATGCAGAGGTTGTAGTATGGAATTTTGTAGTGGTTCATATCAGGACGTGAAGCTATGTTTTGGTAGCCAACATGGAGTACTGGGTTGGCCACTGGATGAAGTAGCAACTTATTTACAGTGAAACTTTAACTGCAAAGGTTATTTGATGGACAGTATACATTAACTCTTCAGTTGTGATGATCATTTGTACACTTGATTTTGATCTTATCGCAGTGATGAAGTGGTTGTTTAGCTGTGGAAATGTGGTTTAATTGTTTTATATTGGTGGCAGACAATATAAATATTCCTCCCTTCTCTTCATTTTTTGAATGCAGTTTAGGCATTACCAAGCCTATTTCCTTGTGTACTAAGCAGCACTAATCAACATTGTATTGGAATTGTATCGTAAAACTACAGAATACTGTGAGAATTTGGGGGTGGATGTGTATTTACATTCTCTTCAACATATGTCTTAAAACAAATGTTCTTGGCATGAAACCATCAGATGATTAATCCAGTATAATTGCAGAAGTTACACAAGATCACTGGAGCCAATGATTAATGGTAGAGAGAGTCAATAACCAAACATTACAGTGTAAACACAACTAAATTCTGTTTCGTTTAATAGAATGACAGTTTTCAGCCTATGGTAGGCCATTCTGAGGTTCACAAAAAATTTCAAAATGCATACTGACAAAAATGTACATATAGTTTCATAATGTTTAAAACTGGTTAAATGTTAAAATACATAAGAGAATTACATGTAAAATGAGACATTTGTAGACTGTGTATGTAGTCCTACACAGTGTACATTGTAGAGGGAGCCTACATTACCAATTGGACATACAGAGAACTGGCCCATATGTGGTCTCTGGAGAAGATAAAGCTTCAGTAATGTACTGGGAATCAAAACCCCCAAGCGAACCGGTCCATACCCATCACTTTGCAGGCTGAGGCCCATCCATTTGATATCTGACCTTGGTGGTAATTGAACCTGATGGTTATGGATGTGAATGGGAATAGCCATTTTTCAGCTTAACTGTTGTAACATTTGTCTCCTTGAAAGGTTACCACATGGTTGATACCAACTCATCTAAGGGATCACAGTTTAACAATTTGGGACATGAGGGAAAAATAAAAAGTCACGTCCTGGAATGAGTTCTGGTAATTGTTCATAGTGGGTGCCACTGATGTAATATCCTGTTCTGGTTGTGTTGGACTAGGGGTGCTCAAAAGAAGGCATTGCTCATACATCTGCCCAGTTGAGTCTGGAAAACAATTAAGTGATGTTTGTCTTATAATTGTGGAATTTTAAGTTGAATAGTAGGATTTTCCTGTGAAGTGTAAGACCATAAGTACTGTTGTTCTGTTGCCTAACATATGTGGGCCTCAGAAATATGAAGTTGAAGTAAATTCTTGAGCCAACAGCATTAAATTTATAGTACTGTGTCCTGTGTTCCTATGTCATTGCTGAGTTTTAAACTGGGTGCTGCTGCTGTTTTGAATTCCTATATCTCTGTTTGGGAATAAACCTTTAAGCAGAACAGATATTACAGCCTTTTAGAGAATTTTAATTTGGACTGTATATGGCATAAAGACAGAAGGCTATGTCAGTTGGGATCAAGATGAAGAAGCAGTTGTTCTTGATGTGATACTATGTTGTTGGGTGTGTAGTTTCCAATGCCATAGCATCACACCCCCTAAAAACTGAATCTTCAGTGACACCACTGTGAAAACCTCATCTTGCTTGCTAGAAGGTACATAAAGTTTTTGCTAACACCTCCCACAACTATTACTTTACATTGATTTATCAAAAGACCAGTTAAAACATAATGTATATACTGGGAGAAGGTACTCACCATTTTCACTTGTGATTAATGAGGTGTATATTCTGTTGCATGGTTTTTATAGTGTTCTTTAGATAATGGATTTTAATGTGTAATGCTTGAAATAAGAGGATCTTACTTTTATACAATTTATTCTTAAAAGCATAAGCTTGGAGGTTCACAGCCATGGTATCCATAAAGTTTGTCTACTGTGATGTGATTACGTGTAGTCAGACGGTTAGCATGTCCCTGCCCTCTTCTAGAGTCACCATCTTCTTTTGGCTTGCTTACAGCCTCGCCTTCTGCCCACCCAGTCTTATAATATGCACCGTATTTTCCCGCGCGGCGTGTTCTTCCTTGAAGATGGAGGTAGCAGGTTCCTCTGAAACGTTTATAAGTCGCGAAACAGTCTACACAGCCACACATCTCAGAGGGCAATAATGTTTACTTATAACTTTTTACGGTACTGCTATAAACCAACATTGCAAAATGGGATAAGTGCTATGACATTGCGTTGATAGGCCAGCGAGACTTGTGTCATTTGTGAAGCCTCCCTTTGGTCAGTTAAGTACCATGCCATGATGTATGGGGGAGTGGAAATATAGCTTTGCGCATTTATAACCCCTGCATTAGATTGAGGTGGTCAGCTTCACGTCACGGCTGCTTTACCACTGTCTAAAGAGCCCATGGTACCCGTTGAACAGGAAGCCCCAGGGCCGTTATGGACACTGCACAGAAGAGAGAACTGTTTTGCCCCTGCTGGGGATCGAAACCCCGATTTATCGATCGTACAGCCCGTAGGCAAGTCACTATACCGACTTAGCTCTCTCGGCAGTTTGTAAGCATTACAGAGTTATTTTATAAGCAATAAGCACTGTGACTTTTAATGGAAGATATTTCTAAGTAGACGTGCGGTGCGTTTAGTTCCTTCTGTGCTGATTGTAGGAAGTCACACAGTTAATTGAATGTGGGCCATATGACCAGTTACGTTAGCACAGCGGTAACTAATCTCCCTTTCCGATTAATATTCCATGGTTTTCAGTAGGTCTAGATTTTAATTCTGTTTTAATACCTTGATATAGCCACTCTTATCTCATTTGAAGCTATTTAATTATGCCTGTCTTTTATGCTGCGCGAACCTGCCTTGTGTATTGTTGTTATTATATAGGTTACTTTTGTTACCAGAACACTGTGGCCCAGCAGTTCCAAATGTACCAGCGCATTCTACATTCAGAAATTCAAAATAATTCCCACAGTTTGTATTTCATATAGTTCTCAGAACAAGCAACGGTTATATCCGTGTACAACATTAACTAATTCAATTTTGTAACCGAGACGAAATGTTTACTGCGCGGTTCGGGCTGAGCGTTTTAATTATAATTCTCATTAATCTTGGTCTTGAAAGGGTTAATCGACCGACGTTTCAAACTGTGAAAGTTACATCGGTAGTCCCATATGACATCGAACGTAATGCGAAGATGTTCATAATTTAGGTGAAGTTTTGATTTCATTTGATGATACAAACTATCCCGACATTGATCGCGAGAGAGCGAGGAAAATATCGAAAAAATATCATGATAATGCTCCCCCAAAACGGAACCAAGCTGGATGCTTCCCGACTATAAAGTGGGCAGCGTTACTTTTTGCCCCAGTCTTTATCTTGCACAGAACGCAACTTGCTATCCGATGTGGACCGCTTGTATCTCTGAGGTAGAAGTTAAGAGTTTTTAATAACGACTTAGTGACGTAATACGAGATTATTTAGGGTGTGGGGGGGGGGGTAGCCAGTTACACTGTACGTAATTCCATACGACAGCATATGTTTTATAAAAGACAGATGGTGGTTGTGCTGGCTGTGTTTTGTATGTTGTTACATCACTACAGAGCGCTTCTGTCTTGTCCTGTTTTCATCTGCACCGCTTACGCGGTGGGACTGATGACTGACAGCCCTGTTTTATTGATATTCCAGCATCACCATTGTATTTTAAGATCAGGTTAATTCAAGGCTTGTCCCTCGTGGTTTTGTGGTCGGGAGTTATTGAGAGCAGGAGTAGCTGCCAACCCAGTGTTACAAATTTGCTATCAATGGTTGTAATCACGGTATCTGGAAGGATTAGAAGTGTAATGTGTAAGTTGTATCTCATATTACAGCCATGATGAACACATGTGACCGTGGTGTCAGTGAAACGCTGTATGCGAACTGTTTACAAACGTTCCGTGTTTTATGTGCCTTGTAAACCGGGGCTTTTGAGCTTAACCAGCACACGGCACGTGTGATTATAAAACGAAATGATCAAGGCGCCGGAAACCAAGGAAACATATGTTGATGCTGTATATAGAACAATTCATTATGTTTCTACGCGCGCTAGTAATTCATAAAGTGATTATCAATGTAGCTGCCATTATTCCATATCTTCACCCTCCAGAACACGAAGTGGAAATGCACTGATATTAATTTTGGAATGTTTACTGCAAGATTATCTTTTATCTTGGTTAAGTGGCTTTGTTGACCGCCTGCCATTGTTCTACGATTTGTTTCAAGTAAACAAGACGAACGCGTTAAGTTACGTGTATAATTATCTATGCGTTGTCAGAGAATCTAAGGCGTAGGTATGCGATCGGTTGCTTGCTGTAATTACGAGTTCGAACCCAGCCGGTGGCATGGATTTCTCTCGCGTGTGAATATTGTGTGTTTACATTTAGAGGTCCTACTGACTGTGTGTGTGTGTGTGTGTTTATGTGTGTGTGTGTGTGTGTCAATGAGGATGATCAGGAGCATCAGTTAAATATAACACGTGTTTAGATCCTCAACAGGATAATCACCAAGGATACTCCAAAAATAATGATGATAGTGTGTTGCTGTAGCTGCAGATCTATTCTTGTACTGCCTTTTTAAAGCACTAAACACTTAAAGTTAAACATATAAATAATAATAGAATGAAATAATAAGGAACATTTGCATTCATTGTAGAATGTAGCCCTTCTTGGAGCGATCTCATCGACATATAATGCAGTTTGCTTTTTCTGTCACGTGGTGAACCATTATGTTTGTTTTATTGCGGTTAGACCCTATCTGTATTTCGTGTTTTTTTGTTATGCTGATTCGTAGGTGGGATTATAGTTCGTTTTGGGAATAGGAAATGAGTTTTCCGGTCAAGATATGTTTGTGTTGTGCGTATAAGCTGGACACAGAAATGTTATAGTTGCATTAGGCGGATGGCATAGTAATCTGTTAGGAAATCTTGTTTGTGATCAAGTAGGTTCGTGGTAAAGGACGTTGTGAGAAGCTCTGAATTACTAACCTGACGACATTAAGTGTGCAGTTGTATTACATTTTTAAGATACAGCGTCGGACACCAAGTATCTACACATCTGTATCGTTGGGCGAATGTCCAGTTAGGAGAGAAGCCTTCCAAGGAATAAAGAGTGCGAAATTTGTGTTAAGCAAGAGTTACTGGGATGTGTTTGCTCGAGATTGGCTCGGTTTCCACGCCAGTCCACCACTTGTACAGTCGCCGATCATTCTGTGTTTTAGTTTACTTTGTAACGCTGTATCACTACCGGAATATTTCGTCTTCCTTCGTACTACGGTATTTGCCACTGTTTATGTCTTCTTGATAGGTATGACTTCGGGATACGGGGTTGCGCGCATTAAACAGTTGGTACGTTAGTAAAGTTTTCCCAACACGCCATTATGGCTTGTAGGGAGGAATAGTTATACCTCCCCACAGCCTTAACATTGGTACTAGTGGTCAGACTCACGCCGAGGCCGATTTACCCACCTCCGCCCCACCCTGCTTCCCTGGAGAGGGCCATCAGTTCCTGTTAATAGGAGGTTGAGTGGACCCAGAGCCGGCCTGGACGCTTTGCAAAAGAGACAGTTGTCTTGCCTCTGCCGAAAATGGAACTACGCATCAGGCAGCCCGTACCCTAGCCACTATTTTAAAAAGTTTCACTGTTGATAAATTTAGTTTGATCATTTGTGCTGTACCTTTACATAAGTTGACGCTAGTGACCTTACGTTCTCATGAGACAAGCTGGCTGTGTGAGTGTATTTTTTTTTCATTAATTTTGACTTTTTACCCGGAACTTACGGAAAAGCCCAGTTTCGGCAGAAATCGCTAGGTATGAGGTAGATTGGCCTATCTCGTTGGTAATTTGTCGAACGTTGGGTTCAAGGTTTGTTAGTTATTAGGCATTTGTTTAACTTAGCAACGCTATGGACTTCCATGTTAGACAGAGAGTGAGTCCGTCCCTTTAAAATATAGGGGCATTATTTTATCTGAAACCCATTGATAGTCTCTTTTGTCCGATCTCATAACTTATAAAATTTCGACGTGCAATGAACAGCGTGTTTGTTAGATGTGTTGTGTGTCTGCGAACCGAATGAAAACATTTCCGGCGCCTTTAATTGTGGCGAGTGAAGGCTGAATATTAATTACAACGTATAGAACTAAAATTGGTGCAACAGAAGCAATGGAAAAGGATTTGAAATTTTTTGAAGATTTGGATGGGGAGGCATGGACTAGATTGCTCTGGCTCGGGATAGGGACAGGTGGCGGACGCTTGTGAATGCGGTAATGAACCTTCAGGTTCCATAAAATGCGTAGAATTTTTTGAATAGCTGAGGACCTGTTAGCTTTTCAGGAAAGACTCTGGTTCGTGGAGTTATATAGAACTAAACGCGAAGACCCCGACTCATGGAAAATTCGAATAGAGGCGAACGCTGCATTGCCTGTCCGGATGCGAAACATCGGAGTGAAGAGTAATGCGACTTATCGGGCGCTGGAGTGTATGGGTGTTCCGAATTGTCAGAGTTAATCGTAAGTTTGTTGAGCGTTATCGGTTAATCGTGCGAATGTGTGGTGTTGGACTGTCATGCCCTCTGAAACGCTGCAAAAACATATGTTCATCCGGGTTGCCACTATCTTGCTGTGAGAACGGCATCTTTGTGTCGCCTAACATCCTTCAGGTGGATTCGAAACAGTTGCAGTTAACATGTTCTTAATCTACGTTGTAATCTAATACAGAATTGGCTTGCCTCAGTTCGAAACAAACATGCTAAGGAAAATTCGGCGACATCACACCCGTAGGCTCGATAGTGGGATGAGTGGTGGAACTGATAATGGAAAGGATTCCAAAGAAATAGGTCGGAGACGCGATCCAGATAATATCCTGATATTTGCTCGGAGGAAGACCGTTTGAAACCTTTGCCTTGGCCTTGTTTAGAATTGGGAACCTCGCGCATACAAGTCAAGAGAGTTATTGTTGTATAAGCTTGCTCAGTGGAGAGAGAAAATTTGTCGTAGAGGATCCGTACTGGATTTTCCGTGCTGTTATGTTGAACATTGTTGAACTGATTGAAATTTATCTGCTACATCTAAACCTTGTATATGTATGTAGACTGGAATGCGGAAACTGCCATAAAGGAAATGGTATGCAGACTTCAATCGTTACGGTCTTGTACTCAGTATGAACAGCTTGTAAGAGCTGTGGTTTGTTTGGTTCCTGGACTGTGGGCAACATTCAATCCCGTACACGTTTATCATTGGTTCTTTGTAATCCAACACTTGTGTAGACTGGCTATGTGCAATATATTTCTTCACGAATAAGCGATTCCTTTTGGATATTGTTTGAACATCATAATGTTTTAAAACATATTAAGAAAGTAAATCAAAATTTTATTTACGAACAAAATGAAGAACGGATTAAATTTGGGGAATGACTGCCGCCATTTATTTCAGAATGTTTTGTCCTGTCTTGTGTTTAAAAACGTACAGATTGTTAGACATTCGAAACTGTACTAAAGCTCCTGTTGGCTGTATGTGCAACTTGGTCTCTCACACGGAGGGAACAGCAGGGTCAGGGTGTTACGGAACACCGCGATGAGAAGTGTTCGGACCTGTGAAGGAAGAAGTAAATGGAGGCTTGAGAAAATTGCACACTGGAGCCTTTGTGATTTGTACTGCGCCAAATATTATTAGGATTAAATCAGGGAGGATGAGATGGGCGGGGGATGTGGCCAGCATGGAAGTGAAAAGTTTACGGGGTTTTGTTAGGAAAACGTGAAGGAGATTGTTAGAGGCCTAGATGAGAGGACGTGGATTGGATGCATTTGGCTGAAGATAGATACCAGTAGTGGGCTGTTGCGATCACGGCAATGAACCTTCAGTTTCCATGGAAAGCAGATGATTTCTTGAGTAGCTGAGGAATGGCAGCTTCTCGAGAAGGAATGTACTCCGTGGAGTTAGTATAATAGAAGATTGCAAGCTTTGAGTACCTTTACTGTAGCGTTACTTACTGAAGATGTCTGAATACAGGGTATTCGTCTGCGTTCCTTTTCCCCATTAGAGATGAACTAGAAAAAATAATTGTAGTAAAAGTGTCATGATACTGACCCAGAATTTTATTTTCCAGCTTCACTGAGATGCGGGTATCCGAAAGTTTGAGATAAAAGTGATATTTCTGCATGATAGACCGTCCGAAACAATTTCTGTTGAACCATGCTGAATTTATTGATGCATAATTATCGGGCTATATAATTTTGTTGGTTAGTTGAGTGGCAGTTGATGTTTGAAGGAGGGATCAGTCCCGTGCAGTTTGTTAACCCCAGTTCACACTAGTGGATAAGTAGGCCTTTGTTCAATTTGTTATGGTAAAGTAACCACGAGTGTAAAACCTGGAGGTACCTGTTCTTAAGATGGTTCTGCCTAAAGCTGGTGTTATGTAATGCCATTGTTATTCGTAAATAATCTTCTAGGTTAATATTTCTTGCACATTTCTTGCTTCTTGCTGTCTTTCCAGGCAGGAGAGAACTAAACGGTACGAAGCACCCTTTCGGTTAAACGGCCTGACGGATCTGAGAGTTAACAGTAATTTTCATATGCGGATATATTGCCTCGAGAATAAACATTTGGTCTTATTCCAGGGGTCTACAAATTTTCCACGAATTTAGGGGCCACCTCTAAATTACAGGCGTCAGGAGGTTGACATGAAGCAGTTTGCTTACTGAGGACCCACAATTCTCGAGTAAACTCTGAACGTTACTGTTACTGGCGCCTTCTGCTCGGTGTGTGTGAACTGTTAACACAGTTTTCTATGTAAGGAGGAAAATCTCAATAATTTGTGCGGAAAACGGTAGACGGGACCATACAAAATGTATTCATCGGTGCGACTAGGCCCCGGGAATTTGTATATCCCCGCTGTACGCTTTGCAGACAAAATCTGTGTCGCAGTGATTGACCAGTTGTTCTCCAGAGCTTTTGAAGAGCGTTAACTGCGACAGTTTACAAGTGGCAGGTGAAGACGTGGTTAAAGTGCGCAATTAATGTACCGTTACTCTTCCTTACATTATCTTAAGTGCTGTACCCAGCAACAACCAAAAGCTTGTACGGGATATGCCAAGATGAGATGTGAAAGGCGCGAAGTGAAATGGGATACGTTCCCGCAAGCTAGCTCCGCCACGTGCGCCGGTTACGCACGTCACGCGACACGTCCCGTATCGTACGATGGTTAGTGGGTGATGTACACTTGTCATCACCTCATGCGTTAAGGGCTAT
>Ga0123354_10001542_pt1 | contig 28227 bp, 16 predicted proteins | sample TergutLab28metaG_2_FD_97872 | JGI IMG/M metagenome (GOLD analysis project Ga0123354, IMG submission 97872) | Labiotermes labralis P4 segment gut microbial communities from Petit-Saut dam, French Guiana - Lab288 P4 | ecosystem: Host-associated > Arthropoda: Insects > Digestive system > Gut ... | reverse complement strand
TGTACCTTTCGGCAACCAAAGCGGCAATCCTTGTCCCACGTTTTGCGAGAAAGTAAATAATTCCATTTCTTTGCCGATTTTCCGATGGTCGCGTTTCTTCGCTTCTTCCAGCAATACGAGATAATCGTCTAACAATTTCTTTTTTGGGAAAGTGATTCCGTAAATACGGGTTAATTGCGGACGTTTTTCATCGCCCCGCCAATAGGCGCCGGCAACCGACATCAGTTTGATCGCCTTGATTGGAGACGTGTCGGGTAGATGCGGTCCGCGGCACAGGTCGGTGAATGAACCTTGGGTATAAGTCGTAATGGTTCCGTCTGCCAATTCGCCGATTAATTCGGTTTTATAGGTTTCATTCCGGTCGCCGAACATTTTCAAAGCGTCATTTTTAGAAATCTCCTGACGGAAAAGTTGTTCCTTTTTAGCAGCCAATTCTTGCATTTTCTTTTCAATAACCAATAAATCGGCATCTTTAATCGTCGTATTTTTTCCAGGGTCTACATCGTAATAGAAACCGTTTTCAATTGCAGGGCCGATGCCGAATTGAATATCCGGATACAACTCTTGCAAAGCTTCGGCTAACAGGTGAGCGGAAGAGTGCCAAAAAGTGTGTTTACCTTCTTCATCTTCCCATTTATATAATTTCAGCGCAGCATTTTCTATGATAGGGCGGGATAAATCATAAGTTTCACCGTTTATTCCGGCAGCCAAAACATCTTGAGCTAAACGAGCGCTGATACTTTCTGCTATTTGCAGGGAGGTGGTTCCTTTTTCATATTCCCTCACGGAACCATCGGGAAAAGTTATTTTTATCATATATTTGACCAACGGATGCGTTGATTATTAATTTTTTGCAAAGGTACTACATTTTTTTCAATGAAACAAATGCTTCTTCAATACTTTATCTGCTCAAATCCTTTACCATAAACCCCAGTCACGGATGTCTGAGAAATAAAAGCTGTTGGGTCGATATTCTTAACAATGCGGAAGATAGTTACCGATTCGTTTTTCTTAGCCATCACGACAAGCACTTTAGATGCTTTTTTCGTATACCACCCCGTTCCATCCAGTATAGTACAGCCTCTGTGCGCCTGCTCAATGATCGTATCGGCAATTTCTTCGTATTTATCGGAAAAGATGAAAAACTGAACCGATTGTCGCGCTCCGTTTAATACCATGTCCACCGTATATGAAATGACGCCCATCACAACAATGCCGTAGACGATTTTTTCTATACTGTGGAAAACAAAATACGAAGAGGAAATGATTAGTAAGTCGCAAATCAAAAGACCTTTACCGATGGAAATGTTACGGTATTTATGGATAATCATGGCAATGATGTCGGTTCCTCCCGTACTTCCTTTGAAATTAAAGACGAGTCCGAGTCCCAAACCACACAATACGCCTCCAAGTACGCAACTCATAAAAGGTTCGCCCTTAACTAACGGTTCTTTAATAATCGTTTGAAAAAGAGTTAAAAAAAAGGTAAGAATCATTACGTTAATAATCGTTTTGATGCTGAATTTAAATCCGAGAATTTTTATGGAGAGCAGCAGCAGGACTCCGTTGATGCAAAAATAAGTAATTCCTACCGGTATTTTTGATGCAAAAAATACAATAGCTGCTATACCGGTCACCCCGCCGGTCGTTATTCCGTTTGGCAACAGGAAACCCGTCCATCCGAACACATACAGAAATAATCCTAAAACAATAATAATTAAATCCTGTATCTCCTGTATAACAAACGCTTTGCTAACTTTTAACTTTGTTTGGCTCATATTAATTTATCGTTCATAATTTTCAAAATGCTTCCCTATACTTTTTTTCGTTATCATCTTCCAAGATATTCAAATAGCTCCGATAGCGCGACTCGCTGATGTAATGATCTTCCAATGCCTTCTTCACCGCGCATCCGGGTTCGTGTCGATGCGTGCAATTATTGAATTTGCAAGATGCCGAAAATTTGAAAATTTCCGGAAAATAATGAGATATTTCGGCGCTTTCCATATCAAATACCCCAAATCCTTTGATACCGGGCGTATCGATGATGTATCCTCCTTCGGGCAATTCAACCATTTCCGAAAATGTAGTGGTGTGCATTCCTTTGTTGTGATATTCGGAAATTTCCCGCGTTTTTAATTGGAGGTTCGGCATTAACCGGTTGATCAAAGTTGATTTTCCTACACCCGAATGTCCTGAAAATAAAGTAGTTTTATTTTTCAACAAATCGAACATGAAAGACAAATCTTCTTCTTTCAACGCCGAAATCTTATAGCATGTATATCCGATTGTCTCATATAAATGAATCAAAGCATCGGCGTATTCTTTATCTTCGTCGTTGTAACGATCCGTTTTATTGAATAAAAGGGAGGCGGGTATCCGGTATGCTTCCGTTGTCGCTAAAAAACGGTCGATAAACGTGGTCGTGGTTACGGGGTAATTAACGGTTGCAATCAGAAAAGCCTGATCGACGTTGGCTGCAATAATGTGCGATTGCTTCGACAAGTTGGAGGAACGCCGGATGATGTAATTTTTCCGGTCTTCAATTTCGTATATAAATGCAGTCCCTTCCAGATTTTCCTCAATCAGAACAAAATCGCCGACAGAAACAGGATTGGTGCTTTTTATCCCTTTTAAGCGGAAATTTCCCTTGAGTTTCGTTTCAATAATCCGTCCCTCATCCGTTTTTACCAGATACCAACTCCCTGTATTTTTAACTACAAGACCTTTCATTGGAATTAAGAATTAGGAATTAAGAATTAGGAATTAAGAATTAGGAAATAATCAATAAAAGGTCTAATAATTTCTAATTCTTAATTTCTAATTCCTAATTTTATACCGTCATTATTTCTTTTTCTTTGGCGCTCAGCACTTCATCAATTTTTTTGATGTATTTATCATGCATTTTTTGAATAGCTGCTTCCGTTTCATCGCAATCATCTTCCGGAGTACCGTCTTTTTTGGATTTTTTGAGCGTTTCATTGGCGTCTCGGCGAGCATTTCTTACGCCGACTTTTGCATTTTCCGCTTCCGCTTTGGATTGTTTTACCAATTGTTTACGCCGTTCCTCTGTCAAAGGAGGAATTCCCAAACGAATAATTTCGCCATTGTTTTCAGGCGTAATACCAACGTCGGAATTTAGAATCGCTTTTTCTATTGGTTTCATCATGTTTTTCTCCCAAGGTAGAATTGTGATTGTCTTAGCGTCGGGAGTAGAGATAGAAGCGACATTGGACAGTGGAACCGGATTTCCGTAGTATTCCACTTTAACTCCATCAAGAATATGTATATTCGCTTTTCCTGCACGAATACGGGACAGTACTTCTTCCAAATAATGTTGAGACTGAAGCATTTTATCTTCTGCCTGTTTTTCTACATTTTTAACGATGCTCATAATGATATTTTTTATTTTTGATTACTTCCCTCTTTGTTGCAACAAAGGTAATGAAAAATTATGAATGATGAATAATGAATTGGGAGTAAACAGGGACTAAGCGGTAGTATGGCGAGCGCTTAGTTATATGCAAGTATTAATTCATAAATTTTGCTTATCCGAAAAAAATATGTAGCTTTGCCTATTACTTGAAAAAATGAAATTAAAATGAGTAAGAAATTGAAAAGAATGAAATCAGATAAGCGGAAAAACAAACAGAACGGTTTGACTACCATGGCTATTGGAACATTTGAACGACGGTCGAACGGAAAAAACTCTTTTGTCCCGGAGGATGGAGATAGCTCTTTGTTTGTTGCCGAACGAAATTCCCTGCATGCAATGAATGGAGATAAAGTGAAAGTGCAAATCTTAGCGCGACGTAAAGGAAAAACTCCTGAAGCTGAAGTGATTGAGGTTGTAGAACGTGCAGATAATCGATTCATTGGAATCCTTTCTGTCGGTAAAAACCACGCTTTTCTTTTAACAGACAGTAAAATATTAGCAAATGATATTTTTATTCCAAAAGACAAGCTTCAAGGAGCGAAAGACGGTCAAAAAGTCGTAGTGAAAATTACCGAATGGCCTGAAAAAGCAAATAATCCGGAAGGAGAAATCATTGATGTGCTGGGAGATGCCGGTGATAATACTACCGAAATGCATGCTATACTTGCGGAGTTCGGATTGCCTTACCGATACCCTGAGAAAGTCGAAGACGCCGCCGCTAAAATTCCAACTGAAATTACACAGGAAGAAATTCGGTTGCGTGAAGATTTCCGCAAAGTAACTACTTTTACGATCGATCCTAAAGATGCTAAAGATTTCGACGATGCTTTGTCCATTCGTCCATTGAAGAACGGAAATTTGGAAATAGGCGTTCACATTGCGGATGTTACCCATTACGTAAAACAAGGAAGCCTCATTGATAAGGAAGCCGCCGAACGTGCAACCTCTATTTATTTAGTCGATCGAACCATTCCTATGCTTCCGGAAAGTCTGAGTAATGGACTTTGCTCCTTACGTCCTTTGGAGGATAAATTGTGTTACTCTGTCGTTTTTGAGATGAATCATAACGCTGAAGTTAAAGATTATCGGATTGCCAGAACTGTCATTTGTTCGAATCGCCGATTTACTTATGAAGAGGTACAGACAATCATTGAGAACGAAAATACTGCTGTTTCCGGTTCGGATAAATCGGATTTTGCGGATGCTATACTGACTTTGAATCAATTGGCTAAGCTATTGAGAGAAAAACGCTTCAAAAACGGCGCTATCAATTTCGAACGTTCTGAGGTGAAATTTGATATTGATGAAAGCGGAAAACCGTTGCGGGTGTATTTCAAAGAAGCTGAAGATTCCAACAAATTGGTAGAGGAATTTATGCTACTTGCCAACCGCTATGTGGCGGAAACCGTTGGAAAGGTAGGCAAAGGGAAGAAAGCGAAAACCTTTGTTTACAGGGTTCATGATTTACCTAATCCTGAAAGATTATCCGACTTTGCAGAATTTATTCATCGTTTTGGGTACAAAATAAAAGAAAAAGGTAATAATAATGAAATATCAAAAAGTATCAATCATTTACTCGATGAAGTGCAAGGCAAGCGGGAACAGACCCTGATTGAAACATTAGCCGTTCGGTCAATGGCAAAAGCGACCTATACTACGCAAAATATCGGGCATTACGGATTGGCGTTTAAATATTACACCCACTTTACATCACCCATCCGGCGATATCCGGACATGTTGGTTCACAGACTTTTGCAACGTTATCTTTCGGATGGGCGTTCGGTCAATCAACAATCGTTGGAAGAAGAATGTAAGCACAGTTCGAAAATGGAATCCTTGGCTTCTAATGCCGAACGGACTTCTATCAAATACAAACAAGTAGAATTCATGTCCGACAAAGTTGGAATGATTTTCGACGGAGTTATTTCAGGGGTTACCGAATGGGGATTATACGTAGAATTGACGGATAACGCTTGTGAAGGCTTGGTTCCCATCCGTGATCTGGCTGACGATTTTTACGAATTTGACGAAAAATCATATAGCCTTATCGGCACCCGGAAAAAACACCGTTACAGTTTAGGCGATCCGATGAAAATCAAGGTGGTAAAAGCCAACCTCGATCGCAAACAGTTGGATTTTATTCTTGCAGAATAGCATTTGTCATTGCGTCTCGAACTTGATTCAGGATACTGCAATCTCATGATAATAAAGTTAATTATGGATATTAAAAACATTTTGGAATCGGTAAAAGCCGGAACGACGTCGATAGAAGAAGCAACTGAAAAGCTAAAAATTTTGCCTTTCGACGATTTGGAATATGCTTTAGTCGATCATCACCGGCAGTTACGCAATGGTTGTCCGGAGGTAATTTTTTGTGCCGGAAAAAATGTGCATCAAGTGGAAGGAATCGTTACAAACTTGCTTGAAGTGGGGGATACGAATGTGTTGGCAACTCGGGTGACGGAAGAAATAGCCCAAGCTGTCGGGAAAATTTATCCGGATGCGGAGTGGAATCCTTCCGCACGAACGATTGTCATTCGCCGTCAATCCATTGAAAAATCAGGTATCGGAAAAATTTTAGTAGTTACCGCCGGAACGTCCGATATTCCGGTAGCAGACGAAGCGGTGGTTACCGCCGAGTTTCTGGGCAATGAAGTAGAACGTATATGTGATGTGGGAGTTGCAGGTATTCACCGGCTTTTCGCTAAGTTAGAAAATATTATTTCCGCTACGGTGATTATTGTTATAGCAGGTATGGAAGGCGCTTTGCCGAGCGTGATCGGAGGATTGACAGACAAACCGATCATCGCTGTGCCAACAAGCATTGGTTACGGAACCAGCTTCGGCGGAATCACGGCTTTGCTTGCCATGCTCAATTCGTGTGCAAACGGAATTTCGGTAGTCAATATCGACAATGGTTTTGGAGCCGCTTATATTGCTAACAGCATTAATAAATTAGCGATAAAAAATAGTAATGATAAATGGTAAATGGTAAATAATAAATAATGAAGACCCTGTATTTTGATTGTTTCTCAGGTATTAGCGGCGATATGACCTTGGCTGCGTTGGTTGATTTGGGAGTAGATAAAGATTTGTTAATTAGCGAGCTGCGAAAATTAAACCTTCCCGGATGGGAAATTGAATTCTCTGAAGCCGTTAAACACGGCGTCCGCGCCAATCAAGTGAATGTCATCTTGGAGTATTCGGAACATTCGCATGACCATTTGCATCATTCGCCGGAAAAATACGAACATCATCACCGGAACATGGCCGATATTGCTTCCTTGATTGATAACAGCTCTATTTCTCCAAGAGCTAAAGATTCGGCGAAACGTATTTTCATGCGCTTAGCGATTGCAGAAGCAAAGATTCATGGAACGACTCCCGACAAAGTACACTTTCACGAAGTGGGCGCTGTCGATTCGATTATTGACATCGTGGGCGCCGCTATTTGTCTCGACATTTTATCTCCTGATAGGATTTGCGCTTCCGTGCTGCGCGACGGGTTCGGTTTCACTAAGTGTCAACATGGTACGATTCCTGTTCCGGTTCCAGCCGTTACCGAAATGCTTGCTACGCGAGGCGTGAGTTTCCGTCAATTAAACATTGAAGGAGAATTGATGACTCCAACTGGCGCCGCCATTATTTTGGAAGTGTCGGAAAGTTTTGGAACAATGCCGGAAATGCAACTGTTGAAAACCGGCTACGGCGCAGGGAAAAAAGATTTTTCCATACCGAATTATTTGCGGGTTGTCTGGGGAGAATCGTTAGAAGCTGCTTCTTCGGATGCTATTTCCATTATTGAAACCAATATCGATGATACAATGCCGGAAATTTTAGGTTATGTAATGGATAAACTTCTTGGAGCTGGCGCAAGAGACGTTTTCTTTACGCCGATTTACATGAAAAAACATCGCCCGGCAACACTGTTGACCGTACTTTGCGAAGAGGTGCAAGCGCCTCAAATGGAGCAAATTCTGTTCACTGAAACTTCTACCATTGGTTTGCGGAAATTCCAAGCTAACCGGACATGCCTGCCAAGAGAAATCATAAAAGCTACAACTCCTTACGGTGATGTTCAAGCTAAAAAGGTCTCCTTTGGCTCGATGACGCGCATCGCTCTTGAATACGATGATGCTTGTCGTTTGGCGAAAGAAAAAAACATCCCTTTGATTGAAATTTACCGTAGCTGCTAATTAATTCAGAAAAATTTATAAAAAAAATCAGAAATTTATAATGTATTAAAAATTTTATTACCTTTGTGGCATAATATTTGAAGCGTGATATATCAAAATATGAAAACCAATGATTTGTTTAATTATAATTATTCCGTATTTATGAAAAAGGCAGGTTTATTAATAGCTTTTAGTTTTTTGTTTCTTTTTACTATTTCAGCTCAAGAACAACAGAAACAACAAGAACAACAGAAACAACAAGAACAACAAGTACGAAAAGATACGACTTCTTATTCTTATGGTAAAAACTGGTTTCTTGGCGCTGGTTTTAGAGGAGATATATGGGTAAATGATGACGGTAGACATTATTTCGATGTATGGAAAAAGCCTAGTTTAGGCGGAGAAGCGTTTGTCGGCAGATGGTTTAGCCATAAGGTAGCCGCTCGTCTCTTTCTTAATGGAGGTACATTGCATCCTTTCTTTCAACATTTGACATGGATGGAAGATGAAAAATATATTTCCGGCCGAGTGGATTTTATGCTTAATTTTACTAATCTTTTCCGATCCTATTCTCCCGATAGGTTTTATAACCTTATTCCATATGTAGGACCCGGTTTTGCGCATTCATTTAATGCTGAAAATTTTCCTAACATCAATCGTACAACCGGTACATTCATGGTAGGGGCGGGATTGCTGAACACATTCAGATTATCCAATAATTTCGACATCTACATAAACTTGGGAGCAGATGTTATGGATGCAGGTTTTGATGGATGGAAAGGTGAAAGTACCAGTATTACAAAAGTACCGGCGAAGTGGGATATTTTGGCGGCAGGTTCTATTGGGCTTGTTTATAATTTCGGGAAAAAATCTAAAAAAGAAACTGTTACTCCTCCTCCGGCTGTGAAGCAACAGACCCAGCCCGAGCCTCAACCTCAGCCTCAGACACAGCCTCAACCTCAGCCTCAGACACAGCCTCAACCTCAGCCTCAGCCTCAACCGAAGCCTCAGCCGAAGCCTGAGACAGTTAAGGTTGAACCTCAAGCTGCGGTACCTTTTGTCGATAATGTATTCTTCCGTTTAAACAATGCGGTTATCGATTCGGAGCAGATGATGGTTATTAAGAGAGCGGCTGATTTTCTAAAAGCAAATCCCAATGCTACACTTAGCATTGTAGGATATGCCGACGCTGAAACAGGTAATTACACTCTCAATATGAAGCTTTCGGAAAGTCGCACGGAGAACGTAGCTAAAGAGTTGACTGACAGATATAATATCAGCAGCTCTCGTCTAAAATTGGATTGGAAGGGCGATACAATGCAACCTTTCAGAGAAAATGACCGGAATCGTGTGGTAATTCTTACACAATGACTTTAATTGAATTTTGAAATAAATTTAAAAAGTTGAGAAAAGGATGTGTCAAAAGCCTGTCATTCTGCGTAAAGCGCGAGATGACAGGCTTTCGACATATTTTCTTTTTGTTATCCCCGACGGAATGCCTGCAACATTTACGCTTTTAAACTCAACTGGATACGTTTTCTTTCCAAATCAATACCGAGCACTTTAACTTGTACATGCTGATGAATAGAAACCACTTCCGTAGGATCTGAAATGTAGCGGTCGGCTAAATTGGAAATGTGAATCAGCCCTTTTTCTTTAATACCGATATCGACAAAACAACCAAAATTGGTAATATTCGTGATGATACCCGGAAGCAGTTGACCTTCCCGTAAGTCGTCGATAGTTTTTACATTGGGATCGAATTCAAACACTTGAATGGTTGTTCGCGGATCGCGTCCGGGTTTATCCAACTCTTGCATAATATCCAAAAGCGTTGGCATTCCGGTTTTGTCAGACAGATACCGGTTCAATTGAATGGTATTGCGAATGGTTTTATCCCGAATCATATCGCGGATGCCGCAATGCAAATCGCTTGCCATCGCTTCAACCACCGGATAACTTTCAGGATGTACAGCCGAATTATCTAATGGATTTTCCGCATCCGGAATACGTAGAAATCCTGCAGCTTGTTCAAAAGCCTTATCTCCCAACCGGGGAACTTTCAATAATTCTTTCCGCGATTTGAAAGCGCCGTTTTGCGTTCGGTAATTCACAATGTTTTGCGCTAACGAAGGACCTAATCCTGAAACGTAAGTTAACAAATGCTTACTTGCCGTATTCAGATTCACGCCTACCAGATTCACGCAATTTTCCACTGTCTGATCCAGCGATTTCTTTAATTCGCCTTGATTCACATCGTGTTGATATTGCCCTACGCCGATGGATTTCGGATCGATTTTCACCAATTCGGCTAATGGATCCAACAACCGCCGCCCGATACTGATGGCGCCGCGAACCGTTACGTCATATTCCGGAAACTCTTCGCGTGCTGTGGGCGAAGCCGAATAAATCGAAGCGCCGTCTTCGCTCACCGAGAAAACCTGCAATTCCCGGTCGTAACTTATATTGGTAATGAATTGTTCGGTTTCTCTACCTGCTGTTCCATTGCCGATGGCTACCGCTTCTATGTCGTAAGCATTTATTAATGAAACAATTTTCGTTATCGCTTTATACTTCTCTTTTTGAGGCGGATGCGGGTAAATAGTTTCATTATGAAGTAAATTGCCTTGCGCGTCTAAGCAAACAATTTTACAACCGGTGCGAAATCCCGGATCGATTCCCAGTACGCGCTTTTGACCCAAAGGAGGCGCTAAAAGCAGTTGCCGTAAATTCTCTGCAAAAACTTTAATGGCTTGCGTATCGGCTTTTTCCTTAGAGAGCGCAGAAAACTCCGTTTCGATTGCCGGTTTCAACAAACGCTTGAAGCTGTCTTTCACAGCAATTTCTACCTGTTCGGATGGAGGTGAGTTCCCTTTTACAAATCGCCGGTTCAGCGTTTCAATACAATGCTCGTCTTCCGGGGAGATACTCACCCGCAGAATTCCTTCCGCTTCCCCCCGCCGCATAGCTAACAATCGGTGCGAGGAGCAACGGGACAAAGGTTCCTTGAAATTGAAATAATCCCGAAACTTGGCGCCTTCTTCTTCCTTGCCTTTTACAAGTTTGGAAATAATAACCGCTTCACGGTTAAAAATATTTCGAAGGGCGTTTCGGGCGGATTCGTTCTCATTGACCCATTCGGCAATGATATCGCGAGCGCCCTGCAAAGCTTCTTCCACGTCGTTTACTTCCTTATTAACAAACCGTTCGGCTTTACCATATATGTCGCGCTCGTTTTGCGCCATTAGAATTTTTGCCAGCGGTTCCAAACCCTTTTTCCGGGCAATCTCGGCGCGGGTTTGTTTTTTGGGTTTATAGGGAAGATAGATGTCTTCCAATTCCGTACTATTCCATGAATTTTCGACACGCGCTTTCAGTTCAGGCGTTAATTTTCCTTGTTCTTCGATGGAATTGAGAATCGTTTCTTTCCGTTTACTCAGCTCCTGCAATTTGGAGTATTTCTGTTTGATCTCCCCGATTTGAATCTCATCCAATCCGTCGGTCGCTTCTTTCCTGTAGCGGCTGATGAAAGGAATAGTCGCTCCTTCGTCCAATAAGTCCAACGTTTTAGCGACTACTTTCTCCGGAATGGAGAGGAAACGGGAAATTAGTGAAGCGTACATATTATGCGTTTTTGCAAATGTAACCATTTTTTAGTTACGAAGCTATTTTCAGCGATTAATTTTTAATTTTCGCCATATATTCGATTATTCAATTGAAGCTTTTGATACAGCTCGCAATAATAAAAACTTACTACTTTTTTAACCGCTTACAAATGAAACATTTCTCTTTGTATTAATGGTTTAATTATAAACAGCAGCTACTTTTTTAATATAAGTTAACATTTTATTGTTCTTTTTTATATCTTTGTGTATGCTAATAAATATTATAAACAATTATTAATAATAAAAGGACTATTGTATGAACAAGTACTTTTCGAGAAAAAAAATGTTTTTTTCGTTTATTTTTGGAGCAATTCTATCAGTATCCGGATTTGCCCAAACGATAAATGTTAAAGGCATTGTAACGGATGCTGCATCGGGAGAAACGCTCATCGGAGTATCGGTTATGCAAGTAGGTATGGCAACGACCGGAACGGTGACGGATGTTGACGGAAATTTCTCTTTAGAGGTTCCACAAGGCGCCAAGTTGCGCTTTTCTTACATTGGATACGAAGCCCGCGAGATAGTTGCCGGCTCTGAGATGAAAGTTCAACTAAGCGAATCCAAAGTTTTGTTGAATGAAGTGGTTGTTATCGGTTACGGAAGCGTCAAACGGAAAGACTTGACGACAGCCGTTTCATCGATTTCGAATAAAGACATTGATGAACGTCCGATTATTTCGACAGCCCAGGCTATGCAAGGGAAAGCTGCCGGCGTTTCGGTCATTCAACCCAACGGCGCGCCGGGTGGGGAAACGAGTATTCGCATACGGGGAACGACCTCTTTCAATGCAAGTAATGAACCTTTATACGTAGTGGACGGCGTACCGGTGGATAATCTCAATTTTTTATCCCCCAATGATATCGACAATATACAAATTTTGAAAGACGCCTCTTCGGCAGCTATTTATGGTTCGCGGGCAGCGAATGGAGTAGTCATTGTTACTACAAAAAGTAATGCCCAACAGTCTTCTAAAATTACATTCGGCGCTCAATTGGGATTCAATCAAATGTCTAATCCAATCAAATCACTGAATGCAGGGGAATACAAAGATTTAATAAATGAAATCCTGCCAGGTACTGTTCCTGACGGAATAACAGATGTGACAGATTGGAATAAAGAAGTTTATCAAACAGGCGTTACGCAAAATTATCAAGTATCTGTCGCAGATGGAAATGACAAATTGCGATATTACGTATCCGGAGGTTACTTGGATGAACGAGGGATAATAACCTCCGCTTTTTTCAGGCGCTATTCGTTCCGGGCTAACGTTAATAATCAAATACGCAAATGGTTAAATATTAGCGCAAATTTATCGTATTCCGACAATCTGAAGAATGGAATAAATACCGGCAACGGTTCGAATCGGGGCGGTATAGTCCTCGCTGTGGTTAATCTGCCGACCAGCATGCCTGTGAAAAATACCGACGGCATTTATAACCGCGTTTTTTACGGGCTGAATATTACCAATCCGGTAGAAGACCTGCAAAACGGGAAAAATAACAAAAACCGTGAAAACCGCTTGATTGCTTCCGGAAATGCACTGATCACCTTCGCGCCGGAATTAAACTTCAAGTCAACTTTTTCTTTAGACCGAAGGAACGCTGTGAACACAAGTTTTACCGCACCTGTTCATGATCCGGGTTATGATAATTGGGGTTCAGGCAATGATAACCGCAACATGAATACGGTAATTACTTTCGATAATATATTGACATACAATAAATCATTTCAGAAACACGGACTTGAAGTCATGTTGGGTTCTTCATGGACCAATTCCGATTATACCAATAGCTGGATAAATGCTTCCAATTATAAAAGTGGCGATATACAAACCTTAAACGTTGCTAACAAAATTGATTGGAATAATACAGGCACAGGAGCTTCTCAATGGGGAATTATGTCCTACTTCGGACGAGTTGCTTATAACTACGACAGTAAATATTTACTGACCGCCAACATACGCGCTGATGGTTCGTCGAAACTTGCTCCCGGACATCGGTGGGGCTATTTTCCATCAGCTTCAGTCGCTTGGCGTATATCTTCCGAATCATTTATGCACGATTGGACTTGGCTCAATGACATGAAAATTCGCGGAGGATGGGGTCAAACCGGTAATCAATCCGGACTTGGTGATTATTCTTATTTGCGAATGTATGATGTTCAGCGGACACGATGGTTCGATACAGGTCAGGACAACGCTATGCCTAACGTTAGTAAAGTGACAACTTTAACGGCGCCTGATTTAACATGGGAAACAACTTCTCAAACGGGAGTAGGAATCGATATCACTGTCTTGAAAAGCAGATTGACAGTGATAATGGATTATTACTACAAGCTAACAACAAATATGCTGATGAATGTAGATCTTCCTCCGGAAGCAGGAGCTGCGTTAGGAGCTACTCAGATTCAACGCAATGAAGGAACAATGACTAATAAAGGGTTTGAATTTTCGGTTAATTCGCGAAATATTCAAGGAAAAGCCTTCAATTGGAATACCGATTTCAACATTTCATTCAATCGAAATCGTTTGACAAAACTTGAAACGAAGCAAATTTATACGGATGCTTCTACCAGTGATGCTTTACACGGAATAACAATTGAACGTGATCAACCGGGGCGCTCGTTAGGTGGATTTTACGGATACATCAGCGATGGGGTTGATCCTGAAACCGGAGAATTAATGTACCGCGACCTGAACGGAGACGGGAAAGTTTCATCGACGGATAAGACTTATATTGGCGATCCTAATCCTAAATTTATCTATGGAATGACAAACACGTTTTCATGGAAGGATTTGAGTTTGAGCATATTTCTTCAAGGTACGTATGGAAACGACATATTCAATGCTTCCAAAATGGATACACAAGGGATGTATGACCAGAAAAACCAATCCGTCGATGTATTGAATCGCTGGGAAAGACCGGGACAAATTGCCAAAGTGCCGAAAGCCCATTTTAAGATTGATCCTTCTACCTATTTTATTGAAGATGGAAGTTATTTACGCGTAAAAGATATTACGCTTTCTTACAACATTAAAGCCAGTCTGTTAAGAAAATGGGGCATCAGCCGTTTGCAGCCATATTTTACGGCTACTAATTTGTTTACTTTGACAAAATACATGGGAATGGATCCGGAAGTGAATCAATGGGGCGATAACGGTCATGTGCAAGGGGTAGACTGGGGAACTTACCCTCAGAGCAAATCGTATACAGTTGGATTAAATGTAGAATTTTAATAAAGAAAGAAATTATGAAACTAAAATATTTATTTTTATATGGCTTATTGCTTATTTTAGCATCGTGTTCATTGGATTACGAACCTGTTGGCTCTTATTCGGAGCTAACAGAAGGAATAGATAGCACCGGCAATACCGTTTTCTTAAAAGATAGAGCCGCTGTCTTGAGTCAACGGCAAGACCTTTACGACAGAGTGAGAGCGGGACAGGAATATTGGTATCTCGACGTGTTATTACTTGCCGAAAGTCATTCCGACAATGCTTATGCCGGATCGCCGGGCGCTGAAACCACGCCGTTTGAAGTCAATTCAATTGACGGTTCTAATCCTAATCTTAAACGGGATTGGACAGGGTATATGGATAATGTTTCATCAGCAAATATATTAATTACCTACATTGATAGTGTTAAAGATGCTACATTGACTACTGCTGAACGAGAACAGTACAAGGCAGAAGCGAAAATTTTCAGGTCGTTGGTTTATTTCGATATGGTGCGTATTTGGGGAAATATTCCGTTAGTGACGAGAGCGGTAGCAACGAATATTACTTCCGATAATATAGCAGAACTTTATCCAACATTTTTCCCTTCACAAAGCGATGAAAAAACAGTCTATCAACAAATTGAAAAAGATTTGTTAGACGCCTTGGTTTCTGCGCCGGATAACAATCCTTCGGATAAAACCATATTTTCCAAATCGGTTGCCCGCGCTTTATTAGCGAAAGTATATGCCGAAAAACCGTTGCAGGACTATGACAAAGTAATACAATACTGCGACGCCTTGACGGCAGATGGATTTGGCTTAGTGAGTGATTTTAGCGATTTATTCGGGGCGCTATTGCAAAACCCCAATTCGCCTCCGGGAGTGAATAATCTGGCTATTGACGCTAAAGCCCGGAATACGAAGGAATCCATTTTGGAAGCTCAGTATATAAGCGGAGATAAGAATTGGGCTACTTGGATGTTTGGACGACAATTAGATGATTGGAATTATTATTTCACATGGGCAAAATGGATCACCCCTTCACGCGATTTGGTTGCAGTTTTCAACAGCGAAGGCGACACCAAACGTTTCAACGAATCGGTCGTTTATTATCCTTGCGATTGGAGTATTTATTATCCTAAAGATAATTATGCATTTATGTATAAGCTGCGTTCGGGATACAACAGCATTATCAGGTATCGGTATGCCGATATTCTGTTGTTGAAAGCCGAAGCCCTGATTCTGGGGAAAGGCGATTTGAACAGCGCAGCTGCAATCATTAACCAAATCCGCACCCGCGCCGGCTTAGCCACTTTGCCTGCTTCGGTTGTCGCCAGTAAAGACGCAATGGTAGACGCTTTGTTGAAGGAACGTCGCTTAGAATTGGCTTTTGAAGGTCAACGCTGGTTCGATTTGGTTCGTTTAGACAAAGTGGAATCTGTATTGAATAATGTGAAGGATGCAGGAAGATCTCCTTTGGTATATCCATATACTCAATATTCTTATAAACTTCCTATTCCACAGGATATACTTGATCAGAATCCAAATCTTGTTCAAAATCCAGGATATTAATAATTTATAAAAAGTAGTATTATGAAAAGTAAGATAATAATCAGCATCTATTTCACTTTTATTGCAATGATGTTTTTTTCTTGCAAGCCGGATTTATCTTTGGTGCATTACCCTGAGTCTATTCCGAATTTTCAACAGGCAACGGTAGAAGAATCGGAAATAACGTATGGAGATTCAATTACTGTAAATGCGATAGTAACAGACAAAATGCCGCTTTCAACCATGCAAATATCGGTTGTTGTAAATGATCAGATACTTGAAAATGAGACTGTTCGTACTGCCGGTAACAGCTATTCATACAGCAAGCGGTTTTCTGTTCCTTTTGGTCCATTGATGCCTGACAATGCAGGTGTGGAAGTTCATTTGTCATCCATCAATGTGGAAGGATTTCAACGCGATACGGTGATCGTATCGACAATCGCCAAGCGTCCTTCAATCCCAACCATGTATATGGTGGAAAGAACCCAAACTGTTGAATTGAAGTTGACCGACCCCGAACATTACATTTATTCTGCAGATAATTTAACATTCGGAAACGATATCGCATTTTTGCTCCCGACGCAAGTAACCCGTTTCAACAGGGTTGACTGGAGTGGTTTGGTGTTCGGCGATGCAGGCGGCGTACTTGGTATTGTTCAACAAGGCGGCGACTCCATTACAATAACCGATCTTTCGTTAGTCGGCATTAAATCGGTAAAACTTGACTTGTTCAATTTTACCGTAACGGCAACGGGTAATCTTCTGTTGCCGGCAACCGATATAGATGTAGGAACATTTGCCGATAAAATTATCGCTTCTACCGATTACCTGAATGCTACCACTTCAGCTACTTGGAAAACAACTCAACTGTATCTCGGAAAAGATGTTGAAATAACATTCACCGGCATCAGCAATTTGTCGAACGGATTAACGCCTGATTTTTTTGAAGTTACGGGTGCAAATACAGCTAAATTCACAGGTGAAACCGGCGTATATACATTGTATTATTTGCCTTCCGCAAATTATTTGTGGGTGGAACAACCTAACGCTACATTCCCTGATGTATTATGGTTTGACGGAGTAGGATTTGGCCGTCCGGCGACCCCTTATGCAAAAACATCGTCCTGGAACTGGAATTCGCCATTGGAATACGCTTTCTGCAAGAAAGTTTCTCCCGGCGTATTTCAAGTTACGATATATGCAAATCATGAAATAAACGACGACCCCGATAACGGTTGGCGTTATAACTTTAGCGTCAAATTCTACTATCAGCGAGGCTGGGGTTCCAATGGCGCCGGAGAAATCGATGCAAGACAATATACCATTTCGACGGATTTGTTATATGCTCCGACGGATCACGACCTTGGTAATTTTTATGGAACAGATGCTTTTGCTACCACGCCCGGCGTTTATCTTTTTACGCTTGATACAAATAATAAAAAAGCGGATTTTGTAAAAATAAAATAAACATTTTACTTATTATTTATTAACAATTAAATTTTTTTAGTTATGAGGAAAATTATCTCTTTTGTAGCAATTTTATGTTGCTTAATGACTGTTAACTGGTCGGCTAAGGCATTGACCTATACAGTGACGGTTCCGGAAGGAACGCAAGCTTGCTTTATTGCAGGATCCATGAATGGCTGGAGCATTAATCTATCGGCAAATAGTCGAATGACGAAGGTGGAAGGAGTAGAAAATCAATTTACAATTGATTTTCCTGATGCAAGTGAAACGGATGGATACCATTATTATTGTGGTCCGGATTGGGGTTATGCAGAGGTGAAAGCGGATGGCAGCGCATTTGCTGATGGTGAAAACCGTACGTGGACAGATTCTGATGTTGTGTCCGGCTGGACTAAAGATTTTGTAATGGATGAACGGACGGTCTCTATTGAGGTATTGGTGCCAAGTACGGTACAGGTATTGTATATCACGGGACAATTCAACGGTTGGAGCGGAGACTTTAAAAATAGTCCGTACCAAATGACGCTTGTTAGCGAAGATGCTGATGGTAAAGTATTTTCCATAGATAACATTAGTTACATCGACGTCATTAACATGCAATTTAGAGTTGTTGCCGGACCTGACTGGGCTTATCAAAATTCCGGTGATAATTTAGTTTACGGTTCAACGGAAAATACGGCTTATTTTGATGTAAAAAACTTTGACGCCATTTTTGACCCGACGAAAGCAGGCGATATAAAGGTTACTGCAACGGTTCCGGAAGGTACGGATAGAGTTTGGATAATGGGTAGCTTTGCCGGATGGAGCTGGGGCGATGATCCTGAGTCGCCATCGCTGGAAATGACAAAACAGGAAGACGGAACATTTACCTATACTGTACCAAATGTAGAAACGTTTACCTATAATCTCTATAATTGGCCCGGAGGAGACTGGGGCTGGGTTGAAGCTGAAGATAATGGCGGCGCTCTGGTAAAACATGCGGATCGTACTGCAACATTCGTAGATGACGCCGATGTGCATATTACCGTTTCAGCATGGATGAGAGACGCGCCCACTACGGTCATTCCTAAAATCTCAGTTGATAATTTCATAGTAAATTCTGTCGACAGGCATATTGTCGTTGAAGGAGCATTCTCTCAGGTTGCTGTTTTTGATATTACCGGACTTGTAATTCAATCGGTAAAAGCTTCTGGCATGTTTACTTCCAGATCATTACCTGCAGGAATATATATCGTGAGAGTCGATGGGGTTTCTAAAAAAATGATTGTAAAATAAGTTTGTAAATAATTATGAATTAATTGTCATTGCGGTGTTTACGAATTGTCATCCCGCGTCAAGCGCGGGATACTCTGAAAATCAGCAGAGTCCCTTTCAGGGGACTGCGGGTCAAGCCCGTGATGACAATTAATTCATAATTCATAATTCTAAAAAAAAGTGAAATCAATTTTGAAAATACAACTCCTTATTTCCTTTACTTTCTTAGTAATATTTTACTTAACCGCGTGCGGAAACAGCAATAAGAAAGCATCTACTAAAGGCGATGTGGCAATCTACGTTACAACAGCTGATCGATTGTCGGATTTTAAAAGGGACTGGGTGAATTTCAGCAGCGTTCAAAATGTTTCTCCAACTGCCATAGCGCTTGATACTACGCAACGGTTTCAGACCATGGATGGATTTGGAGCGGCAGTTACCGGTTCTACAGCTTACAACTTGTTGAAAATGGCGCCTGACGACCGGACAAAGTTTCTGAAAGAAACATTTTCCGCGACCGAAGGAATGGGATTCAGCTATATACGAATTTCTATAGGCTGCTCCGATTTTTCGTTGAGCGAATATACCTGTTGCGATAAGAAAGGAATAGAAAATTTTGCTTTGACCTCCGAAGAAAATGATTATGTCATTCCTGTACTGAAAGAAATTTTGGCGATTAATCATGGCGTTAAAATCATGGGTTCCCCATGGACTTGTCCCCGATGGATGAAAGTAAACAACCTGACCGATTTAAAGCCTTTTGATTCGTGGACAAGCGGGCAATTGAATCCGGCTTATTATTCCGATTACGGGACGTATTTCGTAAAATGGATACAAGCATTTGCCAATGCAGGAATTACTATTTATTCCGTTACGCCGCAAAACGAGCCGCTAAATCGAGGCAACTCCGCTTCACTTTACATGGGATGGCAGGAAGAGCGCGATTTTGTGAAAAATTCGTTAACGCCCAAATTGAAAGCAGCCGGATTAAATACGAAAGTTTATTTGTTCGACCACAATTATAATTACGATAACATTGCGGAAGAAAGCGGTTATCCGGTAAAGATTTATGATTCCGGAACGGACGATGGCACAGTAGTTGGAGCTGCGTATCATAATTACGGCGGAGATAAAGATGAATTGCTGAATGTTCACAATAAGTACCCTAACAAGGAGTTGGTATTTACCGAAACTTCTATCGGCACTTGGAACGATGGAAGAAATTTATCCATCCGATTGATGAAAGATATGCAGGAGGTGGCTTTAGGTACTGTTAATAATTGGTGTAAAGCGGTCATTGTTTGGAACTTGATGCTTGATACCGATCGAGGACCTAATCGCGACGGAGGATGTCAAACCTGTTACGGCGCTGTGGATATTGACCGGTCTGATTATAAAACAATTACCCGTAATTCCCACTATTACGTTATCGGGCATCTCGCTTCGGTGGTGCGTCCGGGCGCAGTGCGAATAGGAACCAAGGGCTATTCCGAAGCAGGAGTTACCTTCTCTGCTTTTGAAAATCCGGACGGTTCTTACGCTGTAGTTTTATTGAATGATACGAATGAAAATAAGAAAATTGCCTTAGAAGACGGAAAAAATCATTTCAGTTACGACGTTCCGCCTTATTCAGTTGTTTCCTGGTTGTGGGGAAAATAAACTATTTGTTTTTCTTTGCGAAATATCCTAATTTTGTATGCCGAGTTTAAAAGGATAATGCAATAAAAAAAGGAATTCGCATCGTTAGTTGGTCAATACTGTCGCTATGTCTTTTAGTATTGTCTATTTATTTTTTGTTAAGACTTCATCCGGTTCAACAAAAGATAAAAGAGATTGTTTTGCAGGAAATTACAAAAAAGACAAAAAGCAAAATAAGTATCGGCAATCTACGATTTCGCCCTTTCAACCGTTTGCAGTTAGAAGAAATATATGCTGCCGACCTGAAAAACGATACGCTTTTTTATGTAGGAAAATTAAACGCCGGTTTCGATTTATTCAAACTGCTACGTAAGAAAGTAGTCATTCATTCGATAGAAATTGAGAATTTTAACCTGCGTGTTTCTAAAGACAGCGTGAATGCTCCGCTTAATTTTCAATTTTTAATTGATGCGTTTGCTTCCGACGAAACTCAAGCGGCTGACAGTTCAAACCTGCACCTTGTACTCGACCATATTCTGCTAAAAAACGGACGTTTGCGGTATGATATTCTTTCCGAACCTTTTCGATCGCCCGATTTGTTCGACGCCAATCATACAGACATCCGGAATCTGCAACTAAACGGAGAATTTCATTTTAATAGTTTGGAAGACTGGAGCGCTTCTATTAAAAATTTATCGCTGAACGAAAAAAGCGGCTTCAGCTTGATACAAACGACATTCAATATTAAAAATCTTAACAACCGGCTAAAACTCGATAAGTTTTACATTTCTTTGCTTAATTCCGAAGGAACTATAAAAGAAATGAACCTTGATTATACTGGCTTTCAATTAAGTGAAATCCTCTCCGGAGCAACCTATTCAATACTTTTCTCTTCAGGGAAATGGTACCTCGGCGATTTCAGCAGCTTTTACCCGGAATTCAAACAATATACAGATACTATTACCTGTTCGGGAGAGTTTAAAGGAACATTTCCGAAAATTACAGTTCCGCATTTTGAATTAAATTATGGAAAACAACTTCAATTAGCATTAAATGCCAGTATCTCCGATTACAATGCTTGGAAAACGTCTGCTTTTGAACTGAACTTGGAAAAATGTTCGATCGATCCAAAACTGTTTGGGCTTCACTTGAATACGGATGAAATTTCTTTATCAGGAAAAATAAACGGTTCACTTCCGAATTTGAAATTTGACTTGTCTGCCATAAGTAAGCAAGGAAATTTGACATTAAATGGAACAGGCGGGTATGACGCTTCGTCAAAAAACATTCTTTTCGATTTAGGGGTTGAGGCGTCTGAATGTCATTTAAAAAATTTATTATCCGATAGCGCCTTTGGCAATGCATCGTTCCGTTTGGCAACTCAGGGGACAATCACAGGCTGGAACAAAATCAATGCAAAAGCAAATGCTAAAATAAGTCAACTGGATTACCTTGGATACAGTTACCGGGATATTATTGCGAGTGCAACTTACGTAAACGATAGCGTTTCAATTGATTTAATCAGCAAAGATCCCCATTTGCCAGTGATATTTCATGGAAGCGCCGGATTGAAAAAAGAAAATGCTTTTGCACTGTTGCATATCCAATTGAATGGAGTACGTCCAGATATTCTGCATCTTTTGCCGCAATCGCCAGGATCAGAATTGACAGCAGCTATCAATGCAGATGTTAAAGGCTTTGATCCGGAACGAATGACTGCATCTGTTGTGATTGACCATTTGCATTGGAGTACTCAGGCAGGAGACTTCACCGATTCACCGATAACGTTTTCATATAATGCAGCGATTGACGGACAAAAACAGATCAATTTGAAATCTTCAACACTAAACGTTCGTGGACAGGGTAATTTTACTTACGAAGGAATAGCTCAATCTATCAACCAAGCTTTTCCGGGATTATTTCCTTCGAATGATTACAAAAACAAAAAAATGATTCCGGAACAAGAAAACTTTGATTTTCGCGTGGGTATACGTCACGCAAACGCAGTAATGCATTTGTTTGGCGTGGAATCGTCCATTCCCGACTCGGCTCTGTTTGTTGGAAAATACAATAAAGAAGCGAACAATTTGAATCTGAATATTATCGCCTTTTATATGTTTTCTCAATCGGATACCGCCCGTATAGGTTTGAATTTATCTAATGAGCAAAACAATTTAGGCATTCAGTTAAATGTGAAAAACAAATCGACTCAGTATGATTTGGATGGAAACATAAGGGCGACAGTCGAGTTTGTTCCTAATTCAAACGGTACGAGACCGGATATGAACATTGCCTTGAAACCGGGAATATTTACTTTAAACGGTACTTCTTTTCAAATTAATCCGGCTCAAATTGCCATTACGAATAACAAATATGAAATCAATAATTTTGCTTTACAGCACTCAACATCGGAATATATAAAATTGAACGGGATATTATCGGACAACAATCAAGACTCGCTCCATGTTACCATTAACCGTTTTGAAATCGGAACGTTTTTATCTGCTCTTAAAAATAAAGTCCCTTTGTCGGGAACTGCCTCAGGCGATATTACGCTTTCCCGGCTGATGACAAATCCGCTTATACTCACGCGCAATTTTACTATTGACAACATGGTATTCGATGGAAATCCGGTAGGAAACTTACAAATAAGGAGCGCTTGGAGTTCCGAACGGCAAGGGTTGGCTTTAAGAACTATATGGACTTCCCCGAACGCCACGGAATCTGTAATCTCAGGATTTGTTTTGCCTACAAAAGATTCACTCACGCTAACTGCGAATATACGAGGAATTCAATTGAAATGGTTAGATGGATATTTCCCCGATTATGGATTAAACGGCGAATTGGGCGCTCAAATTAAAGCTTCGGGAAAACTGTACGACCCTGATGTGACAGGGATGATTTATCTGAACGGCGCTACCGCCGGCATCCCAATGCTCAATACGAAGTACAGAATTTCGGATTCGATTACTTTGGCGAAAAATCAGATTATTTTTCGAAATTTTATTATAAACGATGAAAATAATCGGAATCTAAAAATCAACGGAAGCATCGGACATAAACAATTTTCATCGCTTAATCCGAAATTATCGCTTGATTTTAACCGGTTTCTGGTACTAAACAATAGTAATCAAACCGATAGTTTATTTTACGGACTTATTCAATTAAACGGTAATTTAACGGTGGCTTTGCAAAACAAAGATTGGCTCATACAAGGAAAATTAAGCAATGAAAGATCCAATAAAATTATGGTAAACTTGCCGGAATCGGCTTTGGAAGCCCAACGTTACAATTGGTTAACTTTTGTTGATAAGAAAACGCAAGATTCAACAGCAGTTGCAAATAAAAAAATAGCAAGCGAGTTGTCTGCTTTTTCTCTTCCTGCTAAACTACAAATTACCCTTTCTGTTGACCCCGGATTGACCTTGGGTGCAATAATCAATCCGGATACTAAGGATGCAGCCACAGTTACCGGTCGCGGAATATTGGATTTTTCCTACAGCTTAGATAATCCTGTCCCTTACATATTTGGCAGTTATGTTATTAATGACGGCAGTTGTAGCTTATCCCTGAAAAATATTACAAAAAAAACATTTTCTGTTCAGCCGGGCGGAAAGCTGAATTTTCAAGGCGACCTCATGAATACGACCTTTGATATGACGGCAGTATATAGCCTTCGGGCTTATCTGACAGGACTTGACCCCGGTTTTGCATCAATGGCTACTCCTTCTAAAATTCCGGTGAATTGTTTGCTTACCGCCAGTGGAAAAATGGAAGATATGAAATTGCTATATAAAATTGAACTGCCTAACCAATCGGATGACATTCAACGAAAAGTGGATGGGTTAATTTATACCGATGAAATTAAAATCAAACAAATTGCTTATTTGTTGGCATTCGGTTCTTTCATGCCGGCAAACGCCAGTTCGACGAATATGGGAAATGCTTCTTTTTGGACATCATTGGCATCGTCTTCTATCACGTCGCAGTTGAATCATTTATTATCTGGCGTCTTATCGGACAATTGGACAATTGGTACGGATTTACATAGCAGCGATACCAATTTCTCTGATGTAGATATGGACGTAAACATTTCGGCGCGCATTTTTAATGACCGGTTAACCGTAAACAGCACTTTGGGTTATCATAACAATACCACACAGACCAACAATTTTACAGGAGATTTTAATGTTGAATATAAATTAACTCCCAGAGGCAATATACTTTTACAGTTCTATAATGTTACGAATAATCAATACTACGATAAATCGCGATCGCAATTAACTCAGGGAGTTGGAGTTGTATATAAACGGGAAGGTAAAACCTTCCGTCAACTATTTAGAAGCCTACGATTGAAGCGAACTCAACAGTCGGCGCAGAAATAAGACAGGTCTTTGATACAACCGTTTTCCACATACCATAAAAATCCTTTAACATTCGGGTAATTCATTGTTTGCAAAATCGTTAAATATTCCTTCATTTGCTTTTCGTGGGAGCGATGCGGCTCGCCGAATTTATAATCAATCACAAGCGTAGAGTCGTCGGATATTAAAATGCGGTCGGGACGTTTGGTTGTGATGGTTCCGCTCTCATTTACGATAATAGAGAATTCCGGATAAATCGTATATTTTTCAGAAAACCAATCGGACACCTGAGGATTTTGAATATAAGAACGAATTTTATCTTTGTAAGTTTCTTTTTCTCCTGGAAGAATTATTCCATCCGAAACAAAACGTTCGACGGCTTTATCAATATCGTCCGGAATATGGATAGCGGCGAAAAGCGCATGCATGACGTTTCCATGTGTGATGTATTTTTCCCTTGCAGGCGATTCCGAACGAATAAATTCACGCGATTGATTCGATTGCTTGAAAATAGATTTTCCTTCTAAAAACTCGGTGGATAGGAAATCGACGAATAAGTGCGGAGGGACTTGCTTCAATGGATTCGCCGTTTCTTCCTTGACTTTGCGGATGTTGGTCGGAGCGCCGGTTTCATAATGAAAGGCGGTATTATTCAGGGGTTCCCGCGTCAAGCGCGGGATGACAGGCGTAGAATACGGGATGACAAGTATTTTATCGGGGATGATCCATTGCAATAAATCCGAAACGTTTTTTATGTTTTCCAACGAAGTAAGCTGTTTTTTGTTTTTTCCGAAAATTATCAGATTTTGTTCGGCGCGGGTAAAAGCGACATACAGTAAATTCAAATTATCCAACCATGAAAGCGCGGTTTCTTGCCGATATTCTTCCGAGAAAACAGTATTTTTCATCTTGTCGGAATAATTGACCGGAAGCAACTCCAAATCGTAATAACCTTCTTTCCTGCCGCACCATACGATGGAGCTGTTTTTAGGATTCAACTCCCAAGTACAATAAGGAACCAGTACCGTATGAAACTGCAATCCTTTCGCTTTGTGAATCGTCATCGCGCGGACGCCTTCGATTCCTTCGCCCGCCGGAATGGTTTTTTGCGACAATTCCTCATCCCAGAACGATAAAAACGAGTGAGCATCCGCCGGATGGGTTTTCAGGTAATCAGTAACGGCATCGAAAAAGAAAAAGAGATAAGCCGATTGTCCTTCTATTTTTTCCAGACCATAGAAGCGATACAAATAAGAAATGAGTTCAAGGAGGGGCATCGCTGTTGCCTTGGCATCCGTCGCGAGGGCGGGCGTGTCTGTTGTCATTGAGGGCATAGCGAAGCGAAGATCCGCAATCTTCAATTCTTCAGGGGTTCCCGCGTCAAGCGCGGGATGACAGGTATTTTTCAGAAGATACGCCAAATTGGCATTATTCACCGGATCATCGGGGTATGCAATGGTTTTTAGCGCTTCTATAATAATCCGTATCGACAGCGAAGAGTTTAATTGAAAGGCTTCGTTGGAAATGATATTCAAATAATTTCCGGCAGTTAAATCCGGATAATCCGCTTTTTGAGAAGAAAAATAATCGGCAATTCCTCGTATTTGATTGTTATAACGAACTAAAATGCAAATATCTCCGGCGCGAATACCCGTTCTTTGTAGAAGTTGTATTTTTTCAAGCACGTTTGACAATACCGCTTCTTTGTAGTTTTCCGTTTCCCCATCTTGCAAAAAATCAATGCTTACATAGCCGCTATCCGCTTTTTCCGGCGTTTTCTGATTGACGTTCTCTGCGTTATAGGCCATTGAAAATGGTGAATCAATCGAATCGAATAACTCTTCCCTGCATTTATCATTCAATATTCGTCCTGCTTCCGAAAAAAAGTCATTGTTAAAGGCAACCACCTGTTTTTCGCTCCGATAGTTGAAATCCAACGATTGTTCGCTGACTGCCAATTCATCGCCTGCCTGATTCAAGATTCGCCAATCGCCATTCCGCCACCGGTAAATGGATTGCTTGACGTCGCCGACAATCATACTGAAACGATTGTTGGCAAGAATATCGGACAGCAAGACCTTGAAATTGCTCCATTGCAGGCGGGAAGTATCTTGGAACTCATCAATCATTACGTGCCGGATTTCCGCTCCGATTTTCTCATAGATAAACGGCGAATCGGAAGCGTCGATCATCCGGTGGAGAAACAGCGCCGTATCCGACAACATGAAACTGTTGTTTTCGGCGTTGAGGATACTGATTTCTTCGGTAATATACCAGATAAGTCCCAATTGATGAATATTACCGAGAATCAGCTTGGAGGTATCCTGCTTCTGAAGCACGCTGACCGTTTCCGATAACAAATCCATTAACGAATTTTCGGCAAGGATGATAATTTCGTTGCGCCGTTTGTGCGATTTCGTTGACCAACTTTCTGCATCCGTCAGCAAATTTTCGATTGTTTTCCCGATATCTCCTTGTTGTTTTTCCGCTAAGTTTTTCCAAAATTTAAACACAAATCCTTTTTGAAAAAAATCGCTTGTGTCTAAATGATTCTCATTTAATAATTCAATTACTTGCCGGTAGGTTTCCTTGAAAAATGATTTGCATTTCTGTAAAAGCGCATAGTGACGATTCTTTATATCGCTGAGAATAGAAGGATTTTCATTCAACTGTTTGCGTAAAACCGTTTCGTGTTCCTGAAAAAACTCATCGTAAATGCAAGCGCTGAAACGATACACATCGTCTTTGAAACGCCAATTCCCATCTTGTTCCAATTTATTCTCAACGTAGGTAGTCAACCATTGAAGCAGTTGAGGATTTTGGTGCGCATTTTCAATCATCCGACTCACAGCGTCCATCCGCACCTTGGCGGAATTCATTTCCAGATTAAACTTTGAACCTCTTCCCAACTCCCGCGCCAGATTGCGTAGAATCTTCTGGAAAAAACTGTCGATAGTGGTGATATACAGCCGGCTATAATCGTGAATAATAGCGTCCAGCATCTCGCCGGCTTTCTTGCGAATCAGTATTTCATCCATCGGTCGTCCGGCTTCCTTCAAAGCTTCTTTGATAGAAAGAAGGAAACCCTTTGAATCGGCAATTCCAAAAGCTAATCCATATAAGTCCGATAAAATCCGCTCTTTCATTTCGCCGGTAGCATCTTTCGTAAACGTAACGGCTAAAATATGACGATAAGAATCAGCTCCGCCCAATAGCAATTCTTTGATGTATTCGAGCGCTAAAGTATAGGTTTTACCCGAACCCGCCGAAGCTTTGTATAGTTTTAATTGTGACATAAGGATACAAAGATAACAAATTTTTAGCAACTGGTGTATATTAATATACAAACAAAAAACCCCTCACCAATTATAGTGAAGGGTTTTCCAAAGAAGGCGGCTACCTACTCTCCCACGAAACGCAGTACCATCGGCGCCATCGGGCTTAACTTCTCTGTTCGGAAT
>Ga0123354_10001537_pt1 | contig 28281 bp, 27 predicted proteins | sample TergutLab28metaG_2_FD_97872 | JGI IMG/M metagenome (GOLD analysis project Ga0123354, IMG submission 97872) | Labiotermes labralis P4 segment gut microbial communities from Petit-Saut dam, French Guiana - Lab288 P4 | ecosystem: Host-associated > Arthropoda: Insects > Digestive system > Gut ... | reverse complement strand
GATTTCGGGGATCTTGAGGAAGGCGTCATCACCAAAGGCGTGGTGGTGCGCGTGGGCAAGGAACACATCCTGGTGGATGTGAACTTCAAATCCGAAGGCCAGATCCCGGTAGCGGAATTTACCGATGCCGAAGGCAACGTCACTGTCGGCGTAGGCGACGAAATCGACGTCTATGTCGTGGGCAAGAACGAGTCCGAAGGAACCATCAACCTCTCCCGCGACCGCGCCAAGCGGATGCAGCTTTTCGACAAACTGGAAGACCTCCAGGATAAGGACGACATAATAACCGGGCGCATCATGCGCCGCATCAAGGGCGGATATACCGTGGATTTGGACGGCGTGGAGGCCTTTCTCCCCGGCTCCCATGTCGATCTTCGGCCCGTGCCGGATATGGACGCGCTGGTCGGCAAGGACTTTGAATTCAGAGTCTTAAAGATAAACCGCCGCCGTTCCAACGTCATCGTCTCGCGCCGGGTGCTTTTAGAAGAGCGCCGCGAATCCCTGCGCAAGGATCTGCTCACCACGCTCGAAGAAAACCAGATCGTCGCGGGCAAGGTCAAAAACATCACCGAATATGGCGTCTTCGTGGATCTTGGCGGTCTGGACGGCCTCATGCACATAACCGACATGTCCTGGAAGCGCGTCAAGCACCCCAAGGAGATGGTCTCGCTTGGCGAGGAACTGCAGCTGAAGGTTCTCTCCTTCGACAAGGAGAAGCAGAAAGTATCGCTGGGCATGAAGCAGCTGACCCCGGACCCCTGGCAGAACATCGTCGAGAAATATCCCGTGGACAAACGCATGAGCGGCAAAGTCACCAATCTGGTGGACTATGGCGCGTTCGTGGAGCTTGAGCCAGGCGTCGAGGGGCTTGTGCATATCTCCGAGATGAGCTGGACGCGCAAACTGCGCCATCCTTCCCAGATGGTCCACCTGGGCGACGAGGTCGAGGTGGTGGTGCTTGGCGTTGACTCCGACAAAAAGCGTATCAGCCTCGGCATGAAGCAGGTGAAGCCCAATCCCTGGGATCTTGTGGCCGAGCGCTACCCTGAGGGCGCGGTACTCGAAGGCACGGTCAAGAACATCACGGAATTTGGCGTCTTTATCGGCATTGAGGACGGCATAGACGGGCTGATCCACGTTTCCGACATCTCCTGGACCAAGAAGGTCCGCCACCCCAGCGAATTGTACAAGGTCGGCGACGTGGTGCGCGCCAAGGTGCTGACCGTTGACAAGCAGAACGAAAAGTTCACGCTGGGCATAAAGCAGCTTACCGATGACCCCTGGCATGACGTGCCCGCCCGCTATCCTGTGGGAGGGATCGTCAAGGGCACGGTGACCAACATCACGGACTTTGGCCTCTTCGTGGAAGTGGAGGAAGGCATCGAAGGATTGGTGCATGTCTCCGAGATCAGCCGCAAAAAGGTGAAGACCCCGGCTGAACTCTACAAGGAAGGCGATCAGATTGAAGCCCGCGTCATCCATGTGAGCGCGGACGAGCGCCGCCTGGGGCTTTCCATCAAGGCCTTGAAGGAAGAGGAAGAGAAGCGCAAGCCCAAAGAATACCATAGCTCCGGCCCGTCAGTGGGCGTGGGGCTTGGGGATCTCCTGCGCCAGAAACAGGAACAAGAACAAGAAGAAAATGGACAATAACAGCGAGTTTTTGCCGAAACGACAAGGATTCAGACAGCGCCACCCGGTACTGTTCATTTTCGGCATACTCTTTGGAGCCATGGCCCTGACAGTTGGGGCCATGGCTCTTTTCGCGTCCCGCTCCTTAACCGGCGAACGGATCGCCTTCTTTTCCCGGCGCGGCGGAGCCATCGGCGTGGCGCGCCTTACAGGCACGATCGAATCTTCCAGGGCCATGGTGGATTTTTTGCGCGCGCTGCGTGAGAACGCGAACGTCAAGGGAGTGCTTTTGCGCGTGGATTCGGGCGGCGGGGGCTTTGGCCCGTCCCAGGAGATCTTTCAGGCGGTGAAGAAGCTGGCCTCGGTCAAACCCGTGGTGGCCTCCTTTGGCGGCGTGGCCGCCAGCGGCGGATATTACGCCGCCTGCCCGGCCAAGCTCATCTTCGCCCTGCCAGGGTCGCTCACCGGCTCGATTGGCGTACGCAGCATGTACCCCGACCTGCACGACGCCGCGGGGAGGCTCGGCATCGGCTTCAACAGCTTCACCACGGGAAAGCTGAAAGACTCCGGCTCCTCCTTCCGGGAAATGACCCCTGAAGACAAAGCCTATCTCACCGGGCTTATGAACGATCTGCGCGATATTTTCGTCGCGGACGTGGCCAAGGCCAGACATCTAAGCCCCGACAAGCTCGTCAGTCTGCAAGGCAAGGCCATGACCGCCGCCAACGCCCTGACCATCGGCCTGGTGGATAAATTGGGCAGCGAGGAAGACGCCATGGACGAGCTGAAAAAGCTCGCCGGCATAACGCGCAAACATCCCCCGCTCATCACCGGTCCCACGAAAAGAGTATCGCGCATCGAAGAGATATTCGGGCAGATGGGTTCCGCGTTTGTCCAGGGCATGATCGCGGCATGGCCAGGCCCTGAGGCCCGCGCGCAGTAGTGTCGCTCCTCTTGCCCCCGGCTCATGTGGACCTGCTCGCTGTGGGCATGGCGTTCGCCGTGCGCTACCGGAACGCGAGGCAGGCCGGAAGCGTGCGGGCGCGCCAGTGCGGTCCGGCCAGCCTGGAGGTGTCCGGAGATGTACAATGCCGCGATCTGGTGGACATGGCCTTACGGGCTTGGCTCAAAGGACAAGCGCGGCAATTTCTGCCGCCCCTTTTGGAAAGCTCGGCCAGGCGTTTTGATCTTGAATATTCGTCAGTGACGGTGCGGCTTCAGCGTACGCGATGGGGCAGCTGTTCGGCCAAAGGGGGTATTTCGCTCAGCGCCAAACTGCTCTTTTTGCCCCCGGACCTCACCCTCTACGTGTTGGCGCACGAGCTGGCCCACACGAAGCATCACAACCACTCGGCAGCCTATTGGCGTTTTCTGGAATCACTTGTCCCTGACACGCGCGCCCTGGACCGGGCGCTCCGAGAAGCCAGACTCTTTGTGCCCGCCTGGGCCAACGAATAACGCAAGACTTACTCCGTCTCGAAGTACGTCGCTTTGCTGGTGGATTTCTCGAACACGCTCACTTCCGCGATCTTGGCGGGCAGAGCCTCGGTTTGCCGGGCAAGCTCCCAATAAATGAAGCGGGCCAGATTCTCCGCAGTGGGATTGTGGCGCGTAAAGTAGGGAAGATTGTTCAAATGAACGTGGTCGAGCTTTGCGAGGATCGTCTTCAAAAATCCTTTCAGTTCCTTGAAGTCCACGAGCATCTCCGTGTCGGCGGTAAGGCGCTCGCCGGAAAACACCGCTTCCACGACGAAATTGTGCCCGTGCAGGGCCTCGCAGGGGCCGTTGTAATTGCGCAGACAGTGGGCGGAAGAGAATTCATCCGTTATGGTGAGCCGAAAAATGCCGCGGCGCACGGGCGGACGCCCTGCTCCCTTGGATGTCGCTTTGGGTGTGGTCGTCACAGCGGGCCTCCTCGCTTGGGGCTTTACACCGCGTCCCAGCCGGCTTGCAGGGCCTCGGCATTTTTGGGGATCATGTGCGCGTAGTGGCCGGGAACCACATGCGGCAGCGAACTCTGGAGGCGCGAAAGCGGTATCGCACCGGAGGCCTTCGCATAGGCCCCCAGGATCACCATGTTCACCATGCGGACATTGCCGACCTTTTCCGCAATGGCGTTGGCGGGCACGAAAAACGCCTTCACCCGGGAGGCGTCGGCCAGTTCCTGCTCCACCAAAGACGAATTGACCACCAGCACGCCGCCGTCCACCAGGGAGGGCTGAAACTTCTCCAGCGAGGGCCTATTCAAAGCCACAAGCCCCTGCGGATGCTTGATGATGGGCGAGCCGATCTCCTCTTCGGAGATGACCACCGTGCAGTTGGCCGTGCCGCCGCGCATTTCCGGGCCGTACACGGGCATGAACGTGACGTGCAGACCATGATCCATGGCCGCCTGGGCCAGGAGCGTCCCGGCCAGGACAACGCCCTGGCCGCCGAATCCGGCAAAGATTACGTCGGCGTACATCAGCAGGCTCCGGAGGTTTTGCGGTCTTTGTAAACGCCTAAGGGAAAATAGGGAATGAGTTCGCTTGCGATACGCTCATTGGCCTTAACCGGGGTCATCCTCCAATTGGTTGGGCAGGTGGCCAGAAATTCCACGAAGCCCATGCCGCCATACTCAGAAAGCGGCATTTCGAAAGCATGGCGCACGGCCTTTTTGGCCTGGGCGATGTGCTTGACCGTATCCACGGCCACGCGGGCGCAGTAGCCCACGCCGGAAAGCTGCGCCATGATCTCGGCCATGCGCAGGGCGGCGCCCTCGGAGGAGGCGCAGCGCCCGCTCGGACAGGTGGTGGTCTTCTGGCCGACCAGCGTGGTTGGGGCCATCTGGCCGCCGGTCATGCCGTAGATGGTGTTGTTCACGAAGATGACAGTGATGCGCTCGCCCCGGTTGGCGGCGTGCATGATCTCGGCCATGCCGATGGAGGCCAGATCGCCGTCGCCCTGATAGGTGAACACCGTCTTGTCGGGATTGCAGCGCTTAAGCCCCGTGGCCACGGCCGGGGCGCGTCCGTGGGGCGCTTCCACGGCGTCATAGAGCAGATAATTGTAGAGCAGCACCGAACAGCCCACGGAGGTGACCATGAGCGCCTTTCCGGCGAGACCCATGGAGTCCAGACATTCGGCCACGAGGCGGTGGACCACGCCGTGCTGGCAGCCGGGACAGTAGTGCGAGAGCGTTTCCGCCACGGAAGCGGGACGCTCGAAAGCTATGGTTTCGCTCATAGAGGACCTCCATCGGATGAGGCGGACAGGGCGAAGAAGGCGGATGGATCGGACGCGGCGCGTTCCATGACCTCTTCAAATTCGTCAGGGGTGGGAATGACGCCGGACAAGACCCCGTAGAACCCGGAGTCCGCAATCCCGCGCACGGCCAGGCGCACGTCGTCCACCATCTGGCCCAGATTGTGTTCGATGGTGAGAAACCGCTTGCCCTGTTGAGCCAAATTGCGAAGCACGGCTTCGGGGAAGGGGAACAGGGTCAAGGGCCTCACCAGCCCGATTTTTTGCCCCTTGGCGCGCAGCTTGCGGATGGCGGATTTCACGATGCGGCCGATGGAGCCGAACGCCACCACCACCATGTCCGCATCCTCGGTGAGAAACTCTTCGGCGCGGGCCAGGGGCCGCATGGCTTCGTATCTGGCGTAGAGCCGCAGGTTGAGCGCCGCCAGTTCCCCCTCTTCCAGGTAGAGGCTTCTAAGGATGCGCCGGGGGCGTCCATTGGCCCCGTCCAGACGCCAGGAACCGCCTTCATCGGGCGCGGGCTTATGCGGCGCGCGCCGCGCCAGCGGCTCCTTGATCTGCCCCAAGAGGCCGTCTCCGGCCACCAGGACCGGGGTACGGTACTTGAACGCCCAGTCAAAGGCTTCGCGGGTCATGTCGTAGGCTTCCTGACAGGTGGAGGGCGCGAGGCACGGGGTGCGGTAGTCGCCGTGGCCGCCGCCCCGGGTACACTGGAAGTAGTCGCCCTGGGAGGAGTTGATGTCGCCAAGCCCAGGACCGCCGCGCACCATGTTCACGATGACGCAGGGAATCTCGCTGCCCGCCATGTAGGAGATGGCCTCCTGCATGAGCGAAATGCCGGGGCTGGACGAGCTTGTCATGGCCCTTAGCCCGGACGCCGCCGCGCCAAGCACCATGTTCGCCGCGGCCAGTTCGCTCTCGGCCTGGACAAAGGCCCCGCCGGCCGCCGGCAGATGCAGGCTCATGTACTCGGGGATCTCGCTTTGGGGCGTTATGGGGTAGCCGAAATAGCCCTTCAAGCCCGCATCAATGGCCCCCATGCTCACCGCTTCGTTTCCCTTGACGAAGATGCGTCCGGTTTCCATCAGGAGTTCTCCTTGGCCTTGCCGGAACGATAGACCGTTATGGCCTGATCCGGGCACATCTGGGCGCACGCCGTGCATCCGGTGCATGACCCGGCCTTTTCCGGGTCCGTCTCAACCACTTTATATCCTTTGGGATTTAGCCGCGACGACTGCCTGATGATTTTCTCTGGGCAGACCGTCGCGCAGAGCAGACACGCTTTGCAGCGTTCCTCGGCGATGACTATTCTCGACATACGCGCTCCATGGGCGTGACCCCTTTACCGGATGAGCATGGCGTCGCCGTAGGAAAAGAAACGAAAACGCCTGCGTATCGCATGGGCATAGGCGGAGAGGATCACGCTTTTCCCCGCCAATGCGGCAACCATAATCACTAGGGATGACCCCGGCAAATGAAAATTCGTCAGCATCCCGTCGATCACGGCGAATGTATATCCGGGCCTGATAAAAATGCCGGTTTTTCCGGTGACCGGCCGGATTTCTCCAGTGAGCGCATAGGCGCCCTCCAGCGCGCGGGCCGAAGTGGTCCCCACGGCAAAAACCGGACGCCCTTCCCCCTTGGCCCGCAAAACCATATCCGCGGTTTCCGGCGGAATTTCCAGAAACTCCTCGTGCATCCGGTGATCCCGGATGTCTTTGACGCGCACGGGGCTGAACGTCCCGTATCCCACATGCAGGCTCACCTCGGCCCATTCGATGCCCTTGGCGGCAAGTCTGGCGCGCACGTCCGGCGTAAAGTGCAGTCCCGCCGTCGGCGCGGCCACGGAACCTTGTTTGTCGGCGCGGGCGTACAGGGTCTGGTAGCGGTCGCGATCAGCGGGCGAGTCCGGACGGCGGATGTAGGGAGGCAGCGGCATGTGGCCGATGCGCTCAAATATAGTCCGCAGTTCCCCTTGCCAGTGGAGCATTACTGTGCTTTGCCCGAACTCGCCGTTTGAGACGACGCGCAGCCCCAAGTCTTGCGCGAACGCTATGATGTCGCCGGGTTTGGGCTTTTTGGCGGCGCGCAAAAGTCCTTGAACCAGCGCCTGCCGCCATCCTCCCTCGCCGTCTTCGGAAACGATGAACGGCAGGGGCGTCAGGAGTAAAAACTCCACGACGCCGCCTGTGGGCTTTTTGGCCAGAAGCCTGGCCGGCAGCACCTTGGAATTGTTGGCCACAAGAAGAGCGCCCTCGGGCAAAAAATCGGGCAGGTCCGTAAACAGGGCTTCGCCCGCCACGCCCCTGCCCTTGTCCACCACCAGAAGGCGCGAACCGTCCCGGCGCTCGGGCGGCTCTTGGGCGATCAGCTCTTCGGGGAGTTCAAACGAGTAGGAGGCGAGCGAGTCGCCGCTCACGACGGACTGGCCCACTACCGGCGGAGCAGGCCGAAGCGGAATATCCAGTAAAGGGCGGCCACGCCGTCGCGCCAGCCGATCTTCTTGCCCTCGTCGTACGTGCGGCCGTGGTAGGTTATGGGAACTTCGTAAATACGGACTTTAAGGCGCGCCACCTTGGCGGTCAGTTCCGGCTCAATGCCGAAGCGGTCGCAGATCAGGTTCATGCGGGCGATATCCTCCCGCCTAAACACCTTGTAGCAGACTTCCATGTCTGTGAGATTAAGCCCGGTGAGGACATTCGACAGAAGCGTCAGAAAACGGTTGACCAGGTAGTGCCAGAAGTAAAGCACCCGGTGGGGGCCGCCCAAAAACCGGGAACCGAAGACCGCATCCGCCCAGCCGTCTTTTATGGGCGCAAGCAGCCCCGGATAATCCGCCGGATCATACTCCATATCCGCATCCTGGATGAGTACGAAATCCTTGGCGGCGGCGGCGAACCCGGTGCGCAGGGCCGCGCCCTTGCCCCGGTTCAGGGGATGGAAAAGAACCCGGACTTTGCCATTCCGGTCGTCCAGGCCGCGCAGGACATCACGCGTGCCGTCCGTGGAGAAATCGTCCACCATCACCACCTCATCCACGTCGGGCTGGGCCAGAACGCGCTCAAGCAGTTCCAGGATGGTGGCCTTTTCGTTGTAAACCGGGATGACGACCGAGACAGTGGGGTTTATTGCATCATTCATGCGCTTTTACCTCGATTGAGAAGACGTTTGCGTCAGGACGGCGGTCAGATCGGCCCTGGTGAAGATGGAACGCAGCTCATAGCCCGCATTGGCCAGATTTTCCCGGCCGCCCTCTTCGCGGTCCAGCACGGCAAGCACCGCCATGATCTCAAGACCGGCCGCGCGCACCCGCTCACATGCGGTAAGGAGCGTGCCGCCCGTGGTCACCACGTCTTCGAGCATGGCCACCTTGTCGCCTGGCTTGAAATTCTCCAGGCCCTCCAGAAACTGATTCGTCCCATGCCCCTTGGACTGCTTGCGCACGATAAATCCCGGCAAGGGCCGCTTGTTTAAATATGACATCACCGTGACCGCGCTGACCAGCGGGTCCGCCCCCAGGGTCATGCCCCCAACTCCCCGGACATCCACGCCTGCGAGCATCTCGCAAAAAAGGCTCCCGATGAGAAAGGAGCCTTCCGGGTGCAGGGCCGTCGGCTTGCAGTCGAAATAGTAATCGGTCGTACGCCCGGAGGTGAGGGTAAATTGACCCTCCCGGTAGGACTTTTCCAAAAGGATCTGGGCCAGCCGTTTTTTCACGCTCCAAACACCCTCGTGAAGATCGCGTCTTCGTGTTTGAGGAAATTGCCCGGATTAAACAGCTCATCCAGTTTCTTTGTCCCCAATGTTTCCGTGATGGCCGCATCTTTGCGGATTTCGTCGGGAAAGAGCTTCTTTTGGGCCCAGCAGCGCATAGCCACGGCCTGCACCGATTCGTAAGCCCGCTGCCGGTCCATGCCCGCATCAATGAGCGCTACCAGCACCGCCTGAGAAAAGAAAAGCCCGAATGAACCCCAGAGGTTGCGCTCCATGTTCTCCGGGATAATGCGAAGCCCCGACAACAGCCCAGCCAGGCGATTAAGCATGTAGTCGGCCAGGATGGTGGAATCGGGCATGATGACGCGCTCCACGGAGGAATGGGAGATGTCGCGCTCGTGCCACAGGGCCATGTTCTCCATGGAGGCCAGGGCGTTCGTGCGCAAAAGCCTGGCCAGACCGGCCAGATTTTCGGCCGAGATGGGATTTTTCTTGTGCGGCATGGCCGAGGAGCCTTTCTGCCCCTTGCCGAAGCCCTCCTCCACTTCCAGCACCTCGGTGCGCTGCAAATGGCGAAGCTCCACGCAGATGCGCTCAATGCCGCCGCCCAGAAGCCCCAGGGCGGTGAAAAACTCCGCGTGCCGGTCTCGCTGCACGATCTGGGTGGAGATGGAATCGGCGGTGAGTCCAAGAATGGCGCAGGCCCTGGCCTCCACCTCCGGAGAGAGGTAGGCGTAGGTCCCGACCGCCCCGGAAATCTTGCCCACGGCGACGTTGTCCACCGCGCGGGCGACGCGCTCGCGATGGCGGCGAAACTCCGCGTAAAACCCGGCCATTTTGAGGCCGAAACTGGTGGGCTCGGCGTGGATGCCGTGGGTGCGGCCCATGCAGAGCCGTCCCTTGTGGGCCTTGGCCATCGTCTCCAAAACGCCAAGCAGCGCGTCCAGACCTTCCAGGATGATCTGCCCGGCGCGCTTCAAAAGAAGGCCGTTCGCGGTGTCCACGATGTCGGAACTGGTGCAGCCCAGGTGGATGAAGCGGGCCGAGGGGCCGACCTTTTCCTCCACATTGGTCAGAAACGCGATCACGTCGTGGCGGGTGCGCTCCTCAATCTCCAGGATGCGCGCGGCGTCAACGCCCGCTTTGGCTCGGATCGCGGCCATGTCCGCGTCCGGGATGCGGCCCATGGCGTGCCAGGCCTCGCAAACGGCCAGTTCCACCTCAAGCCAGGCTTCGAACTTGTTCTCAAGGCTCCAGATGGAGCCCATTTGGGGGCGGGTGTAGCGGTCTATCATTATGCGGCGGACTTGGCTTCGGACTTGGTTTCGGGCTTAGCCTCGGGCTTGGGGGGCGATGTATCCTTCGCCGCTGAGGCTTCCGTCGCGGAACCAGCGGGCTTCGAGTACAAATCAGAAAACCAGCCTCCGCCCTTCAACACGAAGGACGTGCTGGAGATAAGCCGTTCGGCCTTGCCTCCGCACACGGGGCACGGGACTTGACGCTCGGTAAAGTCTTTCTGCCACTCCTCGAAGGACTGCTGACATTCCTGGCAGCGGTATTCGTAGATGGGCATTTGGGGTACACTCCTTCACGCGGCGTAACAATCAAGACACTGGCAAAACGCTGGTGGGAACTAAGTCCCGCCGCGCGAGTTGTCAAATGGAGCGCTCGTCTTGTGAGATGCTACTTTTTAGCGGCCGCTTTCGCCTGACGGACGCGCTCCTTCAGGCGCTCTTTCAAGCGCTTGCGGCGGCGGTCTATCTCTTTTTTACGCTCGATCTTCTTGTGAGCCATGCTGACTCTCCTCCTTAAAAACAAGCTCGAAACGGAGTCTGTAATGCCTTCCGGCAAGGCTGTCCAGGCATTTTTCCCGTCAAAACGGATTGATGGTGCTGCTGCGGGTGAACCCCATGTACCCTATGTTGGCCCCAAGCCGAAGCCCGACCCCGAAGCGGATCGGCGCCAGGACGATATTGCCGCTGGCCTGGTAGTTCATGCCGAAGCCGCCGATGATATACGCGCTGCCGTCCACGCTCGGAAAGCGCTGGAATATCTGTTCGGGATCGGTCAGGCCGTAAACCAGGCAGAACACCTTGGAGATGTTCCCTCCCAGGTCAAAACCCACGGACGGACTCTGCCAATAGACGCGGGCCGTTTTCCCGTTTTTCAGGTACAGTTGGCCCTCGCCATAGCGCAGCCCGACCACGAACGCTCCCGCGCCCTCGCCGCCCTTGATGAAGCCCGTGGGCTCGCCGTAGCGGTCGAAGGCCTTGGAAATAAGCTCGGCCAGCCCCCGCGCTCCGCCCTCGAAAAATCCCATGACCGCCGTATCCACTTCCTTGCGCGAATAGGTGTCCGCGCGCGGACTGTTCTCCACCCGCGTGGCTTCAGGCATGGTAAAGATGCTGCCCGACGCGCCCCCAGAGGTGGGGTATTGCTGCCCGGCGTCCTGTCCCGCATCCTGGCTGCCCTGGCTGCTTCCCCCCGGGGTCCAGGACGCGGAGCCTCGGCCCTGGGACGGGCCTTGATATGAATCTTGGGACGAACCTTGGGGCGGGGCCTGGGAAGAACTCTTGTCATCGGGCGCGTAATAGGAATCTTGACCGCTCGGCTCCCATTGCCCATTCGCGGGCGCGGATTGGCCGGGCGCCTGGGGGGGAGTTTGCCCGGCGGGCTTCTGGACAGTGGGCTCGTCCTGTATCGTGCGCTCTTCCAGGGCCTTTGCCGTGAACGGGGCGCTGACCCAAAGCGCTGCGGCGAGCAAAACGGCTATTTTTTTCGCGTCCACGGCGCACCTCATTTTTTGACGGGCTTGTTTACGCGGATGACGATCCCCTCCGGGGAGGTCCCCACAATGGGCCGCCCCCCTCCAGGCATCGCGGCCAGATCCGCCACTATCCGCATCCTCTGGTCCGTTCGGCCCGAACGGATGCTAAGAACCAGCGGATTCGGATTCTTGGGCTGCGCGCCCCCCCGGTACGCCCAGTCGGGGGGAAAATCCGCCACGAGCCGCGGCGGCGAGGAGAACACCATGACTTTCGGCCTGACCGCGCCCGCTGTCCCTTGCAGGGTGAACGTAAGCTCCGTGGCGGTTTCGGTCACAGTGACCCCCTCCACCACGCGGCGATACGCGCCGCGCTTCTCTTGGCGGGAAGAGCGTCCTGCCGGACCGCCTTTTCCTCCGGCTTTCTTTTCGGCGTGCGTGACCACAGCCGGGGCTTGGGGCTGCGCTTGCTCCGGCTGCGCGGGGGCCGCTTCATTCGGTTCGGCCTGAGGCTGCGTTTGCTGCGGGGTATTGGAGGCCTGGACAGCGCCCGGCCCGGCATTAGTCTGATTAGACCCCAGGGATGCGGCCAAACGAAGGGCCTGGACTACTGCCTCGCCCTGAGGCGAAGACCCGGCTTGGGGTGAAGGCCCGGCTTGCGCGGATTCCTGCCCGGATGGCGCGGCCTGGGCCTCTTGAGATGGCGTCTGGGTGGCGTTCGGCTCCTGGGAAGGCCCCGTCGCGTTCGGCTGCGCCGCGTCCGCCGGATTGGCCGGTCGCGGCGGCGTCCCCAACTGGGCGGATTGCGGCCCGGCATCGCTTAGCGCGGCATCTTTTTGCCCCTCCAGGATTCTCCACCCGGCCAGGGCGCCGACAATCACCACGGCCACGGCCACGGCCGCGGCCATAACTTTTTTATCACTTCGCGTCAGGGCCATACGGACTCCTTGGCGGCAACACGTATCATCCTTGCTTCGCTGTCCGCAAGCGCTTGCGGCTACAGAACCGGCAAATAGCGCTCGATTTCGTACTCGGTCACCTGCATGCGATAGCGGTCCCATTCGTCCAGCTTATACTGCACCAGGGCGGCATGCAGGTGTTCGCCCAGGATTTCTTTCATGAGCGCGCTTTTCTCCAGGTTGTTCACGGCCTCGATCAGGCTCGCGGGCAGAAAAGCGATGCCGTGGCGCTTCATCTCCTGAGCGCTCATGTGGAAGATGTCGTCCTCCACGGGCTTGGCCAGCTTGTAGCCGTCCTTTATGCCCTTTAAGCCCGCGCCGAGCATCGCGGCAAAGGCCAGGTAGGGATTGGCGGCCGGGTCCGGAGAGCGAAGCTCGATGCGGGTGGCCGATTCCTTGCCGGGCTTGTACATGGGCACGCGGATTAAGGCCGAGCGGTTGCGCTGCGCCCAGGCGATATACACCGGCGCCTCGTATCCGGGAACCAGGCGCTTGTAGGAGTTCACCCACTGATTCGTGATGCAGGTGAATTCCGGGGCGTGTTTCAAAAGCCCCGCGATATAGGCCTGGGCCTCGTGGGAGAGATGATCGGGGGAGGAGGCGTCGTAAAAGGCGTTGCGCCCCCCCCGAAACAGCGACTGATGCACGTGCATCCCGGAGCCGTTTATCCCGAACACCGGCTTTGGCATAAACGTGGCGTAACAGCCGTGCTTGCGGGCCGTCTCCTTGACCACCACCCTGTAGGTGATGGCCGTGTCGGCCATGGCCAGGGCCTCGTCGTAGCTCAGATCAATCTCGTGCTGGGAGGGCGACATCTCGTGGTGAGAGTATTCGACGCCTATGCCCATGGATTCCAGGGCGAAAATGATGTCGCGGCGCACGTCGTTGGCCAGGTCCAAGGGCGGCGCGTCGAAATAGCCGCCCCGGTCCAGAAGCTTGGGCGCGCTTGAGCTTTCCAGAAGGAAAAACTCCAACTCCGGGCCCACGTGAAAACTGTAGCCCATGTCCGCCGCCTTGCGCAGCATTTGTTTCAGCACGCGGCGGCTGTCCGCGGCAAAGGGCGTGCCGTCGGGATTTTTCACGTCGCAAAAAAGCCGCGCCACCGGACGGTCGCTCGGACGCCAGGCCACCAGCTGAAAGGTCGAAGGATCGGGAAAGGCCACCATGTCCGACTCATGGATCTTGGTGAACCCCGTGATGGAGGAGCCGTCAAAGCCCACGCCCTCGTCAAAGGCGGCTTCCAGCTCCTTGGGGGTTATCTGGAAGCTTTTCAGCATCCCCAAAATATCAATGAACCAGAACTGCACAAAGGAGACATTGTAGTCCCTGACCGCCTTCAGCACGTCGTCGGCGTTCTTGCAGGTAAACACTGCCATATGTTTAGCCCCCGACCCTAGAAACACTATAGGATTTTTGTTCTCCGGCAAGGAAGATGAGCCTCGTATGAGTGAGTGTACTCTTTAGCACACGACCGAAATACGAGACGAAATCTGACGCGGCCAGAGGACAAAAAGACATAGTGTTAGACGACTTTGTTCAGCGAATACTCGATAATGCCCTCGGCCCCGGCTTCTTTGAGCTTGGGGATGAGGTCGCGCACCACGGCGTCCGACACCACGATCTCCACCGACAGCCAGTCGGAATCGAGCAGATTGGCCACGGTCGGCGAGGTCAGGCTCGGAAGCTCGGCCAGCACCTTGCTCTTAGCCGATCCCGGCACGTTCATCTTGAGCCCCACCAGCTTCTCGGCCCGAAGCGCGCCGTTTAACATCATAATCATGTTCTCGATCTTGCGGCGCTTCCACGGATCGGCCCAGGCCGCCTTATTGGCGATAAACTGCGTGTTGGTGACGAGCACCTCGGCAATAATGCGCAGTCCATGCGCCTTGATGGTCGCGCCCGTCTCCGTGACCTCCACGATGGCGTCGGCCAGGCCTTCCACCACCTTGGCCTCGGTCGCGCCCCAGGAGAACTGCACGTCAACCGCCACGCCCGCCTGCTGGAAATAGCGTTTGGTGTAGCCCATGAGTTCGGTGGCCACGCGCTTGCCGTTTAAGTCCTCCGGGCGCTTGTAGGAGGAATCGCCCGCCACGGCCAGCACCCAGCGGGCCGGACGCGAACTCACCTTGGAATAGATAAGATCCTCCACCACCACCACGCCGGACTCGTTCTCCAAAATCCAGTCCTTGCCGGTAAGCCCGCAGTCCAGAAGCCCGGACTCCACATAGCGGCTCATCTCCTGGGCGCGGCACATGGAGCAGCTGATCTCGTCGTCGTCAATTTCGGGGAAATAATTGCGGTGATGCTCTTTTATGCGCCAGCCGGACTTCTCAAAGAGCTTTATGGTCGCTTCTTGAAGTGATCCTTTAGGGATGCCAAGCTTCAGCTTGGGAACAGACATGAAGGCCTCCTCGTAGCGTAAAATGGACGGCGTTGGTAACGCGCTCTGGCTCACTTTGCAACCAGGGGCGCTGCCCCTGGACCCCGCCAAAGGGCTAGCGCCCTTTGGAGACGAAATTTGCCCGGAATGGCACCGTATCCCACCGAAATAACTGGGGCCAGACCGGATAAACCGGGATAAACCGTTTCTGAGTTGTTGCCATCAAACCAACAGCGACGCGAACGTCTGGGAGCGGACGGCATTTTTTCTTCCCAGGCATCGGGCTAGATGCACTGGCTCCATATTCCTTTTGGATTTCGGTCTGAGCTGCAAGAGGTTAGTGAAATATTTACGGTAGCTGACTACCAGTCGTCGATATCCATGCAGAGTCAAAGTCTAATGGACCTTTATCTGTTGCATCGGTACAGGTAAAGTCACTCAAATAAATGCTAAATATATCATTTGAGACGTAGTTATGTCCGTCTGAAATATACATTCCATTTTCGTTTGCGAATTTGCGAATCCGTGACTTAAAGAATTTGTCGCGTTGCTTATAAAATATGCGGCCATAGCCAGAAGAATAATTTGTCGTCTTTTGAATAAAAAAATATGTATATAAGTTCACAACTCTTTCATGGTCTATAGTATTCAAGAATTTTCTAAACAATCCTTTTGGCTTATCTTTGAATATATTCAAAAAATTTAGATAATTCGACGGAATGCAGCAAGGTTGCATGTATACAAGAGGGAATGAATAAAGCATTTTAAATGAATAGTCATAGTGTCCGCTGTCGAACGGACCAATCCGAAAACATAAAAATCCATTTATCATACACATATCAACAAGCAAATGCCGTTCAATTATTTTCCCTAAGCCTGCCTCCGTAATGTCTAAGCCATCTCCAACGTAATAAGGCAACACAATTCTATGATATATTGCATCAATTTTATATAATATGTCGTTCTTCCAAGATAACCCATTTATAAATTTATAAACTAATGTTTCGACTGGAATTGTTTTATTATCTTCTTTGTGCAATATTTTTTCATATAATTTTTTATAGTTACATATAAGTATATCAATAAGTTCTTTTTCGTCATTAATTTCATTCAAAATGCCCTGCTTATGCAACTCGCAGAGCACAGCAGACATTACACTACTTCTTTGCAGCAATTTTTCAAGATTATATGTAATAGATAATTGAGCATTTGTATTTTTTAAAGCATAATTCACAATCACGCTTCGCTTTAATCCTGCAACAATATAAAAAATTATTATAAATAGAATAAAGAACGATGAGACTATGAACTGATTTTTACTGTAAAAATATATGGCTGCCGCAGCAAGCCCGATGTTAAACAGCAGCTTCATAACCTCCCCCTTTCCCCTTTTTTGCCTCTGACCTGTTCCAGTTTTTGATATCAAGTAAACGGCCAAACACTGTTCCCATCTGATAGCAGATAACTCAGAGGGAGGCGAGAGCCGTTTCTTTTCCTTCCCTGGTGTTGGCCTGGAATAAATTCGTCGAAAATGCCATGAGGTGCGTGGTGGCCGGAACAATGGCGTTATAAAGCCGGTGAACGACTCCACGCGGATCGCGCGAGGCAAGACCTCGGAAGGATTTCCCCATGAGCCAAATTACTCCCCCATGTGACGATGAAGCCTATGAACTGCTCAAGCGCTACTCGGATAGAAGGGACATGACTGAATGGAACGAGTGGCGAAAGAAGAACCAGCGCAAAGATATCTACCTGCAGGACGCGAAGCTATACGAAGGATATTGTCAACACGCTGATTTTTCTAAGGTTCACTTTGAAGGGGCGCATTTCAGGGAGGCTGACTGCGCGGAGGCTGACTTCACGGATGCGCACTGCGAGAGGGCGGATTTCAAAGGCACGCACTGCAGGGAGACGAACTTTACAGGTGCGCGCTGCGAAGAGGCGATTTTCAGTTGGGCACGCTGTGAAGAGGCGAAATTCTTGAGGACGTGTTGCGAGGGTGCGCATTTCAATGAGGCGGATTTTGAAGGGGCGCATTGCGAGGAGGCGGACTTCAGATGGGCGCGTTGCGAGAATGCAAAATTTAGATGGGCACATTGCGAAGAGGCGGACTTTACCGGGGCGAACTGCGAGGGAACAGATTTTTGGCAAGCACACTGCGAGGGAGCCATTTTTAGTGACGTTACCGTTGACGGCAAGAGCACTTTTATAGCGTGTACCATGGATGGAGATACAGACTTTCGCCTGACCAACCTTGGAAACGTCAAAATCGAACCTGGCAAAAAGGCGCTGTTGGAGCGCAATATACGGCGCTTGAACTGGGAGTCATGGTACAAAAAAACACTTACAGGATGGCGCAAATTGTCGCCGTGGGCATGGCTGAGCGTGGGAGTAGCACGACTCTTCTGGAAAATATCCGACTACGGGTATAGCACAGGGCGTGTTCTTGGAACATTTTTGGCCTGTGTCGTGCTTTTTGCCTTCGTATATACCCTATTTCTGGGTATGCTGACCCCTATCCAACATTTTCCCCAGACACTGTTTTTCGCCGCCGCCACCATGGTAACGCCAGGGTTCGCCAATATTAACGCGGCATCGGGCAGTCTTTGGAGCATGCTTGTGGTGCTGTCCAACCTCTTGATCGGCTACTTCATCCTGGCTGTGCTGGTGACGCGGTTGGCCGTCCTGTTCCAGACTATGGCGCCGGGAGATGTAGTGCCGAAAAAAACGCGACTAACGGACGATTCGCAAAATAGAGACTGAACTGACGGACTTCAACCGTGCGGTTTGCGTGTGAGGGCACGTCGCTCGTGTCTTTCCTCTTCGGGGTTCGAAGGGGCGGAGCCCCTCGCCAGCACCCGCAGGACGTCATTTGCGCAGCAAATGTACGTACGTGGGTAGGCTGGCTTTTCGACCAGACAGCGAACCAGGGAGACGCTGTACGGTGTCCTGCCCTCCGTTGATCTCTTTCCTTCCCTGGCTCTTTGTGCCTTCGGCCCTCACCGGCCAGCGAAGCGGGAGGTGACGAATGAGACAAACCCTAGGTTTGTCGGAGTGAGTCCGACAATCTATGTCGGGCAACGCCAGTCGCCCGGACAGTCGCCACGACAGACACGCCTCGGCGACGCTTCTGACGCCCATACTGACGCTCCACGCACGCACTTCTCATCATGGACTTGCCCACGACACGACGGATCACCATTGACGTTGACGCTCTCCTGCGCCATTCTCTTCCCTGGTGGGATACGGCCCATTCCGCAGGTGGATTTCGTTCTTTGGGCGCATGTGGCGGACGCTTTGCGAGGTTCCGAACATGCCGTCGAAGATTACAAAAGACGGGCGTATCCGTTGGAAAGGGCGGGTCCAAAAACAGGGCCGGATCAAGCAGAAACTCTTCGACACCAAGGCGGAGGCCTTGGACTGGGAGGCGATAGAACGAAAAGCCGATTGGGAAGCGGAGACCGGCACGGCTTATTCCCTAAAGGAATGGGCGGAAAGGTATCTGGACTACGCCACAAAGTACGACCGAAAGACGTACAACGTGAAACGGAAGGCGTTCCAGGATTTCTTTGCCGCGACGGTCGGCAAGGGCAAGACCGCGCAGCCGATTGTGAACCCGTTGGCCCCGGTCACGAGCCTGACGCCGGGCAAGATGTTGGCGGCGCTCACGGTGCAGTTTGAAAACCGGGGCGGCAACGCGGCCAACAAGGACCGCAAGAATCTGGTCGCGGCTTGGCATTGGGGCATGAAGTATCTGGGAATGCCCGCGTCAAATCCATGTCAGGTGGAGAAATTCCCGGAGCAGCGCCACCCGCGCTATGTGCCTTCGGAAGAAGACTTCTGGGAGGCCTACGCGCAGGCCAAAGGGCAAGACCGGATTATGCTGCTTGCCTATCTTCACCTCGGAGCGCGACGTAGCGAGCTGTTCCGGCTCACATGGGAAGACGTGGATTTCGAGAATGCGAGGATTCGGCTGTACACCCGGAAACGCAAGGACGGTTCCTTGGAATACGACTGGCTGCCCATGGCCGCTGACCTGGCGGACGCTCTGCGCTGGTGGAAGGAGAATTGCAGCTTCAAAGAGGCCGCGCATGTCTTCGTCTGCGAGAGCAGGTTTTGCCCAGAGCGGCTCGGAGAGCCTTTCCGTTTCCGTATTCGCTTCGTGGACCGGCTCTGTGAGCAGGCGGGAGTGAAGGCGTTTGGCTTTCACGCCATCCGTCACCTCACCGCGTCCATCCTCTACAAGATGGGGCAGCCGGTGAGCGTGATCCAGGCCGTCTTGCGACACAAATCCCCCAACACCACGGCCAGTTATCTGAAATCGCTGGGGTTGGAGGAGACGCGGGGCGCTCTGGAAGGGCTCGCGGCCCGGTTTGCGGGAAATGCCTATGTGCTTTCGCAAACCGTTTCCGCGACCGTTTCCGAATGAAGAAAAGGCCACACCCTGCAATGCAACCCTTTTAAATTATTAGCGTTCTAAGCCGGGCTTGACCCGGTGTTAGCGCCCTTTGGAAACCCTTCTTAGCTTCGCATACGGCAACGAACTCACGAACCCTGTTCTTCCCCCAACTCGTTTAAGAAAAATTCGTCCTCGGTCCAGTCTTCGCGGACCTTGACGTAGAGTTCCAGGTGAACAGGCCCGCCCACGAGTTCCATGATCTCCTGCCTGGCCTTGGTCCCCACGTCTTTCAGCACCTTGCCGCCACGGCCTATGACCATGCCCTTGTGACGCTCGCGGGCAACAAAGATCACCGCGTTCACCCTGGCCCCTTTTGGAGTGTCCTGCCAGTGTTCGATGGCCACGGCCGTGCTGTAAGGCAATTCCTGGGAAAGGGTCAAAAAAAGTTTTTCCCGGATGATTTCGGCGGCCAGAAACCTAAGCGGCGCGGTGGAAAGCTGATCTTCGGGATAAAGGGGTTCGCCTTCGGGCAGATGGGCGGTCATGGCCTTTATCAGTTCGTTCAAACCGCGCTCTTTGAGCGCAGAAACGGGAACCACCTCCGCGTCCGGCCACACGGCGCCAAGCCTTTCCATCACAGGCAACATGGCCGCCTTGTCTTTGATGGCGTCAATTTTGTTTAAAGCCACGATTACCGGCAGGCCGGAGCGTTCCACCGGACGCGCGAGGAGCGTAACGTCCTTTTCCAGCATATCCGGCCTACTTACGTAAAAAAGCCCGTCCAGCACGATGACGATGGCCTGCGCCTCATGCAGCGCGGCCCAGGCGGCCTCCACCAGACGGCTGTTTAGGCGCGAGCCGCGCGGAATATGCACGCCCGGAGTATCCAAAAGCACGATCTGCGCCGCCTCGGTGTTGACGATACCGGCCAGCCGGTTGCGGGTGGTCTGGGGCTTGGAGCTGACAATAGCCAGCTTCTGCCCCAAAAGGGCGTTTAACAGCGTGGACTTGCCCGCATTGGGCGGACCGATAAGCGCCACCTGGCCGAACCTGAACCGTGCGGAAGAAGACATTGACGTTTCCTTGTAAGTGACTCATTTAATAATCCGGAACCCGGACGCACAAACACTTGCGTAACTCATTAACGATGGCTATAGCCGCCCTGTCATGGCAAAAGACCTCATCATTGTCGAGTCCCCGGCCAAGGTAAAAACCATCAAGAAATTCCTCGGAGACAAGTTCGCCGTGGAGGCTTCGGTAGGGCACGTGCGCGATCTGCCCACAAAGAAGCTCGGCGTGGACGAGTCCAAGGGATTTGAGCCGGAGTACGGCATCATCCCCGGCAAGCAGAAGGTGGTGGACCAGCTTCTCCGGGCGGCCGGAAAGGCCAAAACCGTCTATCTGGCCCCGGACCCGGACCGCGAAGGCGAGGCCATAGCCTGGCACATCGCCCAGATATTAAAAGACACCAACGCGAACATCACCCGCATCCAGTTTAACGAGATAACGGCCAGGGCCGTGAAAGAAGCCCTGGAACACCCCCACCACATCGACGAAAAGCTCTTCGAGTCCCAGCAGGCCAGACGCATCCTGGACAGGCTCGTGGGCTACAAGATTTCGCCCTTATTATGGAAAAAGGTGCGCAAGGGCATAAGCGCGGGCCGGGTGCAGTCCGTGGCCTTAAAGATCGTGGTGGACCGCGAAAAGGAACGCTTGGCCTTCAAGCCCGTAGAATACTGGGTGTTCAAGGCCAAGCTTTCCGGCGACGCGCCCCCGCCTTTCGAGGCCGAACTGGCCAAGCTCTCAGGCAAAAAAGCCCATGTGGGAAGCGAAGCCTTGGCCGAGGCCTTGAGCGCGGAACTGACGGGCCAGCCTTTCAGCGTCAAGGACGTGGCGGAAAAACAGCGCCAGAAATCGCCGCCGCCGCCCTTTATCACCTCCACGCTCCAGCAGGCCGCCAACCAGCGGCTCGGCTACGCGGCCAAGAAGACCATGGGAGCCGCGCAAAAGCTCTACGAGGGCGTGGATCTGGGCGAGCGCGGAGCCATGGCGCTCATCACCTACATGCGCACCGACTCCACCCGCATAGCAAGCGAAGCCCGCGACGCGGCCAAGACGTTCATCGTGGAGACCCTGGGCCGGGAGTATTACCCGGAAAAGCCCCGCTTCTTCAAAAGCAAGGCCGGGGCCCAGGACGCCCACGAGGCCATCCGCCCCATTGACGTGAATGTCACCCCCAAAGACGTGGCCCAGCTTTTGCCCAAGGATCAGTACCACATCTACAAGCTCGTCTGGGAACGCTTCGTGGCCTCGCAGATGGCGGCCGCCGCCTTCTGGGACACGACAGCGGACATCACCTGCGGCCGGGCCGAGTTCAGGGCCAAAGGCGAGAGGCTTCTTTTCCCCGGCTACTTAAAAGTCTACGGCCAGGACGCCGAGGCCGAAGGGGAAGCGGCCAAGACGCTGCCGCCGCTCAAAAAAGGCCAGGCGCTGAAACTTGTGGACCTCAAAAAGGATCAAAAATTCACCCAGCCGCCGCCCCGCTACACCGAGGCGTCCCTGGTGCGGGAGTTGGAGGAAAAGGGCATCGGCCGCCCCTCCACGTATGCGGCCATCATCTCCACGCTCATCGACCGCGACTATGCCAGGCTTGAGGAGAAGCATTTCGCGCCAACGATGCTTGGCACGACCATCTCGGACAAGCTCTCCGAACACTTCACCAACATCATGGACGTGGGTTTCACCGCAGGCATGGAAGAAGCCCTGGACGAGGTGGCCGAGGGCAAGAAAAAGTGGCGCGAACTTCTGACGGAGTTCACCGGCGGCTTCTATCCCGCCTTGGAAAAGGCCTCCAAGGAGATGGAAAAGCAGGTGATCGACTCCGGGCTCGTCTGCCCCCAGTGCGGCAAGCCCATGGTGGTGAAATTCGGGCGCACCGGCCAGTTCCTGGCCTGTTCCGGGTATCCTGAGTGCAAGGCCACCTCCAATTATACGGTTGACGACGAAGGACGCTACCACTTCGCCGCCAAGGCCACCGAAGCCCCGCCCGAGGTGGTGGGCGTGTGCCCCCAGTGCGGCAAGGATCTGCACCTGAAAAAAGCGCGCACCGGCAGCCGTTTCATCGCCTGCTCCGGCTACCCGAAATGCAAATTCACGCGCCCCTTCAGCACAGGCGTGGCCTGCCCGAAAGAGGGATGCAGCGGCGAACTGGTGGAAAAAAGCTCCCGCTTCGGCAAGATTTTTTACTCCTGCTCGCAATATCCGCAGTGCGACTATGCCGTGTGGGACTGGCCCGTGGCGGAAAAATGCCCCGAGTGCGGACACCCCATCCTGGTGAAAAAGCAGTCCAAGCGCTACGGCGAACACCTGGCCTGCCCTGTAAAAACGTGCAAGTACCGCAAGATACAAGAATAAACACGTGAAAGACATCGCCCGTTTTCTCTCCGGATTCAGAGACTTCCAGCGGACCTATTTTTGCTCGGACAGCGCCTTTTTCGACAGTCTGACAAAAGCCCAGAACCCCAAGTCCCTGGTCATCGCCTGCTCGGATTCGCGCGTGGACCCGGCGATTCTCACGGGGTGCGAACCCGGCGACATGTTCGTGGTCAGAAACGTGGCCAATCTCGTCCCGCCCTATGCGGCGGCAGGCGGCCACCACGGCGTGAGCGCCGCCCTGGAATACGCGGTCAAAATTCTCAAGGTGGAACATGTGATCGTTCTGGGCCATTCCTGTTGCGGGGGCATCCAGGCGCTCATGGACCCCAACCGGGAAAAACTCGGCGAATTCATCGCTCCGTGGGTCAGCATCGCCGAGGGGGCGCTTAGGGAAGTGACCAAAAACCTGCCGGAAAAAACGGAGGAAATGCGCCGCCGCGCCTGCGAACAGGCCGCGATTCTGGTGTCGCTTGAGAATCTCCTGAGCTTCCCCTGGCTTAAAGAGCGCGTGGCGGACGGCAAAGTCTATCTGCACGGCTGGTACTTTGATCTGCTCAAAGGGGAACTCTTGAGCTATCTGCCGGAGACCGGCTCCTTTGAGACCTTGGTGGCCCGCTGCGAACAGTAAACGCAACACAACAGAAATTATATGGCGCAAAAATCCAAACTCCGCGAATACGCTTCGGCCCTTTTCTGGGCCGCGCTTCTGGCCCTGGTCATTCGAACCTTCATCATCCAGACGTTCGAGATCCCGTCCGGGTCCATGGAAAACACCCTGCTCGCGGGCGACTATCTCGTGGCCAACAAGTTCCTGTACGGCCTTCGGGTTCCCTGGTCGGGCAAGCGCGTGCTGCCCATCCGGGAACCCAAACGCGGGGACGTGGTGATATTTAAGTATCCCGTTGATCCTTCCCAGGATTTCATCAAGCGTCTCGTGGGCTTGCCGGGCGACGTGATCGAAATACGCGACAAAAAAGTTTACGTGAACGGCGCGCTCTACGCCGACCCCAAGGAAATCCACAAAGACCCGGACATCCTGCCCGCGACCGCCGGGCCGCGCGATCAGTTCGGGCCGGTCACCGTGCCCGCGGACTCCTATTTCATGATGGGCGACAACCGCGACGAATCCTACGACAGCCGCTTTTGGGGGTTCGTCAAAAAAGAGGACATCCTGGGGATCGCCATGGTGAAATACTGGTCCTGGATTCCCGGCACGTGGCGGGTACGCTGGGGAAACATAGGCACTATTATTAACTGACTCACTTTTGCCCCTCGCCGCTCTGCACGGCCCACAGCCCGGCGTATATGCCGCCCTGGGCCAGAAGCGCCTCGTGGCTGCCGCGCTCGACGATAATCCCGGCCACCAGCACGATGATCTCGTCGGCCAGGCGTACGGTGGAAAGCCTGTGCGCCACGGCCAGGGTCATGCGGCCTTCGCGCAGCGCGTGCAGGTTGTGCTGAATGATCGCTTCCGTGCGGGTATCCACGGCCGAAGTGGCCTCGTCCAACACCAAAACGTCCGGGTTTCGCAGCACCGCGCGGGCCAGCGATATGCGCTGGCGCTGGCCGCCGGAGAGCTTAACGCCCCCTTCTCCAATGGCGGTCTCAAAACCCTGCGGCAGCTCACGGATAAATTCCAACGCCCCGGCGACGCGCGCCGCCTCCATCAGGGATTCGTCCGAAGCATCCGGCGCGCCCAGGCGGATATTCTCGGCCACGTTGCCCGCAAACAAAAACGCATCCTGGGACACGTAGCCGATATGCCCGCGCAGGCTTTCCAGCGTGAATCCCGCGATGTCCCGGCCATTCAAGGCGACCCGTCCGGCCTCCGGGTCCAGATGGCGCAAGAGAAGCTTCACCAGCGTGGACTTGCCCGCGCCGGTCGGCCCGACCACCCCAAGCACCTTGCCGCGCGTCAGGGTGAAACTCACCCCTTGCAACACCGGCTCGCGGTCCGGGTAGGCGAAGGTGACGTCCTCAAAGGCGATGGTATTCAAGGGTTCGGTCAGGGGCACCGCGCCCGGCCGGTCCATGATGGCCGGTTCAAGCGACAATATGGCCCAGATGCGCGCGGCCGAGGCCTCGGAACGCTGAAACTGGTTAATGAGCATCCCGAAGACGAAAAGCGGCAGGATCATGCGCGTGGCGAGCAAAATGAAGGTGGCGTAATTGCCGAGCGTCGGCCCGCTGCCGGAAAGGGTGAGCCAGCCGCCGCCCGTTATGAGAAGCGCGAACGCCGCCCCGGCCACGGCGTACAATATCGGGATGAAGCGCGCTCTGGCCAGGGCCGCGCCGATGGCCTCGTCGCGGTATCTGGCGGACTGCACGTCCACGCGCCTGGCTTGGTCCTCTTCGGCGGTAAAGGCCTGGATCACGCCCATGCCGCGCAAATTGTTGCCGATGATCGCCGCCACCTGGCCCACGGCGCTACGCGCTTCCCGGTACCTAGGACGGATGCGCGTGGAAAAGGTGCGCACCGCGGCAAAGGCCACGGGCAAGGGGGCCATGAGAAGAAGCGCCAAGCGCCAATCAATCCAGAACAGCACGGCGAACGTCCCGGCAAAGGTGATGATGAGCCGGATGCTCGACGTTGTGGCGTCGGAGAGAAAGTTCTCCAGATTGTCCACGTCCGAGGAGACCACGTTTAAGAGGTCGCCGGATTGGCGTTCCTCGAAAAAGTGCATATCCTGCTTTTGCAGGTGGCGGTAGAGCGCGCCCCTCAGCGCGTGGCGCACGTGCTGGGCCATGGAGTCCAGGGCATAGTCGCTTATGGACTGAAAGATGGCCAGACAGATAAACGCCGCAAGCACTCCGGCCCCGTAGAGGATCAGCGTATCAAGGCCCGGAGCGAACCCGTTTTTGGCGGCGGTGATGGCGTCAACGGCCCGGCCCACCAGCACCATGGGGATGAGATCGCAGGCGCGGGCCCCGGCATTGGTGACAAGCCCCAGAATGAATCGCTTACGATACGGGGCCACGAACGGCAAAAGTTTGGGCAAAGCCCAGGTGGAAGCAAAGCGCATGGGCGCAGCATAGCCCATGGCGTCCCGGAGGAAAACCATAATGCTTGACGAAACAACCGCCCGCGAGCGCCTCGAACGCGTCCACGAACGCATCCGGGCCGCATGCGGACGCTGTGGCCGCGATCCGGCCCAGGTGACGCTCGTGGCCGTGTCCAAAACGCACGAGGCCGCCTCCGTAGCCGCTCTCCACCAGGCCGGACAAACGATCTTCGGGGAATCCTACGTGCAGGAAGCCCTCCCAAAACTGGAAAGCCTCGCCCATCTGCCGCTGACTTGGCATTTTATCGGCCGCCTGCAAAAGAACAAAGCCAAGTATGTGGCGGGACGCTTCGCGCTGATCCACTCCGTTGACTCGCTTGAGCTGGCGCAGGCGCTTGACCGCAAATGCGTGGCGCTTGGCATCACGCAGGACATTCTTTTGCAGGTCAACCTCGCGGGCGAGGCGGCCAAGGCCGGATGCTCCCCCGAAGACGCCCTCCCTTTGGCCACGGCCATTGCCGAAATGGATTCTCTGAAACTCCTGGGACTCATGCTCATGCCCCCCTGGGACGAGGATCCGGAAGTGAACCGGCCTCTCTTCGCCAAGGCCCGCGAACTTCAACAGAGTCTCGCAAGCCGCCTCGGCGCGCCGCTGCCCCATCTCTCCATGGGCATGTCGCACGATATGGAACAGGCCATAGAGGAAGGCGCCACGCTTATCCGCGTGGGTACTGACCTTTTCGGGGCGCGGTAGAGCTAGATTCTGGCCACGCCGAGAAAGATGGCGTGCAGCGCCGCCAAAAGACCGGCGAAAAAGAGGCGAACGGGAATTTTCGCGAGTGTTTCGCGTCCGAAGAGGGTCAGCCGCATTTCGGAGCGCGGGCAGCGCTCCAGACAATCCAGACAGAGCGAACAGGAGACTCCCGGCCGTTTGGCCGCGAGATCCTCCGGCCGCAAGGCGTCGTAGCGGCAGGCCGTGGAGCATACGCCGCACTGCGAACAGTCGGAGCGGATGCGCAAGCGCCACGGTGAAAGCTTGCCGAGAAGCCCGCTCATAAGCCCCATGGGGCAAAAGCCCGAACAATGGGCCATCACGCCGATGCGTCTGGATACAAACACCATCACCGTAACACCCAGAAGACCGAATCCGGCCCCCAAAAAGATCGCCCAATGGGTAGGCACTCCAAGAAGCCTCAAAGACCAAGCGGCGGCGAACACCAAACCCGCAAGAATGATGCGCGCGCGCCGCATCCAGGCCGGAGCCGCCGCCGGGCGCTTCTTGCCAAAGGCCATGACGCTGTCCCAGGCCCCGATATAGCACAAATGGCTGCACCACGCCGGCCCCGCCAGAATAACCGTCACCCCGAAAAGGATAAGCATGAAAAATCCCGCGCCGCGATAGAGCGGCCCGGCCACGATAAGCGCGGGCACGGGCAGATGAAGCGTCCCTGTCATCAGAAAACGCTCGAACCCTGCCAGTCCCAGGGCCAACTGGCCGAAAAAGACCAGCGAGAAGAGCCCCCAGATGCGCCGCCTGACCCTGGGCGAGCGGCCGGGCGTGGCCAGCGCCTTGGCCACAAACCCCGCGTACAGGGCCAGAAGCACGGTCTCGATCCATCCCGCTCCGTGCAGAAAACGCTCTGCCAGCAACATGGGAGCGGGGATATTCCGCTGCGCCATAACCATGGCAAGCCCCGCGAAAGTGAGTACGCAGGCGAGAAGAGAGGCTCCAGTGGTGGAATATCCCAATGAGGAGGACATTGCAGAAGGCGTCAGCGGGACGAGGACGGGTTTGCGGAAGGCGGCGAAGAGAGGATGTTCGAGCGCCCAGGCCGCAAGCGCCGGAAGAAGCGCCGCGCCAGAGAGTATCCAGGCCAGACGATGCCAGGCGATCCCCATCGCCTGACGTTCGGCAATGAACTGAGCCATGGAGTACACCGTGGCCAGCACCCCGGCCAGCATAAGAATCTGGCAGGCCCGGCGCACGAAGTCCCGCCGCGTCAGGAGAAACAACACAGGAACAAGCCAGGCCAGCGCCACGGGCAGCCCCTGCCAGCGAAACGCGTGGGCAGCCGGGATCAGGGCTCCCAGGATCACCGCCAAAATCAGTATGCCGTATTTGACCGTTTTCATCGCACCATCCGGATCATCATTCGCGCATCCGCGCCATGCCTGAAAACCCGACTATACCCAATACGCCCGCCTGGCTTTGACTTGCGTCACAAAGAGAGACTATAGCTCCCGCCATGGCCGCAAATTCCTCCCCCACCCAAAGCCTTTTGAGCCGCGTCCCCTTGTTCGCGCGGCTGAGCCCCGCGCAGATCTCTTTGCTGGAAAGCAACTCGTCAGTCGTAAAGTTCGACAAGGGACACGTGGTGTTTTTGGAGGGTACACAAGCCACCGGATTTTATGTTGTTTTGTCCGGGCAGGTGAAAATCTACAAATCCTCGCCCGAAGGCAAAGAGCAGATCCTTCACATATTGGGGCCAGGCGAGCCCTTTGCCGAAGCGGCCATGTTTCAGGGCGGACGGTTCCCGGCCAATGCCATGGCTATCGCGCCCTCGCGCGCGCTCTATATTGAAAAATCCGTTCTTACGAAGCTCATGGAGCGCGACACGGAACTCGCCATGGCCATGCTGGCCTCGCTCTCCCAGAGATTGCGCCAAATGGCAGGCATGATAGGCCAAATCTCCCTGCGCGAGGTTCCGTCCCGTCTGGCGGCCTATCTGCTCCACCAGGCGGGAGAAAAGGGCGCG
>Ga0123354_10001536_pt1 | contig 28284 bp, 22 predicted proteins | sample TergutLab28metaG_2_FD_97872 | JGI IMG/M metagenome (GOLD analysis project Ga0123354, IMG submission 97872) | Labiotermes labralis P4 segment gut microbial communities from Petit-Saut dam, French Guiana - Lab288 P4 | ecosystem: Host-associated > Arthropoda: Insects > Digestive system > Gut ... | reverse complement strand
GTGTCCCAACGCTTTGGCGAAACGTGCCAACTGTTCCTGTTCTTTGGTAAATTCTTCTTTTGCCATATTTCTAAAAATTTTTGCAAAGATACACTTTATTCGTAGTAATACGAATGGCTTTTCAAAAACCTCTCACTGACCGATGAGTCCCACTTCATTGTCCAACGAAGCAATTTTAAATCTGTCAATTTGTGTGTTATTTTCAATCGTGGTTTCACTGCCCCCACATTGCACTTAACAAAACATTATACGAAATCGACTATTCCTGCGTTTGTTTCTTGTTTTTTTTAAAATAGCTTTAATATGAAAAAAATTAAATTATTTCTATTTATTGTATTATTATCTATTGCTTCTTATGCGCAAAATTCAACTTATCAGGTAAATGCGCAGAAAATGAATCAGTTGCTCAAATATATTAATGACGCTTATTTAGATACTGTAAATTTCGATGTTTTAGTGGAAAAAGGTGTAGTTGAGATGCTTAAAGAACTTGACCCTCATTCTGCTTATATCTCCAAAAAAGATGTACAGCAAGCCAATGAACCCCTTATCGGGTCTTTCGAAGGGATTGGGGTTACTTTTCAAATGATTAAAGATACCATTAATGTGATGGAGGTAATCATTAACGGACCTTCAGATAAAGTAGGGTTGAAAGCAGGCGATAAAATTATAAAAGTGGACACTGCTGTGGCTTATGGCAAACATGTGAACAATAAATGGGTTGCCGATCATTTAAGAGGACCAAAAGGAACTAAAGTAAGTGTTTTTGTGAAAAGAGGGAAAAATCCTGATCTTATAGAGTTTAACATTACCCGCGACAAAATCCCGATGAACAGCATAAACGTATATTTCATGGCGGATAAAAATACCGGATATATCTGTTTAGAGCGCTTTGCACAAACCTCGCCCCAAGAACTTCGCGACGCCATTACCCGACTAAAAGCACGCGGCATGAAAAACCTCATCTTCGATTTACGCGGCAATGGAGGTGGGTATTTGCAATCGGCATTTGAAATTGCCAACGAATTTATCGGGCAAAACAAGATGATTGTCTATACTGATAATTTCCGTAAAACCGGCGAACAATTCAAATCCAAAAATAATGGAGAATTTCAAAAAGGAAGATTGGTAATTTTAGTTGACGAGGGATCAGCTTCTGCCAGCGAAATCGTCTCCGGAGCAGTTCAGGATTGGGATCGTGCCTTAGTTATGGGAAGAAGAACTTTTGGAAAAGGACTGGTGCAGAAACCTATCTATCTCCCCGATGGATCACAAATACGGCTCACTATATCAAAATATTACACCCCATCAGGAAGATGTATTCAGCGCCCTTACGAGGATGGATTAGATAACTATCTAAACGACTTTAATGAACGAAGAAGCCATGGGGAATTTTTAACCGCAGACAGTATTAAGTTCCCCGATTCACTCAAATATCAAACCGCAAAAGGGAGAACCGTTTATGGTGGCGGTGGTATTATGCCCGACATTTTTATTCCCATAGATACTACACGATACTCTTCTCTCTACAACGAATTGATTAGAAAAGGAACTATCAGCGGTTTTACTTTAGACTATATGGAAAGAAACAGAGAACTCCTAAAAGCTCAATTTGCTACTATGGAAGAATTTAAAAATAATTTTGAAATCTCCGATCAGCTATTCCAAGAATTAATGGATTATGCACACAAAGAAGGTGTTAAAGATACTGTTGATTTCCAATTTTCAAAACGGGTAGAACACTTTGCCAAAACCAAAGCCGCCGCGTTAGATTCTTTATACAGTTCTTTAGAAAGTTTAAATAACGATGACCACTTCCTTGAAATGCTTACCCAATATGTTACAGAATCATTTAATGAATCTATGCGCTTGCGAAATTTTAATAAAGTAAACGAGTTTATTAAAGATGCCTTGAAATATGAAATTGCAAGAAATTTATTTAGCTATGGCGAAGCCCGCCAAATCTTTTTAATGAACGACGACGGCTTCCTTAAAGCATTGGAAGTAATTAACAACGACAAGATTTTTAAACGGTTTAAGGTGGATGACTAATTTTTCTTTATAGATGCTTTACCCCTTGTTCTAACGACAAAAAAGCCTGCTTATAAGCATATTTTCTTAATAAGGCAAGATCGGCTTGAAAAACTATTGAATCCTCTTTTTGATATTCCAACACTATTCTTTGCTCGGTTTTTTTAGCTTTATTGATAGCATCCACAATCGCTTGCAAGGGACGCGCAAATCCGGTGCCAACCTCATAAATACCACTCTGTGGTACGTGATTGAGAAAATAATAAAGCACTTTTACCACATCATTCACATAAATATAATCTTGAATGATATTTTTTTCCACACAAATTTTTGACACATTTTCTGTATAATACCTATAGAATTTATACACATTGGAACAGTTTTCCGCTTTATGCGCCTCATTTCTTCCATACACTTGAAAAAACTTTAACCCTGCCCAAAAGGGAGGCAACTGTTGCTGTTTTTCAATCCATTTATCGAAAATATACTTGGATTTAGCAAAAGAAGTGCTGGGTTCGAGGTAAGAGGTAAGAGGTACTTTTTTGCCGTTGGCTTCAGTCAACGGTAAGAAATGAGGAATGAGAAATGTGAAATGTGAAATGCGTGGTAAGAGGTTGGTTAGGTAAGAAGAAGCATATATAAACGGAATGCGCTTAGCAGCTGCAAAACTCCAAATTCTCTGTGAAAAATCTACATTTAGCGCTTCAAAAATACTGTAATCGGCAGAAAAATAGTCGGTGCGGGCGCCGAGATGGAAAATAAAATCAATATGTGGCACATTTTTTTCTGCCCAAAGAAAAAAATCTTCCCGCTGAATTTTATCTGCATATTCTAAATCTTCCCAATTTTTTTGTTTTTTTTCTTGAGTGAAATCATCCACTAAAATTAGATTTTTTACTCCATGAAAGTTGAGTTTTCGGCATAAATGGCTACCGATAAATCCTGCTGCGCCGGTAATAACAATCATGGCTTGGAAAATTTGGGATTGGTTATAAACTCAGTGTCGGTTAAGGTATTTAGAAATTCTTTTAAATCAGAAATTTGAGAAGGGACTAAATAGGCTCCGCCTTGTTCAACTTTATGCATCAATGGGTGTACATAAGGAGAATTGTGCAACCCGAAGTTGTAAAAATCAAGCACCTCGTCTATCGTTTTAAAGCGCCCATCGTGCATATAAGGTGGTGAAACCATGCAGTTTCGTAATGAAGGAGCGCGGTATGCTCCAATATCTTGAGGATTTCTACTTACGGCATATCTGTCAGACAGATCATCAAAAACATTTGATAACGCATTATTATAGAATAAATGGGTGGTAAACAGCGGAGTTCCGCTTCCACCGTGGCAGTGAAAGCAATCCGCCCCCTCTTCCGTAGAAAAGAGTATATAGCCACGCATCTCTGCATCAGTAAGTTGTTCTTTTCCTGCTAAATATCTGTCAAATTTTGAGTTTCCTGAAACCAAAGTACGAATAAATTGCGCTATCGCTTTCTGAATACGCGAAATATTAATCTCTTCGGTTCCGAATGCTTTTTTAAACATAGCAGGATATTTAGGATTTTGTTGCAAAGCATAGACGGCGCGTTCCGGCGTACTGTTCATCTCATGCGGAGCAATAATACCCATTAATACAATATCTTCCAATGTTCTTTGTAAGGAATTAGGGTTGGATTCATGAATCATTCCGTTCCAAAAGTAGCCTTCAGGAATAAATACTAAATTCATGAGTGGCATTGTGTTATGCGGAGTAGGTGCACCGGACAAACCGTAGGTTTTGCCATCGGGAAAGCGGGGATTGGTCATCCCTACATCAAAATTGTTGGCTTGCACGTGGCAGGTAGCGCAACTCATCATCAAATCGGGGTCATCGCCGAGGTAGCCGCATAACCGCTCATCGTAAAAGAGGTGCCTTCCCAATTCAATGCCCTCTACTGTGAGCGGATTATCATTCGGAATTTGCAAATTTGTGGGGAAAAAACGCGGAATTTCGAGAAAATAGGGAGTAGCGGAGAAGGGTTCTTCGGATGGTTTGGGATCACAGGATAGAAGAAAGAAGACAGAAAGAAGGAGGGAGAAGGGAGAAAAAAAATGCGTTTTCTTTTTCATTTATAGAGTGTTAACATTTACTTAAAAGAACATGCAAACGTAGTAAAATATTGTCATCATCAAAAAAAAACCGATCACAAAAAGAAGGGAGTGAAATAAGTGTATTTTTGCCGCGGAGAGGTGGCAGAGTGGTCGATTGCGGCGGTCTTGAAAACCGTTGAGGTGAAAGCCTCCGGGGGTTCGAATCCCTCCCTCTCCGCCAAAATTGTTGATAGTAATGAAAGCTGTTTTTATTTCTGCATTTCAGGCTTTTTACGATGAGATTATCGCTATTTTCGATCGGTTGAAAATCAGAGGTTTTACCTACTGGAGCGAGACGCAGGGTCGTGGTACTCATCGCGGCGAACCCCACTACGGAACACACGCATGGCCCTCGCTCAATTGTTCATTTCTCACTTTTGTTGAAGAACATCAAGTAGATGAATTGTTGGAAGCATTGAAAAAATTGGATCAAACGGCAGAACAACAAGGACTCCGCGCTTTTGTAATGCCCTGTGAAGAGATGATGTAGTTACTATTCACTATGAAACAAGGAAAACTTATCATTTTTGCAGCCCCTTCCGGATCGGGAAAAACTTCGATTGTGAAGTTTTTATTAGAACAAAATATCTCTTTAAAATTTTCTATTTCTGCCACAACACGCCCAAAACGCCCCAATGAACAAGAGGGCGTTGATTATTTCTTCCTCTCTCTTGAACAGTTCCAAAAAAAAATCGCAGCAAGCGATTTCCTCGAATGGGAAGAAGTATATGCAGGAACTTTTTACGGAACTCTGAAATCGGAAGTGGATAAAATGTTAGAAAAAGGAGAAGATCTTCTCTTTGACGTAGATGTGCTTGGCGCTATCAATATTAAGAGAACTTATGCAGCACAGGCTTTGGCAATATTCGTAAAACCACCTTCGGTTGAAGCGCTCATAGAACGCCTGAAAAATAGAGGCACAGAAACCGAAGAATCTTTAAAAAGAAGAATAGAAAAATCTACTTTCGAACTCTCTTTTGAATCCCAATTTGATATTACTATTATAAACCATCATTTAGAAGAAGCGCAAAATAAAGCAAAACAGTTGGTTATGGATTTTATAAAATAGTGTATTTTCGCCGACAATTTTTTATTAAGAATAGTTTATGGATAGAAATACAGTTACCGGTTTACTCCTCATTTTTTGTATTATTTTAGGTGTAAGTTTTTATAACTCTTCACAACAAAAGAAAGCACAGGAACAGGAACTATTAGAACAGTTGGAAGAAAGCAGAAAGCAGAAAGCAGAAAGCGTTGATGAGACGACTAAGGAATTAGATAATGAGATGATTACAGAATTAGATGATGAGGTAATACCAGACATTTCGCACCCTGCACCTCGCACCTCGAACCCTGAACATCGCACCTCGAACCTATTCTACACCCCGGAAACCCCCACTGCACCCGAATATGTTGTTGAAACCGAAAAAGCGGTTTATCATTTCTCGAAATTCGGAGGGTATCTGAAATTTGCACAACTCAAAAATATTTACGGTTTTGCCCCAAAAGGAGAAGAAAAACCGCCTCTTATTTTATTCGACGGCAGTAATACTGCCATGAATATTGATTTGATGCTTCAAAACCAAACAATTGTACAAACCCACTCCTGCTTTTTTGTATCCGAACAACCCGATACATTAGTCGTTGACGAAAATCATAAAACATTATCATTAAAACTATTCCCAATAAATAATCAAATCATTGATACTGCTTCCTATATCGAATATCTATATACATTTAATAATGAGGATTATAGTTTTGGATTTTGTATCAACTATGTAAATATGCAGAACTATTTGTATCTCAACAAAAATGTTTTTGCTTTACAATGGGAAGCCGCCCTGATCAACGTAGAACGTAATTTTAATTACGAAAAGAATATTACTACCATTTTTTTCTTGGACAACCTGGATAAAGTTCATGAATTAAGCCCAACTAAACAGGAGAATAAACCCTCTTCGTATTTGAAATGGGTATCGTTTAAACAACAATTTTTCACTACTGTATTAATTGCCGACTCAGGGTATTTTTCTTCGGGACAATTAATTACGGATATAACTACTACAGAACCAACACTGAAAAATTTATCCGCCACGCTGGAATTTGATATAAAAAACTTATACAACGGTTCGTTCGATATGACCATGTATATTGGTCCGAATCAATACAAGTTATTAAAAACCTACGATTTGAATTTAGAGCGGCAAGTGCCTATCGGTTGGAGTTTTTTCTTACTGCACTGGATCAATCGCGGCGCCGTAATTCCCGTTTTCGATTGGTTGTCGCAATATGGACTAAACTATGGTCTTATCATTCTCATTTTAACTATTCTGTTAAAAATAGTTTTAATGCCTGTTGCTTATAAGACTTATGTTTCTTCGGCGCGGATGCGCGTGTTAAAGCCTGAAATTGAAGTAATTAACACAAAATTTCCGAAGCAGGAAGATGCTATGAAGAAGCAACAAGCCACCATGGCATTGTATCGCAGCGCAGGAGTAAGTCCTATGGCAGGATGTATTCCGGCATTGCTCCAAATGCCCATATTAATTGCCATGTTCCGCTTCTTTCCCTCTTCTTATGAATTGCGCCAACAACCCTTTTTATGGGCAGACGACCTCTCCAGCTACGATTCTGTGTTGAACTTTGGATTCAATATCCCGTTTTACGGCGACCATGTAAGTTTATTTTGTTTGTTAATGACGTTGGCTACATTGACTTACACATGGTTGAATAACAAAATGATGACCATGGGAAATCAGGATCAAATGAAAATGATGAAGGTTTTTATGTATTTGATGCCCGTCATGATGTTGGGAATTTTCAACAGTTTCTCAGCCGGATTAAATTACTATTATCTGTTGGTTAATTTAATCACTTTCTTGCAGATGTGGATTTTTAGAATGGGAGTAGATGAAAATAAAATTCGCGCCCGCTTGAAAGCCAACATGGCAAAACCCAAAACAAAATCAAAATGGCAAAACCGCATGGAAGAGTTGGTTAAACAACAACAAATGCAACAAAAGCGTAAAAAATAGATAGCCCGGAAAATTGCGGGCACCAACACTATGAACTACGATCAGAATAAAATAGACCCTATTTTCAATTTTTATCTTGATAATGGTTTTGATCATTCATTACAAAAATTGGCTGATGCTGTTCAAATAACAAAGAAAACTTTGTTCAACAGATATGGGTCCAAAAAAAATCTGGAACTTTGTGTATTAGACTATTGGCAAGTAAAATCCAATGAACGGATGGCACAACGTATGGAGTTTTCTAATAATGCTGTAGAAAAATTAATAATGTTTCTATTTGAATTACAATATTGTAAAAACTATGAATCCCATTTTTTTCAAAAAAACAAAGAGGTTTTTTTAGAAAAATTTGTACAAAACACACCTCATCTCATACAATTAGAATCCATATTCAAGATGGGAACGGCAGAGGAACTCTTTCAATTTGATTTTGACACAAAACTGTTTGCCTATTTTTTTCTGTTTAACACTTTGTTTTTATTACTTTGTGATAACGTAATATATACCGAATTTATCACTTTTCTTTTCGATCCCATACTTACCGAAAAAGGAAAAGTAGTTTTAAAAGATATTGATATTGAACAAATTTTTAAAAACAGTTAAAAATCTACTTTACTGCAATTGTTTCAATTTCGACCAAGACATTAAGAGGAAGCGTTTTTACTGCAAATGCTGCGCGCGCAGGAGGATTCACTGCATAATATTTGCCGTAAATTTCATTCATCGCCTTGAAGTTAGCCATATCGCTCAATAAGCAAGTAGATTTCACAACATCTTCATAGCCGTAGCCCGCTGCTTTCAAGATCGCTCCAATATTTTTCATTATCTGTTCGGTTTGATTTTCAATCGTTTCCGGAATTTGTCCGTTTTCAGGATTAACCGGAATCTGTCCGGAAATAAACAACATACCATTTACTTCAATAGCTTGGCTGTAAGGCCCAATCGCTTTGGGTGCTTGTTCGGTGTGGATAATTTTTTTCATATACAATTTTTATTTAGAATGATTTAAAAAAACGCATTATTGTATTTCGGGCAACTCTTTCCATAGTTTCTTCATTCCTACAGTGGCTTTCTCTTTAATAAAATGCACAGTGCGGGCAATGGGTTGTACGTCTTTCGGGTCAACGACATAGATTTGTGCGTCGCGGCGAGCAGAATAGAGCAACCCTGCCGCAGGATACACATTTAGCGATGTGCCGATTATGACTATAATATCGGCTTGAGCCACTACTTCAGCTGCTTGGTAAATTAAGGGGACATCTTCCCCGAACCATACAATAAAAGGGCGGAGCAATTGACCGTTGGGAGCTAAATCACCAAACTCAAAAGTCTTGTATCCAATATCTTTTATATACTTTTTTTGATCCGCGCTGCAAACTTTGGTAAGTTCTCCGTGCAAATGGATAATTTGCGTTGAGCCGGCGCGTTCGTGCAGATTATCCACATTTTGAGTAACTATAGTTACATCATAAAACTCCTCTAATTTGGCGATAATTTTGTGAGCATCGTTCGGTTCAACATTTGCCAACTGCTTCCTTCGTTGGTTATAGAAGTCTATCATTAACTCAGGATTTTGATACCAGCCTTCAATGCTTGCTACTTCCATAACGCTGTAGTTCTCCCACAACCCGTCGCTGTCTCTAAACGTACTGATACCACTCTCAGCGCTTACGCCTGCCCCCGAAAGAACTACTAACTTTCTTTTCATAACGCCGCAAAAATAATATTTTTCTTTGGTTTTAATTCCAAATTTTGATGTTTCTTTGCCGCATTAAATTTTTGTATTTATGAAACCATTAATTGAATGTGTTCCTAATTTTAGTGAAGGACATAATTTAGAGACTATTAAACAGATAACTGATGTCATTGAGAAAGCGGAAGGGGTAAAACTTTTAGATGTTGACCCCGGTTATTCCACCAACAGAACCGTAGTTACTTTTGTAGGCACTCCCAACGAAGTGGTAGAAACTGCCTTTCAAGTGATAAAGAAAGCGCAGGAGTTGATTGATATGCGCCAGCATCACGGCGACCATCCGCGTTTTGGTGCAACCGACGTATGCCCGTTGGTTCCGGTAGCAAACATCACTATGGAAGAAACCGCAGCGTATGCCCGCAACTTAGCGAAAAGAGTGGGAGAAGAATTGGGTATCCCTATCTATTGCTACGAAAATGCAGCATTTGAAGAGAAACGCAGAAACTTGGCAAACTGCCGCAGAGGTGAGTACGAAGGACTGAAAGAGAAGTTAGAAGATCCCGAATGGAAACCCGATTTCGGTCCCGCTCATTTTACCGAATCGGTAGCAAAAAGCGGCGCAACTGCCATCAGCGCAAGAGATTTTTTGATTGCCGTGAATTTTAATCTGAATACAACTTCCACGCGCCGCGCCAATGCCATTGCTTTTGATGTGCGCGAAATGGGACGCCCCAAAAGAGAAGGAAGCTCCATTACCGGAAAAATTTTGAAAGATGAACACGGAAACAACATCATGATTCCGGGTACACTGAAAGGAACTAAAGCGATTGGCTGGTTTATAAAAGAATACGGTATTGCGCAAGTTTCGATGAATATTACGAACACCTCTGCTACACCGCTGCACATGGCTTTTGAAGAAGTGCGGGAAAAAGCCCAACAAAGAGGTATCCGTGTTACAGGTGCTGAAATTGTGGGACTCGTTCCCAAAAAAGCGCTGATGGATGCAGGTTACTTTTTTTTGAAAAAACAACAACGCTCTTTGGGCATTGATGAAAAAGAGATCATGAAAATCGCCGTAAAATCTATGGGGTTAGATGACCTGAAACCGTTTGATCCGGCGGAAAAAGTGATTGAATATCTGTTGGAAAAAGACCAATCTGCAAATAAATTGGTGGATATGACCTGCACGGGTTTTGCCAACGAGACTGCCTCTGAAAGTCCGGCGCCCGGAGGTGGCTCTATTGCCGCTTACATGGGTGCGCTGAGCGCTGCGCTGGGTAGTATGGTGGCAAACCTCTCTTCTCACAAACCCGGTTGGGACGACCGCTGGGAAGAGTTTTCCGATTACGCCGTGCAAGGACAAAAACTGAAAGATGAACTGCTTTGGTTAGTGGACGAAGATACTAACTCTTTCAATCTGATTATGAGTGCTATGGGATTGCCCAACGGATCCAACGAGGAGAAAGCAGCCCGCAAAAAAGCGATGGAAGAAGCCACCAAGTACGCCATTGAAATCCCGTTCAGAACCGTGCAACGTGCCTACGATATTTTCGACCTTTGCGAAGCAATGATTGAGAAAGGAAACCCCAACTCTGTTACCGATGCCGGCGTGGGTGTGCTTTGCGCCAAAGCCGCAGTGATAGGAGCATACCTGAATGTGCGCATCAATGCCGCCGGCCTCGAAGACAAAACATTTGCAGAAGAGATTGTGATAAAAGCAAAAGATTATGTTGAAAAAGCGATAACAAGAGAAATGGCGCTATTGCAGCGGGTGGAAGAGGTAATTGGGTGAAAAAATGTTCGTAAATTACAACAGCACAATTCTCACTACAAGTTTTGATTATAAAATATACTTTTGCGCCCAAAATAGAAATCATGAAAGTACTAATGTTCGGATGGGAGTTTCCTCCCCACATTGCAGGTGGTTTGGGAACTGCTTGCTATGGGCTTACAAAAGGGTTGGCGAAAAACAACGTGGATGTACTTTTTGTTATGCCTAAAGCCTCGAAAGAGGAAGATGAAACCTACGTGAAAATTATCAACGCATGCGATGTGGAAGTGAACACGCGCTTTGTGCATCTGCAAACTTTTTCCGACCATGTTGAGTTTTTAGAAGTAGAATCTAAGTTGGTGCCTTATATCGGCATGGATGAGTATTATCGCATTGTTGACCAAATGAATAGCGGAATTTTTGAAGAAGAAGAGATCGGCGAAAAACGAAAATATGTGTTTTCCGGAAAATATACCGAAAATCTGATGAATGAAGTGGAACACTATGCGATGGTGGCTGCCGAAATTGCACGAAACTACGAGTTTGACATCATCCACGCGCACGACTGGCTTACCTATAAAGCGGGTATCGCCGCTAAAAAAGTGAGCGGAAAGCCATTGGTAATACACGTTCACGCTACCGAATACGACCGCTCAAGCGAAAAAAATAGAAACGACATCGTTTACGGCTTGGAAAAATACGGAATGTCCGAAGCGGACGCTATTTGTGCTGTGAGCGACCTGACCCGAAATATTATCATTCAAAAATATGAAATTCCGGCAGAAAAGGTATTTACGCTGCATAATGCCGTAGAACCTACCGGAAAAGAAGTCATTAGAGAAAAATATGTGGACGAAAAGATTGTAACTTTCTTAGGACGGGTTACTTTCCAAAAAGGTCCTGAATATTTTGTTGAAGCAGCTAAAAAAGTATTGGAGAAAGTTCCAAACGTGCGCTTTGTACTTGCCGGAGACGGCGATATGATGGCGCAAACCATCAGCCGCGTTGCGGAGTTGGGCATTGCCGACCGTTTCCATTTTACCGGATTTTTAAGAGGCTCTGACATTGACTTGATGTTCGGTATGAGCGACGTATATGTAATGCCATCTATATCAGAGCCGTTCGGTATCTCGCCGTTAGAAGCGATGCGGGCAAACGTGCCGACCATTATCTCTAAACAATCGGGCGTTGCCGAAGTACTTACCCACGCCATCAAAGTGGATTTTTGGGATATTGACGGCATGGCGGATGCAATTTACGGAATCATAAACTACCCTGCACTTTCTAATTTCTTTGCAGTAAAAGGAAAAGAGGATGTGGACAACCTTAAATGGGAACACGTCGCCAAACGGTTAAAAGAGATATACCAACACACTATTGCACCCGTTTGCTAACAATACACTTTTTTTACTATATTTGCGCACTTTTTGAAAAAACAGATTATTTTTGACTATGAGCGATTTAGAAAACAAAGACCTCCATCAATCTGCAGAATATACCGCTGAAAATATACAAGTTCTTGAAGGGCTCGAAGCTGTGCGCAAACGCCCCGCTATGTATATCGGCGATGTGAGCGAAAGAGGTTTACACCATTTAGTGTATGAAGTAGTGGACAACTCTATTGACGAAGCGTTAGCCGGACACTGTAACCATATCGTGGTTACTATTCATAAAGATAACTCTATCTCTGTATTAGACAACGGGCGCGGAATCCCAACCGACCTCCACGAAAAAGAACAACGATCCGCGTTGGAAGTAGTGCTTACAGTACTGCACGCCGGCGGAAAATTCGACAAAGACTCCTACAAGGTATCCGGTGGATTGCACGGCGTGGGCGTTTCGTGCGTAAACGGGCTTTCGGAACATCTGCGCGCCGAAGTGTTTCGAAACGGAATACACTATATGCAAGAGTTCGAATACGGTAAGCCCATGTATCCCGTGAAAGAGATCGGTACAACCAACCAACGCGGAACTCTAATCTGGTTTAAACCCGACAACTCTATTTTTATTACTACCGAATACAAATTCGGCACATTATCCACACGTTTAAAAGAACTTGCATTCTTGAATAAAGGGATTACGCTCGAAATTGTAGATGAACGTGAAGAAAAAGAAAATGGATCTTTTCTAAAAGACCGCTACTATTCGGAAGAAGGACTGAAAGATTTTATTAACTATTTGGACGGCGGTCGTGAGAAGATTATGGAATACCCTATCTACATGGAAGGGGAAAAAGATAATGTGCCGGTGGAAATTGTGATGCAATATAATACCTCGTTTACCGAAAATATTCACTCTTACGTAAACAATATCAACACTATAGAAGGTGGAACACACCTCGCCGGATTCCGTCGCGCCTTAACCAGAACACTGAAGAAATATGCCGACGAAAGTAAGATGCTCGAAAAATTGGAGAAACAAAAGATAGAGATCTCCGGGGACGACTTCCGCGAAGGGTTAACTGCAATTATCTCCGTAAAAGTAGCAGAGCCTCAGTTTGAAGGTCAAACCAAAACCAAGTTGGGCAATAATGAAGTGATGGGCATTGTGGATCAAATGGTGGGAGAAATGCTGCGCAACTACTTGGAAGAGAATCCAAAAGATGCAAAAGAGATTGTGAATAAGGTAATTTTGGCGGCTACGGCGCGCCACGCTGCTCGAAAAGCCCGCGAGTTAGTTCAACGCAAAAACGTGTTCGGAGGCGGCGGACTGCCGGGTAAACTTTGGGACTGCTCCTCCAAGAAATCGGAAGAGTGCGAGTTGTACTTAGTTGAGGGTGACTCTGCAGGCGGTACCGCAAAACAGGGGCGTGACAGCAAGTTTCAGGCTATTCTTCCGTTGCGCGGAAAAATCCTGAATGTAGAAAAAGCAATGCTTCACAGGGTTTTTGAAAGCGAAGAGATTAAGAATATCTTTACCGCGCTGGGCGTTAGCATCGGCACGGAAGAAGATAGTAAAGCCCTGAATTTGGAAAAATTACGCTACGGAAAAGTAATCATTATGACCGATGCCGACGTGGACGGAAGCCACATCGCTACCCTGATCCTTACTTTCTTCTTCCGCCATTTGAAAGAATTGATTGAGTATGGTCACGTGTATATTGCAACTCCCCCACTCTACTTGATTAAGAAAGGAAAACAGGAACGTTATGTGTGGTCGGACAAAGAGCGGGAAGCAGTTACCGCCGAATTTACAAACGACGGCGCCAATACCGGCGGCTTGCACGTGCAACGATACAAAGGTTTGGGAGAGATGAATGAAACGCAACTTTGGGAAACTACTATGAACCCGGAAACCCGCACTTTACGACAAGTAACGATCGAAAACTTAACGGAAGCAGACCGCGTATTTGCTATGCTTATGGGCGATGAAGTACCCCCGCGCCGTGAGTTTATTGAACAAAATGCTCATTACGCCAAAATTGATATATAAGGATTTAAAATTTAAAAATTTAAAAATTTAAAATTTAATTATACTTTATGGAAGAGATTATTACATTAAGAAACGTTGATATCTATCAAAAAAAATTGATGATTTTGCATGATGTAACGCTTACCATTAACAAAGGTGAGTTTGTGTATTTGATTGGTAAAACAGGTACCGGAAAATCTTCCATCCTCAAACTCTTAATTGCAGATGAAAAAGCCCACGGAGAACATGCCGAAATTGTAGGCTTTGACTTGAAAAAAATCAAAACTAAACAGATCCCGTTTTTACGCCGAAAATTGGGAGTAATCTTTCAAGACTATCAACTGTTAGCAGAAAAAACCATTTTTGATAACTTGGAAAGTACACTTAAAGTGATTGGCTGTAACGATAAAGATGAACGTTATGAAAGAGTTATGAAAGCTTTGGATTTGGTAGGGCTGGGCACTAAACATTTTAAGTATCCCCATCAACTTTCCGGTGGAGAACAGCAAAGGGTATGTATTGCCCGCGCCTTGCTGAACGATCCCGAACTCTTAATTGCCGACGAACCCACCGGAAACTTAGACCCTATTACTTCCGAAGAGATTTTTCAAATATTTCACCATATTAACAAAAAAGGAACTACTGTCTTAATTGCTACCCACGATTTCTTGATGATTGACAAATTTCCCTCTCGCTCTCTACTCATTGAAGACGGTAAAATAATAGATTCAGGATTATAATTATGATTTCAGTACTTATTCCCATTTACAATTTCAATGTAGCTAAATTAGTGAAAGATTTGCATGCGCAACTCTCTTATGCCAATGTAGAATTTGAAATTATTTTAGGCGACGACGCCTCTATCGAACCGCATCCAAACGATAAACTGACTACCTTACAAGGAGTAACTTACTTCCCCTTACCTGAAAATATCGGTAGGGCTAAAATGAGAAACCTGTTGGCAGAAAAAGCAAACTATCCCTTCTTATTGTTTATGGATTGCGATGCAGCAGTGCTGTACTCAACTTACATCAATAATTATCTTGTAGAAATATCTAGAAATAATAAACCGGTTTGCATTATTGGTGGTGTTGCATACCGCTCTCAAAAACCCAACCCAAAATATAATCTACGTTGGCAATATGGCAAAAAAAGAGAAACTTCCGACGCTACCATTAGAAACCTTAAACCCTACAAGTCATTTACCTCTTTTAATGCTGTATTCTCAAAAGAGATTTTTGATATGGTAAAATTTGATGAACAAATTTCTACGTATGGAAATGAAGATACTTTTTTTGGAAACCAGTTGAGAAGCGCTAATATCCCTGTGATTCATATAAATAATGCACTTATTCATGACGGATTGGATACCAACGAAGAATATTTAAAAAAAGTAGAAACCTCCATTGATAATCTAATCATATTATTAAATGCAAATAAAATAGATTCCAATTTTATTAATGAAAATAGATTGCTGGCTACCTATTTCAAATGCAGAACATTCAAATTAATTCCATTACTCAGATTGCTTTATAAGATATTTCTTCCAAATATTAAGCAAAATATCTTAAAAAAGTCCTCAATCTTTTGGCTTGACCTGTATAAATTAGGCTATTTAGTGCAAAATTTGTAAATGAAACGCATCATTATTTCTGTGACGAACGACATCAGCACCGACAGGCGGGTATTGAAGGTTGCGCACAGTTGCCACAATAACGGGTATGAAGTGCTGCTCATCGGAAGAAAACTGAAAAAGTGTCAGCCGCTTCTTTTGCCTTTCAAATACAAACGGCTCAGGTTTCTTTTTAACCGCTCGGCGTTGTTTTATGCGGCATACAATATCCGGATGTTTTTTCTATTGCTTTTCTCGAGAGCAGATATTTTTCTGTCGAACGATACCGACACTCTGCTTGCCAACTACTTAGCAAGCAAGATCCGGCGTAAAAAGTTGGTTTTCGATGCACACGAACTGTTTCCCGAAGTGCCGGAGTTGGCGCACCGCCCCAAAGTGAAGCAGATTTGGGAAAAGATGGAAGACTGGATTTTTCCTCACCTTAAATATTGCTATACCGTTTGCCAATCCATTGCAGATTATTACCAAAAAAAATACAAGATCAATATGCATGTGGTGCGGAATGTTCCCCATTATTCGCTGTCTTCCAGTGAAAAATTGCTGGATTATTCGGGCAGAAAAATTATTCTCTATCAGGGGGCTTTGAATGTGGGACGCGGATTGGAATGGATTATTGATGCTATGCCTTTGGTTAACAATGCCGTTTTTGTGATTATTGGAGACGGTACTATTGCCAACGAATTGAAAGAACAAGTGAACAACCTGAATCTTAATGATAAAGTGTTCTTCTTGGGTCGTATTGCCGGTTCTGAGTTGCACAAATATACCCCCTCCGCAGATTTGGGCGTTTGCTTGTTGGAAAACAGAGGGTTAAACTATTACTATGCCTTGCCAAACCGGGTTTTCGATTACTTGCATGCCGGCGTACCTATTTTGGCAACCGATTTTCCGGAAATTGCAAATATGGTTAACACAAATCATACCGGAATTTTAATAAACCGATACGACCCTGATTACTTGGCAGAAGTAATCAACGATTTTTTTACAAAAGAATTTGACATAAGTCATTTCGAAGAAATATCGAAACAATTTTGCTGGGAAGAGGAGGAGAAAATAATTATTGATAAGATAATGAGATGATGAGATTATAAGATGATGAGATTATGAAAATCAAGCATTTACTACATACCGAAATCAATCTGCAACAATGGGATACTTGCTTACAAAACGCTACGAACTCGTTAGTGTATGCCGAGAGTTGGTACTTAGATATAGTTTCTCCGAATTGGGAAGCGCTTGTTTCTGAAGATTACGAATATGTTATGCCCCTGCCCGTAAAGCGAAAGTTCGGAATCCCTTTCGTAGTACAACCACCATTAACCCAACAACTTGGAATTTTTTCATCCCATCGAATTGATGAAAATATGGTGGAACTTTTTATTCAAAAAACACCCTACAAAAGTTATCATCTTAACTTTAATGAACAGAACCCTTGTAACAAAGGAGTTAAAAAATCTAATTCTATTTTAAATCTTAGTAGAGATTATGAGACTATCTTTTTTGCCTATTCTCAAAATACAAAGCGGAATATAAAGAAAACGCAGCAAAATAATATTGAAATAAAAACTAATGTACCGATAAATGATTTCTTAGAATTTTATTATTCTATTGAAAAAAACTATCGTGAATTGCCAAAAACAAAGGTTATTCTTTTACTCCAAGCATCTTTAATAAATGATAAGGCAACGATATATGGTGCTTACAATGAGGACAATGAGTTAGTTTCAGCGCTTTGTTTGTTGTATTCAAATCAAAGATTGATCTATTTATTGCCGGTGTCTAATAAAGAGGGAAAGGAGAGTTTGGCTATGTTTAAATTAGTGGATGAAATTATCCGAAAATATGCGAATAGTAATCTCATATTAGACTTTGAAGGCTCTAATGTTAAAAATATTGCTCGTTTTTATGAAAGTTTTGGGGCAGAACACAATTATTATTATGAAATAAAATGTTGGAGCATTAATGATTTCATAAAACATCTTTACTTCTGGAAATAAACCCTATTATAATGTAGTGTATCCTGCGAGCAGATCCCTTTTACGAGTTATTATTTTACTAAAATTTTGTGGGTTTCAATGTCATTTCTACTGCAAATTTTTACAAACACAATCATTTCAGATAGATTTGTCGGTATCAAAATATGGTCGGTACTGTAAACCGCATAATTACCCAAAACGGTTCCGTTAATGCTAAACAGTTGAATTTTTTCAACATACTTTTTTTCCGGATTCATAATACTGATCATCTTTCCGGAAGCATACACTATCATCTGCTCTTTATTAGAATCGTTAATGTTGTTAGGTTTTGTTGTAAAACTATTTTCGCTCGCCCAATCGCTGGTACGGTCATCGCTACAATGGGCTCTTACCGTCCATAAATAGGCAGTATTGGGAGTTAGTTCTTCCAAAAGATATTTTTTTACATCGAGGGCATCCACATTAGTCCAAGTAGCAACGGATGCTTCACTATAACGAAGATCCCAATTCAAGTTTTCTTCATTACCTTCTTCCCATGATAAAATTGCGCTTAGGGGCGTTATCTCAATAACACTCAAGTTAACAGGAGATTCGCAGGGTGGTGGCGGAGGATTATCGGGTGTTGTAAATGATACGATCTCCGACCATGTGCTTACCTGACCTTCAGAGCAGATACTGCACACACGAACCTGATAATCGGTAATTGAGGTTAAATTTTCCAAAGTGAAAGTATGAGCGTCGGTTACTGTTTCTGAAATCCATTCTTCATTGACAATGCGATAGGATAGTTCATAATCCATGGCATCACCTTCCCAGGATACTACAGCCGAGTGGTAAGTAACAGGATCTACCACGATATTTGTAGGTGGGAGACAGATCAGAGTTCCGTTATCGCCCAATGTTCCTTCAATGTTAATTCGTTGCATATAGAGTTTCTTTTTTCCGTTAGGATCGCCCGATACTACCCGTTCATCACCCCAAATCGTTAACCAATAATTGTTAAACTGCAGCGGAGTGGAACCCAAATTGTCTTTGGGGCTTGAAATCGTGGAGAACGTTATCATCTCATCATTCCAAACATATTCGCCATTTTCTTTGTTGATAAGCGTAATCTTGTGAGTATCAGTTCCCCAAGTGGAGCCTCCCAATGTAAAAAACATTGCGACATTATACTCGCTTCCCCCTTGAATGGAATAGAATCCAAGACTGGCATTATGGGTATAAGGAAATATTTCAATTCCATATGGGCTCCACATCAATTCACCTGTAGCGACTTTCAGTTTTTGAGCAGCCATTCGTTGCCAAGCTTGGGTCATATCATCAATGGTTTCCCGCCATGTAGTGTACAAAAAACCTTCTTCTATATCCACATACATTTCAGGTTGAAAGCCTCTTAGGGGACCGTTTCCCACTTTAACGCCACCTTCAACACCATCAAAACCCAACGTTCCGTTACTTTTCACATGTGCAATATAGGTAGTTCCTTTGCTAACTCTGAAGTCGCACCATCCTACAAACGCGCCTCCCATTTCATCGGCAATCACTCTCATATTAACCCATAATGGTATCATTCCAAACCATCCGGTAAAAATGGAGAGGTCGTTTGTCCAAACGTTAGAGCCATCGGAAGCTAATTTTCGCGCTCTCAGGTTTCTATCTGCGTACATGCTTCCTGTTTTTCTCGAATATGCCACTATTACCTGATTGTCTCCTGCATTTACCAAATAGGGATACTCAATCATATAGGAAGGTTCTTGAATATGAATGTTGCTCCAAAGTATTGTTCCTGTTTTAGAAATTTTCTGCAATTGAATATACGTGTCGTTGCCTTGATCTACAGTCCATCCGCACACATAACTTCCGTCTTCCACCTGAATAATATTCATACAGGCGATAAGTTCGTATGCCATGCCCCCACAAAGGTCAATGCCTTTATTTCCCCACAACATTTCCCCTGTCGGCGAAACTTTATATAGCGTATAACTTAACGCTTCGCCGGAAGAATTTCGGCAATCTGATACAGCAATAACAACATTCCCGTCATCGTCTACAAACATCAGTTTATTAACTTGAGTCCATGAGAGTGTACTTTCATTGCTTACCATCATCCCTTCTTCCGGAAACAGCATATTTCCGTTTATATCAACGATTTGAAGAAATGTTGCAGTGTTTCCGCCCATAGGGCGATTAAATGTAATAAAAGAAGTACCATCATTTGATGTTCCAAGTTCAAAATCATAAATTTCTGTACCTAAAGGGGTAATGCGGTTGTTCTCCGCAGGGTCGTCGCTCCATTGGGCGTTTGCAATCAAACATCCCATGATGATGAAAAACGCTAATAGTATTTTCTTCATAATTAGAATTTTAAAATTAAACAAAAAAGGATTACAATAAAGTGATGCCTAAATTTTACTTCAGGTATTGCTTAAATTGTTTTGGCAAAAGTAATAAAATATTATTAGCTTCATTTTGTCAATGACCACATCTTTTTTTTCGTATATTCGCGACCTCAAAAAAAAATGAAACTATTGTTTTATATATTTCATAATGAGATAATTAATTTTATTAATTTGCGAAAAAATCCTGTAACTAAAAAATAAATTAACATTAACATATAAAACTATGTCAGAAAAAAAATTTTTATCCTGCGATGGAAATTACGCAGCAGCCCATGTGGCTTACATGTTTAGCGAAATAGCCGCTATTTATCCGATAACCCCAAGCTCCACAATGGCAGAATATGTGGACGAATGGTCGGCATACGGACGTAAAAATATTTTCGGAGAAACCGTAAAAGTAGTGGAAATGCAATCGGAAGCGGGCGCAGCGGGCGCGGTGCACGGCTCTTTGCAAGCCGGCGCGCTTACCTCAACCTTTACAGCATCACAAGGATTGTTGTTGATGATCCCGAATATGTACAAAATTGCCGGCGAATTGCTTCCGGGCGTGTTCCACGTTTCGGCTCGCTCTTTGGCAGCTCAGGCGCTCTCCATTTTTGGCGACCACTCCGACGTGATGAGTACTCGCCAAACCGGATTTGCTATGTTAGCCACCGGCTCCGTGCAAGAGATTATGGATATCGCCCCCGTGGCACATTTAGCCGCTATTAAAGCAAAAATCCCATTTCTCCACTTCTTCGACGGCTTCAGAACTTCTCACGAAATTCAAAAAGTGGAAGCCTCAGATCAAGAAAAAATGCAAAAATTGGTGGACTTTAAAGCGCTGCAAGATTTTAGAAACAATGCTTTAAATCCTGAGCACCCGGTAACGCGAGGCACCGCCCAAAATCCAGACATCTATTTCCAAACCCGCGAATTACAAAACAGATTCTATGACACACTCCCCGATATTGTAAATGAATATATGGAAGAGATCAGCAAGATTACGGGTAGAAAATACGCGCCCTTTACATACTACGGCGCAGAGGATGCTACCGAGGTGGTAATTGCTATGGGTTCCATTACCGATACGCTGAAAACGATTGTAGATAAATTAGTTGCCGAAGGGAAAAAAGTGGGATTGATCTCTGTTCATTTATACAGACCATTCTCTGCTAAATATTTATTCAACGTCTTGCCGAAAACTACACAAAAAATCTGTGTCTTAGACAGAACCAAAGAACACGGCGCCAACGGAGATCCTTTGTATTTGGATGTAGTAGAACTGTTCTATCAAATTCAAAACTCCAATAAACCGATCATTATTGGCGGTCGCTACGGATTGTCTTCAAAAGATACTACACCAGCTATGATGCTCTCCGTTTTTAATAATTTGGCATTAGAGCATCCGAAAAACCAATTTACTATTGGTATTGTAGATGACGTTACGCACAAATCTTTGCCATTGTTGCCCGAAATTTCAGTATTACCCAAAAGTACTTACGAAGCGAAATTCTACGGTTTGGGTGCAGATGGCACTGTGGGCGCTAACAAAAACTCTATCAAGATTATTGGCGACAACACCGATAAATATTCGCAAGCCTACTTTGCTTACGACTCTAAAAAATCGAGCGGATTTACCTGCTCCCATTTGCGTTTTGGCGACGAGCCGATCCGCGCACCCTATTTGGTGGGCACTCCCAACTTCGTAGCGGTACACGTTCCTTCCTACTTGGAAAAATACGATACCTTGAAAGGTTTGAAAAAAGAGGGAACTTTCTTATACAACTCCTTATGGGACGTGGAAGAAACCAAAAAACGTTTGCCCGACTATGTGAAGAAATATTTGGCTGAAAACCATATCAGCATGTATATCATCAATGCAACGGCAATGGCTGAAGAGATAGGGTTAGGCGGCAGAACAAACACCATTCTTCAATCTGCATTCTTCAAGATTTCGGAAGTAATTCCTTACGAAACAGCGGTTAAAGAGATGAAAAAAGCGATCGAAAAGAGTTATGGTCGTAAAGGGGAAAATGTAGTGAAAATGAATAATGCCGCTGTTGATGCCGGCGCAAATATTATTAAAGTGGAGATCCCTGCCGAATGGGCTAACATTGAAATCCAAAAGAAAACAGATACCCGCAATATCCCTGACTTTATTAAGAATATTGTAGATCCGATGACTGCGCAAAAAGGGGACACTCTTCCGGTGAGTGCGTTCTTGGGCTACGAGGACGGCACGTTCCCCGCAGGCACAACCGCCTACGAAAAGCGCGGCATCGCCGTTTATGTTCCCGAATGGATTTCCGAAAACTGTATCCAGTGCAACCAATGCGCTTTGGTTTGTCCGCACGCCGCTATAAGACCCTATTTGCTAAATGAAAAAGAACTTGCCGAAGCTCCCGTAAATACTAAAACCTTAGTAGCACAAGGCAAAGAACTTGCAGGGCTTCAGTTCAGAATTCAAGTATCTGCACTCGACTGCTCGGGCTGCGGCAACTGCGCCGACGTGTGTCCTTCCAAAACAAAAGCATTAGAGATGAAACTACTAGAATCTCAATTAGAAGAACAAACCCGTTTCGACTATATGGAGACACATGTTTCCTACAAAGATCACCTCATCAACAAGGCTGGTAATTTCAAAAACAGTCAGTTTGCGCAGCCTTTGTTTGAGTTTTCCGGTGCCTGTCAAGGTTGCGGTGAAACCCCTTATATCAAAACCATTACACAACTATTTGGAGAGCAGATGATGATATCAAACGCCACCGGTTGCTCCTCTATTTATGGCGGTTCGGCGCCGGCAACCCCTTATTGCAAAAACAAAAAGAGCGGTTTTGGTCCGGCGTGGGCAAACTCACTGTTTGAAGACAACGCCGAATATGGCTTCGGTATGGCGCTCGCTGTGAATCAACTGCGAAACAGAATTGAACGCATTCTGAAAGAAGCTATTGCAGGCTGCTCTTGCTGTACACCAGAACTGAAAGCATTATTTCAAGAATGGATTGACCACAAAAACAGCACCCTTGAAACACAACGTATTGCCAACAAAATCATCCCGTTAGCAGAAAAATGCGATTGTTCCTACTGTAAACAGATTATGGATTTAAAACAATATTTGGTAAAGAAATCACAATGGATTTTTGGCGGCGACGGCTGGGCTTACGACATCGGTTTCGGCGGTTTGGATCACGTGTTGGCAGCAGGCGAAGATGTGAATATCTTAGTGATGGATACGGAAGTTTACTCCAACACCGGAGGACAATCCTCAAAAGCTACACCGGCAGGTGCAGTGGCTAAATTTGCTACTTCCGGAAAAAAAATCCGAAAGAAAGACCTCGGCATCATTGCCGCTTCCTACGGCTATGTGTATGTTGCACAAGTGGCTATCGGCGCCTCTCAATCCCAGTGGTTCAAAGCGTTGAAAGAAGCAGAAGCCTTCAACGGACCCTCTATCATTATTGCATACTCCCCCTGTATTAACCACGGACTCAATTTGGGAATGGGCAAAACACAATATGAACAAAAATTAGCAGTTGAGTGTGGCTACTGGCATCTTTGGAGATACAACCCCGACTTGGAAGCGCAAGGACAAAATCCGTTCATCTTAGACAGCAAAGAACCCGATTGGAGCAAGTTCCAAGAGTTCTTAAAATCGGAAGTGCGTTACGCCTCGTTAATCGGAACATTTCCCGAAGAAGCGGCAGAACTGTTCAAAGCCTGCGAAGAGAATGCCAAGTGGCGCTATGAGCAATACAAAAAGAGGGCAAACTAATTAAAAAAACTGCGTATGAAAAAGTGGCTGTTAATCCCCATCTTTTTTTTAACTATTTCATTATCGGCACAAAACGATTTTGAAATTTCTAAAAATGTAGATATTTTCGTGTCTATTTTAAGAGAACTCAATGCCAAATATGCAGATGAGATTAATCCTACCGATTTGGTAACCAAAGCAATTAACGGCATGTTAGAAAGTTTGGATCCCTATTCGGTGTATTATCCGGAATCGAAAATTGAAGAGTTTAAGCTCATGACTACCGGGCAGTATGGAGGAATTGGAGCATTAATACAACCACACGGAAAAGAGGTAGTGATTGCCGAAACCTACGAAAACTCGCCTGCGCAAAAGGCGGGGCTTCGCGCGGGAGATATTATCCTGAAAATTAACGGACAAAATGTGCAAGATAAAAACTCCTCCGATGTCAGTACTATTTTAAAAGGACAGCCCGGAACAGCACTTAATATTGAAATTGAACGCCCTACTGAAGGGAAAAAGCATACTTTTTCCGTCAAACGTGAAGATATTAAGTTTCCACCCGTCCCTTTTTCCGGAATGTTGCAAAACAATATTGGTTACATTAAGTTAGACCAGTTTACCGAAAAAGCAAGCTCCGAAGTAAAGGAAGCATTTCTTAAACTTAAAGAACAAGGGATGAAATTTCTGATCTTTGATTTGAGAAACAATGGAGGAGGGCTACTTCAAGAAGCCGTAAATATCATGAACATCTTTGTAGATCAAAACATTAAAATTGCTGAAACCAAAGGAAAGATTGCTGAACAAAACAATGTTTTTAGAACGAGGAATATGGTTATAGATAAAGAGATCCCTGTGGCAGTGCTGGTTAACGACGCGAGTGCTTCCGCATCGGAAATTGTAGCGGGCGCTTTCCAAGACTTGGATAGAGGTGTAATCATCGGGAAAAAGACATTCGGAAAAGGATTGGTACAAAATATTGTGCCTCTCAGTTTCAATACATCTTTTAAAATTACCGTATCTAAATACTACATCCCCAGTGGGCGCTGCGTGCAAAATGTGGATTATTTTAACCGCGATACGTTGGGTACTGCTCCCCATATTCCCGATTCACTGGCTACTCCCTACAAAACAAAAAACGGAAGAACCGTGTATGATAAAGGTGGAATCGAACCCGATATTTCTACCCCCGATTCCATTCCGAGCAATATATTAATTGCCATGGTTTTAAACAATGTTATTTTTGACTTTTGTAATGAATATGCCGCACAGCATGAACATATTGCACAACCTCACCAATTTATACTTTCAGAAGAGGAATATCAAGAATTTATAAACTATGCGAAAAATAAAAAATTTGAATATCTTACAGAAACCGAAGCCGTATTGAAGGATTTTAAAGAGATCGCTCAAATTGAAAAATATTTTCCTGCCATTGAATCAATTTTTAACGAAATTTTGAATAAAATTGAAAACGAAAAAAGTAATGACATCTACAAATTTAAAGAAGAGATTTCAAACTATATAGCCAATGAAATTATAGCCCGATATTACTATCAAAAAGGGAGAATTGAGCACCAACTTGTTACCGATTCTGATGTGGAAACGGCAATGGGAATACTCTTAAATACCAATCACTATAATTCTATCTTATCCGGTAAAAAATAGCGCCTTTTCCTCAACAAAATAGTAAAATGATATATTTTCGCCACTAAAAAAATCCAAGTTCAATATGAAAAAACAAAAATTATATCTTATAGTAGCTTCTTTGCTTGCTATTTTAACTATTACATCTGTTATTTATAAGAAAGGAAGTTTCAAAAGAAAGCTTGACTACAACCAATTATCAACCGCTTTCGCCGTTAATGACACAAAAGTGGTTACAAGGATTTTCATTGCAGATATGTTTGGAAATAAAGTTCTATTGTCTAATACCGAAGAGGGTTGGTTCGTTGACAACAATAAACCTGCATCCGAATATAAAATCAAGGACTTACTATCCACCTTAAATCTAATTCAAATCGCACAGCTTGTTGCTAAGTCCGCACAACAAAGTATTATAGAAATGCTTGCCGTAAAATCCACAAAAGTTGAAGTATATGCCATGCAGCCTTTATTTACATTTTTTGGACATTCGTTTTTTGTGAAAGAGCGATTGATAAAAACGTACTTTTTTGGTGATGCAACACAAACCAGTTTAGGATCTTATGCTTTGTTGCAGGGGATGTCGGAACCTTATATTATTTATAGACCCGGTTTTAGAGGATATGTAACGCCTATTTTTTCCCCGAACCCCATTGATTGGTTTTCACCTCTTCTGTTTAGTACCAAACTGACACGTATTCAAAGAGCCGCTTTCATAGACCTTGAAAATCCTGAAAACTCCTTTTCTGTTGAAAAATCCGGTCCTCGCACCTTTTCTCTATTTGATGGCTATAATAATCCTATTTTTGATTATGACACAACACTGTTAATCAATATGCTATCAGAGTTTAGAGAGCGAAATTATGAAATGTTTCTCCCAAAAATCCCGCAATCTTTAAAAGATTCTGTCATTCAATTTAATCTCTATAAGGTAATTGAAGTTACTGATGTGGAGAATCTTACGACCACCATGAAACTATATCACAAAATTGAAAAAGGGTCATTGTATCAAAATGAAGAATTAATAGAAGAAGAATATCGAGAATTTAACAAAGACCGGTGTTATGCCACCCTTAATGACTGCTACGACGAGATTTATACTGTTCAATTTTTTCATTTTGACAGGCAGATACAACCTTTGTCTTATTATCTAAAGCAATGGTAAGTGAAGAACTATGGATGCAGCGTGCGCTACAATTAGCAGCATTGGGCTTGGGCAAGGCGCAGCCCAATCCGTTAGTAGGCGCGGTTATTGTTCACAACGAGCGTATCATTGGAGAAGGATTTCACCAACAATATGGCGCACCTCACGCCGAAGTAAATGCTATTAACTCCGTTGAAAACAAAGAATTGCTTAAGGGGTCAACCCTTTATGTGAATCTAGAACCCTGCGCGCATGTTGGAAAAACGCCCCCCTGCGCTTCTCTCATTATTGAAAAACAGATCCGAAAAGTTGTGGTTGGGATGAGAGATCCCCATGAAAAGGTTAACGGTAAAGGCATAAAAATGCTTCATGAAGCAGGTATTGAAGTGGTTGAAAATGTTTTGCATGATGATTGTTTGCGTTTAAATAAGCGATTTATTACGTTTCATACGAAAAAACGTCCTTATATTTTTCTAAAATGGGCGCAAACCAAAAACGGATATATGGATATTTTGAGGAAAGCTGAACTTCCTAAAACCTATTGGATTACGAATGACGCATTGCGCGTTTGGTCGCATAAACTGCGAAATGAAGAACAAGCAATTTTGGTGGGCTACAAGACCTTGAAAAACGACAATCCACAATTAACCAACCGTTTATATGGCTCCAACCAACCCAAACCCTTTATCTGGTGCGATGAAAGAGATCCACTGATAGTTCGTGATCCTTTTTCATATTTAAAAGGAACTATTGATGAAGTCTTGGATGAACTTTATGCACAAAATATTCAATCCGTAATTGTTGAGGGTGGAAAAAAAACTTTACAACGATTTTTAGATAAAAATATTTGGGATGAGGTTTTTGTACTCGTTGGTAATGTGGAATGGGAGGCAGGAATTGAGGCGCCCAAAATGCCGTGTGCTTTTGATGATGTGATATATGTTGAAAAGGATATGGTTTTGAAGTATGTGAATGCCAACTCGTGATTTGGATTTATCAAATCTGTAAGCCGGGTATCAAGGTGTTTTTTTTACTTTCATGTTTTCGTTGTAAAATAGCCGTTTCAAAAATAAAATTCATCTTTTTTTTAGTAAACGATTTTTGTTTGAAAAAAAATCTATTTTTGCCGCCCCATTTAAAGGAAAGTTATATTTGGATGGATGTTAGTGGATGGGGTTGAAAATCAAATTGTTTTTTTAAAAATATAATGTAATAATAAAATGGGAGCAAGAAAAAGATTAGCGGCAGATGCACGAAAAGAAGCCAAGAAAAATGTGTATATGGCTCGATTAATGGATAATCCTACATCGCCGCGCAAAACAAGAATCATGGCAGATGTTATTCGCGGAAAAGATGTGAACTATGCCCTGAATGTATTGAAATACAGTCGTAGAGAATCTGCAGAAAAAATATTAAAGTTGTTAAAATCTGCGATTGCTAACTGGCAGGTAAAAAATGAAGGACAGCGTATTGAAGATGCACAATTATACATCAAATATATATGGGTTGATGGCGGCCGGATTTTGAAAAGATTACGTACAGCGCCACAAGGGCGCGCCAATCGCATCAGAAAGCGCTCCAATCATATAACCATCATTTTGGAAGATAAAGCAAAAACTAATTTAGAAAATAATATTGAATAAGTATGGGTCAAAAAGTTAATCCGGTAGGTTTACGGTTAGGAATTATC
>Ga0123354_10001535_pt1 | contig 28318 bp, 14 predicted proteins | sample TergutLab28metaG_2_FD_97872 | JGI IMG/M metagenome (GOLD analysis project Ga0123354, IMG submission 97872) | Labiotermes labralis P4 segment gut microbial communities from Petit-Saut dam, French Guiana - Lab288 P4 | ecosystem: Host-associated > Arthropoda: Insects > Digestive system > Gut ... | reverse complement strand
TATAGGCATATGGACACTGTTATAGGCATATGGACACTGTTATAGGCATATGGACACTGTTATAGGCATATGGACACTGTTATAGGCATATGGACACTGTTATAGGCATATGGACACTGTTATTCAAAACTCGGAAGATGGAAATGGAAATAAAAAATAAGCTGCATATTTAACAAAGTTTGTAGTCAAAATTTTTCTACCTGAATGCAGACCGTTGCTTCCAGGGACTCGCAGCCGAGGCGCGTTAGAGACGTATCCGCCAGCAAAACAGTACCTACGTCCCTGACCGTTAAACGTCATGTCTAGTAAGATGACTACGCATTATCTCAGACTTGTTTACTTCTATATTGTAAATTTACTGCAGTCGTTGGTCTAGTGGTAGCAGCTAACAATGCTGTCCTATCAAAATTACAGCTATTAAATATAGCCTGCAACACGATCGCACTGGCGAGAGTGGATGAAGCTGCAATGAAGCCATAGAAATATGTTCCACCCAAAGGGGGCAGACGGTGCTCAAGGCCTCCACCCCTCTGTCTGCTGTTTTATCTCCCTCCGCCCCCTGTGATCTACGTCAGCCAGGGTAAAGAGCATGCCGCTAATGACGTAATTAGAAATATCTATGTGAAAAGAATGAATAGAAATATAGGGAAATATAAGGTTTTAATTTTGGAAGGGGCCTGTAGTATCTGTAGGCCGAGTAGCGTAGTCGGTATAGTGACTGGCTACGTGCTGGACGGTCCGAGGATCTAATCCCGGTGGTGATGAGATTTTCCGCACCTGTCCAGACCGGCCCTGGGGTCCACCCAGCCTCCTGTACAATGGGTACCGGGTCTTTCCCGGGGGTAAAGAGCGGCCTGGGCGTGACTCTGACCCCTCACCCCTTCTAGTGCCGTGGTCAAGAAAGAATAGAGCTACACCTCTCCTCCCCCTATGGGGCGTACGGCCTGTACAGAGCCTCAGTGCCTGTACAAGAGTGCACTTTAATTTTGCACTTTTACCTGTAGTATCTCGAGATAAACGTGGAAGTCAGTCAATGGGGTTCCTTGCTGTAGCTTCTGTTTATCTTGTCGAAAAAAAAAGTATGAGTATAATATTTTATCGTTACTTCTAAGAGAGATTTAGCTGAGGATGTAGCAAGTTTGAACCGTATTCAGAAGTTTTTATTTCGAATACCGACTGCTTATCGATAACCGTGATAGAGACTGTGGGCTAAGTTGCTTTCGCCAGTCCCGTGCGGCGGATATAACAACACAACCCACCCTTTCCTGTCCAGCCCTTTCATTTGAAGAAACATAATCATCCTCTTCTCACAGAACGCTGAAAAAAACTATGTAGCTGATAACGCATGACTAATATTTTTCGTTTTCATGGGCCGGGGCTTCATTGTCGAGGCTTCACGTTCACACCCAGACACACCATAGGCGGTAGGACTCTTCCAAAAGGGCGATAAGCTCGAGTCAGAGACCTCTTCCTGACAGCACACAAAAGTCTAAACAGACAGATATCCGTGCCTCCGGTGGGATTCGAAAACGCAAAATCAAACAGCGAGCTGCCGCACACCGTTCAGCAACTGGGAGTGGCTTAGGTACTAGTTTACGAACAACTTACTCGATATTGGCTTTTGAGAAACAGAAAACAGACTACTAAACTATGGACTGTTTAGCAGCAAAGTGGCCAAGTTCAGCTCCGAGAATTAAAAAAAAAAAGCAGATAGGTCTGCATGTTACAAATATTTCCGTACTATATTTATGGTCTTTCAGGGGCTTCGACGTTTTTTTCGTAGCTGGACAACTACAGTAGGCCAGGGCCTCCCCATCGTTGAGATTTCGAGATCACACTCTGACACACCACACTCTATAGCACTTCTGGACGAGTGATCGGCCGGTCGCAGAGGCCTCTACCTGACAACACACAACACCCGCGAGAGACAAATATCCATACCCCCTGCGGTATTCCAACCCGCAATACCAGCAAGCGAGCGGCCGCCAACCTACGCCTTAGACCGCGAGGCCAGCGGGATCGGCTAATGTTAATTTAGTTCAGATAAGATTAGATTATTGTTATTCGTCTGTTACTGATATCTTGTGGCACCAATGAGTGGTAACACTGACAATGTATAGCAATTCATTGTTGCAAATTGGCCGACACCGATACATAATTTTCCTTGGTATTTAATTAAATTTTTTAGACTCAAGTCTGCTGTATCATGTAAATATGTATGGAACTTGTAATCGGCAGTTTGGGTTCGAAATCTGAACATGTCGATTATCAGATTTAATTATTCATTTTCGGCTTAAAAATTGGGGTAGATGTGTGCAAAGTCTGGCTTTAGAAATTAGGAATGAGAAGCTAGTTTAGAAAGGACGATGGCCACATATCGCTTTCAAGAGGCAGGGACATGGCTCTGTGTTTCTGTATGAGATCCCACATTTGACCGTTCTTGCAGCCATAATTCGTCCCTTGGAAGGTTATGCAGTAATCCGCACCAATATACTCGTAGTCGTTTATTGCAAGCCTGGGGTCTCCGAACTTAAATTTGAACGTTACGCCGGGCAGTTTGGTTTAGCCAATTAGGTTTCAACTTTAAAAAGTTAACAATCGTCATGTTTGTACCGTGCATCAATGACATTAAAACACTTTATTATCCAACAGATGCACAAATATATAATTCGTAGATACAATTAGAATTATTACAAAAGATTTAAAATATTTAAAATTGCTCAAACATGTTTCGGATCACAAGGAATCCATCATCAGGGAGCTCTATACAGTGCTTGGCTAAAATTACAGTTATTGTTTTATCTAGTCCGTTGATATGGACGTAGTCGGTGTTATGGCAGCATATGTCAAAAAACAGCACATGTCAAAATACAAAGCTCACTACTGGCAACGGTTCGCAGGTATGCAATAACGGGGGAAACGTTAACAAAGGGGTTAAATATGATTACCCTTTGCTTCCAGTTCTGTTTAGTATGCAGGGTGTATTATGTAACACCGACAAATTTCTATAGCTTCTGAGTGGGTTCAGACTGGATTCCAATAAATTAGTGGCAGCTGTCTGCATCGCTTCATCACCGAGTCACAAGCCTATAAGGTTTACAGCCATACATGTGCCTCTAATAGTGCCTGTAGATATGTATATACGAATGTTGTTGTTTCTTAAACGTGGTTGGCATGGCCGCCTTAAATTGCGCTACTAAATTCCTCTATTCTACCTTGTTTGTAAGCCCAGGATACCGCCCACTTCTCTCTTTGCAGCTTATTTACTATGCTGCAAGACCTTTCAAATTCGGACCCGGAAAGGAGTCAGAATATAAACAAGAACAAAAAACTGCCAACTTGACTGAAAGCCCTGTCAAAAATATTTGACAGCAAGAACAACACAGTGCTCAGTGCAAATGACAAAAAAACGGGGTCTAAGTGAAGAAGAAAGAGAATCGTGTGCTACGTACCTAAAGAGAGATTTACGAAAGCAGAATCAGAAACTCCGACAAATGCAAGAATACAGCCGACACTGACTAAGAAGGCTCCGAGGAAAATTCCTGCATCTATTGTCTTGGAGCATACACTAAATTTGGACTTAGTGCATATATTGCGCTTTCTGGACACGTGAAGATTGCACTGACGGCAGTTCCAAATATGTTTGTTTAAACTGCCAGTCTGATGGAATTGCGATAATTTTTAGACTGAAAACTTGTATTGCTATTGGTAGGTTAGTGCCACACTAATTTAAGGAACTTTTCCTCTGATCTCCTTTTGAATTTCAGTAAATGTGCTAAATTTTGTGTCGATTTGTCTTTTTTTCTCAACTATTTCATTGTCTTACGTTTTTCTTGTTTTTAAACTAATTTATTACTCTCATAACATCTCGCATTTGTGTAAACCCTGTATCTGATTCATTCGCGTTATAAAACACAATACTAATCTCTCTTACTTTTAAACGTTGACATTTTAGCATCTCGGTTTTCCACATATATATATATAATCTACGTCAACTTGCCCCAGTCTTCGCGGCAGGTTGGCACAAGTGCACGGGTTAGGAGTAAAAGCCTTCCACTTCTATTCCTTAAAAATAATGTAAACTTTGTGTAGGTCATATTGCAGCACAAGAGTGTCCTTATCCACATAACTGCCCTTACATTCAACTCAGTGAGTACAGAAAACATGTGAAGAATTATAACGTGAAAAGTGTGCCACCTAAACCCCTACTACATCTGTAGAAAAACTCACTGTTTGTAGTTATAAGAAAAATAAATCTCACGACGCTAATAATATTTTCTCATGCTTACATAGAAGGATAAAAACTTATTTTTGGACAACTTCGTAGCTACCTTCATTCTACACACCTGTAGCTACCTCATTTTACGAATCTGTATCTATCAACATCCTACATGCACATAAATTCCCATAATATACACATCTTCATTCTATACATTTGCATCTGGTGGCGTTTTACATGCCTGTAGAAATCCATATCCTGCACACCTGTAGGTGAACACATTTTGTATATCGGTAGCTACAAACACTCTACAAATGTGTAGGTATACAGTTCTAAACATTTGCGACCAGCCACATTCTAGACACCTGAAGCTACATCGCAATAAAGAGTAACTAATAGAGTAATAAGAACTGTGATAAATCTTCTTTCCTCCAGAAAAAAATCAATGTAAAATTTGAAGGAAAAACAAGCGTAGATGAGGGTTGGTTGGAAGATGTTTTGCAGCAAGAACTCCGAAATTCAGTGGGCAAACTTACAAGTATATATAACAGCTGTTATGCCTAGAGACGCCAACGAAAGAAAAACACGCCACGGATATCTCTATGACAATCCCTGGCTTTACCAAGGCGAAGCATTATCCCACCAGGCATTATAGCTGCATTTTTCTTCCTTAACCCATCTGCAGTGAGCTGAGGTACGTGTGGCTCATATCACAACTGTCTAGTAGTCAAGGGTAAACTAAAAATTTATAAGGGTTCTTGTTAAAGTTGCAGTGACGTAACATAACGTGCAGGTCAATGGGCACGTTTAAGTTAGCGCAGCGCCTGACAATGCATATATATATATATAGTCAGGCGCTGCGCACACGCACGTACACACACACACACACACTTCTTACAACTGTAGTGTGCAAGGGTGTACAAATATTAAAAAGTTAATAAAATAATTTAGATATATCTGTTTGTTGATTAAACACAAAATAAATTGGCACAGTACTTAAACAAAGCACAGTTTTTTTTTAATTTTGAGGTAAAATTAATTTCTTTGACTTATTTGTTCTTCGCATGATGTTTACCTGCCAAAATATGACCCTCAAGTCACACTCCACCCAGTAGGATTCTTAGCTCACCTTGTCATTCAACGAGAACTCAAAATTCAAATCACATTTTCACTACTTCCTTATAAACAGCACTGTTTTTTTTGTCAATTTTCAGGTAGAATTACTTTCCTTTACCCTGTTTTTCCTTAGAATGATATGCAGGTTTGCATGTATGATGCTCGGATACATTCCAACAAAAACAATGCTCAGCCACCCTTTTTATTCACGAGTACTCAAAGTTCCAATCAAATTTTCACTTGCCGGACACGCGAGCTCGAATAAGTATCAGATATAGGCAAGCATCCAAGATCGAAATGCTACTACTCGCTGCATAATAGTCCAGAAGAGCGCGGCGTTCTCATCTACTTCGCGGCGGAAGCCTGAAATCATGCACCTTTAAAAATTTATTTCGCACTTGAGATCTTTATTCTGTGACGGCCACATATAGGACATAAAATTTGGCGGCATTGAAACTGAACATCTGTACTAGGCGCGGCGTTTTCAACTAAATGCAAAATGTCACTAATGAAACTGGATACACTTCCAAATTGCTCAGTTTAATATTTCACCCTAGGAAACCTGTGCGAAGGAATGCGTTCTGTGGCCGGTTACACTGCATTAATAATTTGTGACATTCGTCTGCCTTGTCACACAAAAGAACGGACAATGGTGATTTTCTGTAAGATAAGAGCAAATTAACGTTTACAAAGTGAAATTACTTATAGTAGAAACATGTTGCCTTTGAATTTACGAGTATTGTTAAATTTTCTTTTCTCCCTTCAAATATAGAATTTTGATTTGAAGAGCCGAGGAAAAGATCTAGCCGTCATGGGAGGGTAATATCAAAATGTATCATAATATACAGATTAGTTGGCGTTTAACTGTATCCACGTGGCTCTGTACGGTTATCAGTAGCGAGTTCTTGTCAACAAGATAAAAAAAAACTTCAGGTTCCACATCATGATCAATAATTCTTGACTACTTCCAGTCCCATTAGCTTCTCAAGAAGGACTGTGCACTATGGTGTTAGGCAGCCCTTCTGTTTAAATTTGAAACTGCTTAAGGTTATATAAATGAATAATTAATGGGCAACTTGTAGAATAACGAAACTAATATCACAAAGGAACGGGGACAACTGTACAGGCCCTACTGAATAAAACACACATTTTCATTTCAAAGCTTTGCACTTTGCTTAATTTTGACAAAGCCTTCAATTTATCAGATCTACTACTGTCAAATCATAGGAATTTAATGATCAATGAATTGAAAGGACATAAAAGAAAGCAGAGTAGAAACAAAAACCCTCAGTCATGACAGACTGTGGCAGAAGCCTCCCCAAAAGAACGAAGCACGCGTGCTATCTATGGGGCCACCACATTCGGTCTCTCTTTGCAAGCAGTGTAGGTTCAAGAAATCGCAGATGGATTTTCTCTCTGTTTCCAACTTAATTTTGAACAATGACACATATTTATTAAAATCTACAGAGTTGGTTTTATTTTAACTTTCTTCAAAATATTCAGATTAAACAACTCAGCCTTCTCAAAATGAAACGGTTCTCTTCGGAAAAGGTATGCCTCATTTTACATAAGTTTTTAAATGTAATCATTGACCCTTTAATTAAACACATTTCTTGACGCCAATTTTCATTAAATATTTTGTATAATTTTAAATTGGTTCATACTGTTGTGACGATAATTATAAAGATAAAGAAAGATGCCCTTTATCCCTTCAAAGACAAACCATAAGCCTTCTTCCACACACTCTTCACTTACCAAAAACCACCTGGATTACGACGGTAAAAATCAATAGATTTCTCTGAAAAATTTTGTCATCCACTTTCCACGAAATCTAAAATACAAACGACATTTATACACACCCCAATTACCCTTCAATATACTCCGATTAATTGTAGTATTGAGACTTCATTTACATAAAACCACTCATAACCCCCAGCGAAATCTTTGTAGTAATTTTGACATGTGTAAGATTTCAACACGTCCCTTTGGACGGAAACGAATTATAAACAAATCTCCTATATACATAATAAAAAGCCCTTAGTTGCGATTAACGGCATCTTTCTTTACCTTTATTTTGTATAATTACCTGATTATAAAAATTCACAATTTTTTGCGACAGGAAACTTTTTTGTTCATTATTTCCAAAAGTGTATTCATTCAATTATTGCACACCGTTGAAATTTCTGGCCGCTTTAAACAGGCGCATTACGTAACCACAGAGCGTTTAGGGCACAAAAGACCTGAGTTTCAAAACATTCAAACAATGAGGGGGTTTTGCTTTCGGATAAGACTTGAAAAATTGGCTGTCCTTGATTCCAACGAAATAAGTGAAGTGTGATATATTTTTTTCACTCGTGCAGACCCTATTCTGTTTTCAACAAGAATTTTTTGCGTTTATCACCATCATTTTTGTTCACATTTTAGTTCACTTTTCTATATCTGAGGGCACAATGAAGTATCGTTGTTACTGGATTTGCATACTGTAAGCGTCAAAACGTCTGAAGAATCACCTGCATTTGTATAAAATAAGTAAACTTTATAAACTAAAAATATGTACTTAGAGGTGTTGTTATATAAAAGTAAAGGTAAAGCAGTCCCATTACAGGCCTGGAGTGGCACAGAGTGGCACAGATTTCATGACAACGGCACAGGATGGTGGTAAGGTTGTCAGACTTACGCACCGGCCGCATTTACCCCCAGGAAATTCTCCTGGTACTTATTTCTGTTAGAGGCTGAGTCGACCCCAGCGCCATATTGCGATCGGAAGGATTTTATGTCAATAAAAAATTCCAATGACATCAGCTGGGATCGAACCAGCGACCTTCCGATTTGTGGCACAGCACAGCACCACTGTGGCACCGCGGTCCCCTGTTATATAGAAGTATTTTTTAAAAATATATTGGTAAATTCTACACTCCCGTACTGACTGTGGGTAACCTTTACTGCCTTTATTCTTGTTGTCTTGTGTTACTATTTGCAAACCTCTAGGTTTACAAATCTGCGAGAATGAAAAATAACGATATAATCAGTTTCAAAATTGTATTTTACAAAAACCGAATGTACAAGAGAATTAAGCTTTTCCTACCTAGAGGAGTGCTTATTACAGCATTGGGCGTGAATGTGTGCTCTATTTATGTGTCCGCTCATATCCAGATATACTATTTTTTTAGCCGTTCACGATAAACCTTACCAGCTTCATTCATATCGCGCATTGAGAACACTTATGGGACCTCCTCAGTTATCAGAATGAAACTCAAGCGTACAAAGCTTTTATCGGGCTGGGTGACCATTTTACTGTCATCTAAACAGTTTCGTTTCTAGTGGCCGCATTTGTTATTACGTCATTTCTCTCGCATTTTACAAAATATTTTTGAAATTCTCCTTTAAGTGTAGCTTTTATGCCTGCCGATTATTTAATGTTCGATTGTTGAAAATGCACGACAAATTCGTTCTAATTCCGTATGTGGATAGAAGCACGTTACGGCCATGCTAAAAAACCAGTTGTGTTCTATGTCCCTATCTAAAGAGATGTCGTAATGATATGGACAGCTACTGTGGGTCCTAAATTGGATAGTTTCCATCCCGTTGTGTATGCGTAAACAATGTGTTAATTAAAACCGTCTATACACAACACTATAAATAAAAGTTGCAAATTATTACAACTATTCAACTAAGCTTAGTTGAATAGTTGTAATAATTTGCAATTATTATTAATATTGTTGTGTAAAGACGGTTTTAATTAATACATTTTCTACTGTGGGTCACTGAATACCTCCATGTTTTCCTGCTTAAATATTGAGTACTATTCCCCTGTGCCCGGTATGCTGTACACATATTCTTATAACAAAACCAACGAGATGCACTAATTTCCAAAATTTATTTTTGGAATGGAACTCTACATGTTTCGGACAGTTTCTCTGTCCATCATCAGGAGTTTAGTACTGTATACACAGCAATAGGTATATGTCATACAGGTTATGCTGACTGCTTGCTAGCGGGATCAGAATGGAACGTCCTGATCACGATGCACGGTCCTCTGAATGTCAAAATAATTTACACTTGTTTACGTACATTAAATGAGGGTCTTTGAGAGCAGAGTGCGGAGTGGAATATCTAGATCCAATAGGAGGAAGTGAAATCTGTACAATTAGGGCTCTGGGCCAAATAATTTTAAGGCGACTAAATAAAAGAAGGTGATATGACTAGGGGCATGTAACGAGTGAAATATCACTATAAAATTTCAGTCGGGCAACCTTAAGGAGAAAACTACTTGGCACACGTTGGCGTAGACCAAAATGTAACAATAAAACAGAGTTACGAAATTGGTTTTGGGGGCTTGTATTGGATTCCCGTGTCTCAGGATTGAATCTGCTGGCCAGGTTTCGTAAATAGGATAATAAAATTTGTGGTTCTTTAACATGCACCGAATCTCTTGACACCTTGGCAGCAATCAGCTTCTCAAATATGATTATGTTCAATCAGCTATAAGTATTGTCCTTACATTACGTGCAATAGATGTTATATGACTACACATACGACCATGACAAATTGGGAATAAAAGCGTAAAGACACCGTCAGTTTTTGAGATAATAGCATGGGCGTTACGTAGGCGCAGGCAGCGCCAATAATCACGCTGCTCATGCCCCTTACCCAGACGCGCCCCAACGCTCTACTATAAAGTTGTGAGAAGCAGAACCGCAGCCCGACAGATTTCAGGCCGGCCACACGACACAGAGCAGCCCCGCGGTGTTCAAGTCGCAACAAAGTGGTAAGTATCAGTCAGGTTGTTTTAGTATTCCATGCTGACGGTGCATGAAAACCATTTGCAGCCTAAAGTTCATCTGAAGAACGCATAAAATTAATGTTCGTAAATACAGTAAACAAACTGCGTTACCATTACAGGTACAGAAGTTTAATGCTGTTTAGGGAAATGATCGCTGTGTGAAAATCATACGAAATACATAAATATATTTTAGGGGTGAAATTTTTTATTAGATAAAATTTTAAGGCTCGTAAGAAAGGCGTCATTACTTTGTGGTCACGATTTGAAATCCGGTTAAGTTTGATCATATTTTATGAAATACGAGAAGCATTCATAAAGAATCTGTCTGTAAAAAGAAGACTTTCTGAATGTTAAAGTAAATGGTATACAGAGAAGCCACTCTTATTTAAGGGGGCAGTATTCTATATTACTCTGGATTATGTTTGGATTTTGAATAAATTTTGGACAATGTACAGGATTTTTCCGCAGTAAGGCTTAGGGAAGTGTTTTAAAGATAAATCTGAACGCACGCACATAACATGACATCAGAATCAGCAGTAGAGTCCTAATGCAGGTGTACCGGTGTGCAGTACATTATTTCAGTGTTCTGGTTGAGACAAAACTACCGAATATAGATTATGGCCCGGAAGATTCTGTGAGACGAATAAATTCTGGTAAAGGAGAAAAGTCAAAATTCTGCACAAAATTAAAAATAATTTTGTCAGTTGTTATACGTGGGTGTCAAACCTGGTCTCTTATCGAAAGAATACAAATTACAAGTGCCTAAATAATAGTGCTGCGCAAACTATGGAGTAATATAATGGGAAAGTGTGTGATTCGTGTAGGTCACCTGGTATTAGGACATGTTATTGAGGAATGGGATGGAAGTAACGCATTCAAAATCCTTGGGAGAATAAATTCTTGGAAAAAAATATTTTGTAGACTAAGTAATATGATAGGAGGATCATAAGGTCCGATAGATTTTGAGGATAGAATTTCCCTAGGATCGTGTCCATGACGGGTATTTCATTAGTGTGGTTCAAAAATTCCCTTCTACGATCAGAGTGTTAGAATTTCGTTAAAAGTGTTAAAAGAGTATTTTTGGGGGCACAATGGAAGACCAGCGACACGTGTATTCCGTAATATGACCACGGTATTAATTCATGTTTTCGCTACCACTGGAAACTGGAGGCAGCTGTCTGATTTGTCCTTACCTGTCGTCGGAATGTACATCAAAGGAATGTATTCTGAACCCTTTTAAGTGTGAAGCTGAAATATATTTTACAAAAAGAGCGGGTAACTGTTGTTTACGGAAGGAGTCGCTGCTCGTTGTTATGGTCATACGAACTGCAGGTGGGGAAATGCCGAGTGTTTAGTGGCGCACACAAGGAATAAATTGGTTGCAAGCACTTGGTTCAATGCGAGGTAAAACTACAGTTGCGCGAAATAATCATAACTGAAGGCGAAATATATAATTCACTGTAGTGAATATGCTAACGACTTGAAGGCGGAGGATTTGATTCCGGAAAAGGGCAGGATTTTTATTTCTGTCCAGTATCCAGACCAACTCCGAAGCCCGTACATATTCACATCTCATATGTAATAGGAAAATTTCCCAGAAATAAAGCGGCCAGACCTTGAACCTGATTACTTAGGTATAACAAATACTGACGCTACGAATGTACGATGCCCTGCCTCCTCTACATCATGCATTCAATGAGTGCAGGGTTGCTGCAATATTTCTTAGAAGTCGGGTTATATTGTTATTTCCTGAAAATTAAAAAAGAAAACCAATTTAGTATTTATTTACGTCATCTATAGCTGACTTGGGACTCATCTGGAACTTCAGTAAAGTTAGGGGGCTCCCATGATTTGATGTGGGGCACAAAGGGCCCGTCATTAAGGCCTAGGTGCATCGGGGCTGTGAGGTCCCGAACCCATATGCTAATCAATCAATCAATCTATCTATAGCTGAGATTATGCGGATCCCAGTGGCCGCGTGGTCTAAGGCGTCGTTCTGCGGCAGCTCGCTTGGTGGGATTGTGGTTTCGAAATCCCGCCGGGGGCATAGATTGTTGTCTGTGTTGATTGTTGTGTGTTGTCAGGTAGAGGTCTCTGCGACGGGCTGATCACTCGTCCAGAGAAGTCCTGCCGAATGTGATGCGTCTTTATGTGTGATCTAGAAACCTCAAGCACGAGGGCCGCAGCGCCACAGGAAAAAAAAACTGAGATTATATATCGTCGGATGTTAGATGGTTGGTCAACAATAATGGAAAGGCAGTCGCGTGGATGGAAGTGGCCTGGCCTAATTTGGGGGAATATTCCTGCAACTAAACTGCTGTCAGCTGTTATAATGAGATCGCCTCGCCACGTACAAACATACTGCAGGTATACACGCGTCTGTAAAGCAAACTCAACTGAATTTTGAAGAAAACGTTTACTCTTCGTGGCTGTTCGCTTGGACTGGCAGTGGTGAAGACCCATCAGGCTACATGGCTGTTGGGCGTATATCGAATTAGTGTTTTGGACACAGTAGGCTATCGTACTAAATTAGAGGAAATCATTTGCTTTTCAAATATATTTTACGAAGGGCTAGATTTCTTGTATTTAAGAAGCACAGCTTTGGATAAAACTACATGGTCTATTGACTGTCAACTAGTATATTTACAGAAGAGTAAAAACACTTATTAAATGCCGTGTCTAAACTCAGGCCGATAGAAGCAGGCTGCTCGCAGCTCAGTTTTATATTCAAAATGGTGTTACTTCATATTATATTTATGGCAAACGAAGTGACACTGTAGCTGGTTTTTACTCCAGTACTACAGTTTTCACCTGCTAATGACAATTCTACCTTTGCTCTATACCCACACATCACCGTGCGACAGCCCTCACCAGAGAGCACATTATCTCAAACCCAGTCTTAAACTGCGGGCTTCATTTGCTAGCCACGACTATTGGCAGATCACTTATTCGGAAGGCGAAGCAAGCTAAGCCTAGCAACACTAGTACAAGGCATGTAGCACGCATGGGTAAACAATGAAGCGTAGCCTACCTAACGTAATTTGAAAAACCTGAAGAGAAGATACCAGGTATATCTATATGGGAAGATAATATTGACATTAATCTAAAACAAATATTAGAGTGAGGGTGGGCAGCCTGATCAGGCCACGTTGGAGGGAAGTAGCTGTACCAGTATTATGACCTGTACCGGAGGCTGCGGTTACAATATTTAGTACTCATGATGATGGGTGCTGTGACACCCGAAACATGTAGAGTGACTTTGCAGTAAATAAATATCTGCATACTGTTGCATCTGGTTGGGATTTTATTAACATTGAACTCTTCTACAATTTCATGGATCCTTCCCCATGCGAGTTAATCTAATTAATTATTTGTTTAAATGGTTCAAAGTTTCAGAACAGCTTCTCCATATAGAAAAGTTAGCTGACAGAAAACATAGCTTGTGATAGAAGAAGTAGAGGAGAGTTATAATTTCTAGCCTTACCTTTAGTAATTAATTCATCCATCGTGTGCATAAATTTGTGTAAGACAGCGGGAGTAACGCACTGCTAAAGACAGACACGTAATGAGCGGTTTCGATAGTCTGTCACAATTATCTGTGTGACCGAACGTGTCGGGCATATAACACACGTGTTTCCGTTGAAAAGCTGATTCAGAGTTTTTATCAAAAAGTCCTGAAGGAAGTAGATCAATTTAAGTATGACAGCATAGGCGCGGAGAATAATAAACTGGATGTTATTAACACAGGCTTCAGAGTGTGGACTGTATTGACTTAGACGAGGACAGAGAGAAGTGTCTCGCTCCGGTAAATACAGAAATGAAAATTTGCGCCTGGCAGAAACAGAGGGCGTTTCTCAACTGACACATCTTGAGCTCTTCGGGAAGGACTCTATCCCATCACTTAGTTTCGAACATGAACACGGAAAGTCTGCTTAGAAAAATAATCTGAAATGCTTAAGGAATAAATATTGAAAATTAAAAGAAAATTTGTGCGTAACCAGTAGTCAGACTTGACTCAGGGGCAATCAGAAAGCAAAACTGATACGTTGTGTTCCTTGATGAACGTATAGCGACAGAAAGATTTACAGTGAGGTCTAAACTGATGATATTCTTTAGGAGTAACTGGGTGTTCCTACTGTGCGTTCTTGTAAGTTATGGCATAGTGTTGGTTGTTTGGTAGGTAGCAATGTTTCGGAAAGCTGTCTCCATCTTCAGGGCTGATATCAACTCAGAAGAAGAAGAAGAAGAAGAAGGAGGAGGAGGAGGAAGAGGAGGAGGAGGCACATAGCCTAAAAGACAACATTATAATGTTCTCCGCCGTTGAAACCCCAAATTTTTTAAAATAACGTGATATTTTAACACTCTAAAGAAGAGTATATTTTACACTATCCATCTGTTTGAACATTGAAAGCTCTGCATTTTGCCCACACTGTGTTTTTGTGCTTCTTATGATTCTCACAACAGACCGATTATTTTCCTCAACAGTTTTATTGGGTCTGTCTATTTAATGGAGACGGCCTGTGTTTTCTCTAAGGTTAGAATAGAAATCTTAATTATTATTTAAATTAATTTCAAGCTCCAAATTTTTCACCCAAGTAATCGTGAGAAAATAAGTTTCAGTTTGTAGTCCTTGAATAAGACTTCGTTGAGTATCATAGTGTAGGTACACGAGGGTGCTTTCGTCTGCTTCATCACATCGTCTGATCCGAGCACGGGGGAGTTTTATAAATTAAAACTAGGATTAATTAAAGTCAGTTCGTAATTAGGGAAGTCACTACAAAATTATGTGTTGCTAGCAGTGCGAACTGTCCAGACACGCTACAGTAAGGTAAATGACATGGCATGTACAGCAGGTAAGATGCCTTGCTTTTTTTATTTTCATATGATAGAACAATTTTAATTTGCAGTTTAATTCACCTTCTCCAGAAAATAACCCGGCATGCTGGTTAATGCTCCCACGATACTGTAGTAAGCAACTTGTTAGCAATTTTCAGAGAGGCGTTGCACATGCAACGGCATTCAGTTTCATTGTTACTGTACTTACTGTTAAAAGATAATTCACATAGATAATTTACGCTAAAATTTTGACTGTGACTGAGTGAACTGTTACAGCGCAGCGTAATAATTGCTGCAGAAAATAAATTGCATTATTGTTGGAACAAGATTCGATAAAAACTTAAAGCTGGGCATAAACGCATCAAAATTATGATGAGAGTTTTGGTAATCACGCTTGCTTTTTTATCAATATTATTTATGGCATGAATTTTACTGGAAATTTTGACACTTCCCACATTTAGATACAGTTTGCACAGATGGCCATCCCATTAATCCCCTCTTTACACTATAATCCTTGAACAGCAGGCTGGTAATACGATTTTACTGATTTTGCACACAAAGGACTGGAAAATTTATCGAAAGACAGTTTAACAGAAGAAGAGACGCCCCTACTTAGACAGAAAATTTTCGACAAAAAAAATGGGAAAATTGTTATCTCTCATTGGTGTGTATTTTTGCAATCATCTGACAGTATTCTTGTCTAGGAGCAAACATATATGCCCGCAGTCCAGGAAGCCATAGCTTTCATGTACCTGGATAATCGACATGAGTCTATTGTCGATGAGTGCTACATGGAATTGTTCAGAAAGGCAAATACCGAGAATTCTATAAGAAATTTTCTCCCTAAGTTTGCTATTTCGTCAGGATTATAATTCCAGTAATTTTTTTCGCTCTTAATTCCCGCCACGATCTATCTCCACATGCGAAAAAAAATGGAACTACTTTCCTTTTATATTTCCTGTATGTTTGTAAGAATCTAAGTTTTACTTTCTTTTGTTAACTATGGTACAATTCATAGGAATTCAAAAGAATGCTTGGAAAAAGTTTCGGGTAGGAATTAGGAAATGAATACAGCACCGGGTCTTCTTGCTAAGCTGGGGAATATGTAAACCGGAAAACATTACACAAGCCACCCTGAATTTTTTCCATCCAAAGTGATGTTCGAAACAAGATATGTTTACCGCCTACAAAATTGTCATTTTGGTTAAATATGTGCACATTCCTAATTTATGCTCCTCGCGTTTTAATCATCAGATGCAGTAGGTGGGTAGCATGAGAGCTGGGTTTCTCGGTAAAAATGTCGTGAGGCAGGCACGGAAGATGCAACACTGCGCTCAGACGATGAACTGTCAGTGGAGCGCAACAATCCAGTCTGCAGACCGATATATGGGCTTATAACTTGGGCGCCCTTTTTTTTGATTACGTGCCACTCAGGGAAGACGTGTGGGACAGTGAATATTTAGTTCCGCGCATTCTTAACCTCGGCTGTGGATGGATGTGTTTGGTCGGTTGGCCACGAACATTGGTGAATACAGGTGGCTGAATGGTTCTGAAAGGCAGCTTCTTGAAGGAAATTTTGTGTACTTTGCAGATTAAGAAAGGGAATCAAGACGTCTCAATGTTACATAAAAATCAGTCATTTACAGGTAGCTACTAACCGTAAAGAGTGGGATGTGAAAAAGTGATGATAAAAACGGACGGTTTAGGAACTACATTATTTGCAAACATCAATGAATATTATTAGGGTGCCCAAATTAAGGATGGGATTGAATTGGACTGTACTATTCAGGGGGAAGTCGAAAATTCCTAAATTTTTTATTGGTGAACCTCAATGAGGACTAGTCATAAATACCAGGAAAATACTAAGCTAAGTTCTTTGAAAGAATTCGGGAGAATAGGATGGACTAACCTGGCTCAGAATCGGTTCCACTGGCAGGCTTCTTTAAACACAGCAATTACCTTTCGGACGCGATAAAATGCAGCTATTTTTATGAGTAGCTCTGTGGTTATTGATTTGTACAGAAGGTCTCAGATCCACAGGGGTTTTGTGCAGGAAGCAAAATAAATGTCTATATCGGCTAATGTAAAAATACATTTTATTTCCAAATATTTGACATTTTTGGTTACCATACACACTTATAACATAACAGTTACCAGATACAACCGACGACGTTATGCTCCAGCATTAAAATGTTTATATGTGTCAAAGTTCTCCTTTAGGTTGGCAATTATTATTAGACTAAACATATTGGAGAATCAATAATGTTGTGTTAAACAACAAAAGTGCAATTATTTGAAAATCAATACATTTTTACATATACCCATTGCACGGAAAGTGTAAAATAAATTTCCGTAATGCTTATTGATAAAATTAATTTTGGGGAGACAAATTTTGACAGGGAAATAATTTTCGAAGTGTCTGAAGACAGAATAGAAGATCGGTACTAAATCCAATATACTGGTAGTGCGGCGGGGCAGATAATATTAGCACTATCCTTCACGCCTTTCTTTTATTCTTATTCTCTCTTTAGTCTTCTTTTATCCTTGTCTTTTCCTTAGAATTATTTTTTATTCTTCCAACAAATATGCAGTTAGTTGAACTATCAAAAGGAAGCTGTTAACCCTTTAAAAGCCAAATTAAATCCCATTTGTCATATGCCGGCATTATTAGAGCTCACCATATTCTCCACGTTAGCAAGATAAGGGTTAAGAATGAAACTGACAACTTCCGTAAAAACAGCTGCATTTATGTCAATATATCAAAAGTGGCACAGCAATAATAGGGCTATGTAATAATGGCTTCACTATCTGAAGATAGTTTCTGGGTGAACATAGAAACTGCATTTTCCAAATAACTCTACTGGCCACTGCTGTCATCTTATACTCCTGTTCCTAACCAGTACATACCGACAAAGAAGCATGTTTCACGCTCTTACATCGCCCCTTCTCTACTTGTTTGGAAATTTCTCCTTCCTGCGTCTATTGCTTTCCTTTCTTTGCTATTTCTTTCATTCTGTTTCTTCAACCATTCATTCTTCGAAAAAAAATTAGTAACATTTTTATGGTAAACATAACTGAGACGGTTTGTACTTTATGTACATTGACACCAATGTAATGGACAATAATATAGTTGAATCGGTAAGATGGTAATGAAACATAACTGCATTTTTGCTATTGGAAATGACCGCACAATTGAAATATATCCAGAGAAGAGCCATGGATAGAGGACTAGAATCAATAGAAATAAGTCTGCTTGTCAGTTAGAATCAGTGTCTCTTTGCAAGGTAGAAACACTGTCTTCCTGCATGTTAGGACCAGTGCCTCTCTGCAAGTAAGAACCAGAGAGTTTCTCTTAATTAATACCAATTTCTATCCCTGAAAAATAAAAATTGCCTGTCCCTAATTTAGAAACACAGCCTGCTCCTAAGTTAGGACCGGTCCCTGTTTCTGATCTATGGCTAGGCTACAAGTTAGAACCAAAGGCTACATTCAAGTTAGAAGAAGGGCCTGTCTGTACGTTATAAATATTGCCCATTTATAACTCTTTGTCAGTTGCTGTATGTAAGTTAGAACCAGTGCCTGTTTGTATTTAGGACTAGAATCTTTCTGTAACCTAGAACGAGAGCAAAGCTCTTTATTATATATCACAGTAACTTGTAAGAGCTGAGTTAGGGTTAATTCGAACCACGCAATGCTCTAGTTAAGGCACTAAAATTAGCAGAAATATTCTTTTGAATTCCCCGTGTACAACATAAGAATGTATAGGCTCTGATTGTATTGCCCTTCCAACAAACTTCGACAAAGTGGGTCCCTGTAAGCACGGCATGTGGCTTCCTCAGTTTGCGGATGAAGGAAAGGCCACAAATATGGGGGGGGGGGGGGTAGCTGCGAATATATTGAATAAGCAGTCACTGACAGCAGACAAGGTGTGGTCATCCAGCTTTGGGGTTGGGCGAGGTGTTCGCAGCTCCTCACTGTAAACAAATGTCATGTTTTGGAACGTTCACAATTGCCTCGGGCTTGGACTGATTCTACGGTACGACCTAAGCAATGGAAAAGGGTATGAGATTTGGTAAGTGGAATGTGAGGAACCTGTAGAGGTAAAGGTCACTAAAGACAGTAGCCAGAGAATTAGTGAGGTATAAATTATATGTAGTGGGCATACAGGAAGTTAGGTGGGACAAAGGGTGCTCTATAAGATCAGGGGATTATAATTTTTATCTATGCAAAAGGAAACGAAAATCGTCAACTGGAAACAGGGGTTTTGTATACCACAGAATAGTATCAGCAGTTAAGGGAGTGGAGTATTTTAGTGACAGGATGTCATATATAATTCTAAGAGGTCGCTGGTGTAATATAATTGTTTAGAATGGGCATGTACCAAGTGAGGAGAAAAGCGATGATTTCAAAAGCAGTTTTAATGAGGAATTAGAACAGGGTTTCGGTAATATTCCTTAGTATCATACGAAAACTCTGTTTGGAGATTTTAATGCAAAATTGGGGAGAGAGAATATTTTCAATCCGACAGTTGGAACTGAGAATCTACATTAGGATAATAATGATAATTGAGTTAGAATAGTAAATTTTGACACATCGAAAACATTCATAAATACACCTGGAACTCTCCTGATGGGAGGCCTTACAACCAGATTGATCACATATTGATTGACTACATAATGAGCAGCTTAATGTTATGTACTCCTCACCCAATATTACTTGGGTGATCAAGTCGAGAAGAATGAGATGGACGGGGCATTAGCACACATGGAGAGGGGAGAGGTGTATACAGGTTTTGGAGGGAAAATCTGAGGGAAGAAGGCCACTTGGAGGACACAGATATAGGTGTAGGTAAAGCTAAAGTTCACCCTGTAACAGTCCACGAAGGCCCAGAGGAAGAGTAGAGGTATAGCTCTACTCTTTCTTTATCCTCGGTGCTATATGGGGGTGTGTGGTCAACTCCACGCCCCGGCCGCTTTATCCCAGCGAAAGACAAGGTACCTATTGTATAGGAGGCTGGTTAGGCCCCAGGGCCAGTCTGGACAGTTGCGGAAAATCTCGCCTCAACCGGGATTCGATCCCCGGACCGTCGAGCCCGTAGCGAGTCGCTATACCGACTGCGCTATCCCGGCCCACTTTTTAAAAGTTAAAGACAGTCGGCACATGAAGGTGGCAAGGTTGTCAGCTCCACACACAGGCCGAATTTACTCCCCAGACAATATTGCTGGTACTCATTACTGTTAGAGGCTGAGTCAACTCCAGGGCCGGAGTGCGCCTGGAAGGATTATGTCAATGAAAAATTTCAATGACACCATCGGGAATCGCAGATAATATTAAAATGGATCTTCGGGAAGTATGATGGACTGGATTGGTCTGTCTCAGAATAGGGACAGGTGACGGGATCTTGTGAATGCGGTAACGAACCTTCGGTTTCCATAAAATGTGGAGAATTTCTTGAATAGCTGAGATACTGTTAGCTTATCAAGAAGGAATCTGCTCTATGGAGTCGAAGAGTTACTACCATAAGAACTGAGAAAATATACTGGGACTGTAATAGTGTAATGTTGCTTAAATCTAGGAGCGTTTTGTATCCGAGATCTAAGAAGAGTGGGGCTAAAGCTGGCGATTCAATTCCGTATATTTCAGAAATTACGAATCCTTGGAACCTTACTTGTTTCACCCACCACATATTCCTACGGCATGCTGCTCATAGCGTCGTTTTAACCTTACTATTATGCTACATTAATTGTTCTCTTACATATCCACCCTGTAGGAAAGGCCTATTTTGTACTCAGAGGGAGATCGAAATCTATATTCTATTCCTCCGACCGTTAGCTCGTTTAGTGTTACTTGAAAAGCATTAGAACATGTTTGTGTTAGGAAATTTTTAATTAAATTTTCTCAAATCCAGTAGGATTAAGTACCTTGTTTTCATTAGGACAACTGTGTATCCTTCTGGTATAACACATACAGGGTCATAACGACAAGAGAAACTACCTAGAATGCAGCAAAAAGTTAAATCACCAACTTTTCATGGAATGATACGTCAAGGGGAGTAAACGCAGTACTTGGGGTTTCTACATTACGGGCTTATAAACAGAAGGTAAACAATGTGTTTCAGATCATTATCCAATCAGTTCGTAGAATGCGATACCATCTGGGAATTGTGTTTCCATTTAAGGAGAGAACGAGTTGGGAAATACTGTCATCGCATATGATATCAGGCGCGATGTCTCCATTATTACCTCTGGATATTCAGTTCGTTAACTCTTGCCTTAATGTTCTGCATTAAACAGGTGGGGCGGACGAGAGGTGGAAATATCAGCCGCTATTTCTCGAGTTAGAAGAAGACAGAGCATAAAAATTACGTTTGCTTAATTTTTTTGGGTGACTCTAAGACTTAATGAAAGTGCTCTAGACATAAAAAGTGTGTTACATTTTTCTCTATAATTTTTGCTGGAAACGCTTTTTGTGGCGATGAATATTTAGCTTCAAAATACACGTAGGTGTACTAGTAACTTACTTACTTACTTACTTACTCCATGGTGCAAAGTCCTTCTTGAGAAGCTAACTGGTTTGCAGCTAGTCAAGGAATTCCCGGCATTTTATGGAACCCGAAGGTTCATCACCGCACTCACAAGCGTCCGCCACCCGTCCCTATCCTGGGCCAGCCCAATCCAGTCCATATACCCACATCCCACCTCCTGGAGGTACATCCTAATATTATCCACCCATCTACGCCTAGGTCTCCCCAGTGGTTTCTTTCCCTCCGGTTTCCCCACCAAGACCCTATACACCCCACCCCCCTTTCCTCATCCATACGCGCCACATGCCCTGCCCATCTCATTCTTCTCGTTTTTATCACCAGCACAATATTGGGTGAGGAGTACAGATCACTTAGCTCGGTGTACTAGTAACACATCAATAACATTTATTGATGTGCTACTAGGTGTACTAGTAACACATCAATTAAGTTTTCCCTTTTCTTAACAAAAACGTATATGCACAATAAAGTTTAATAACACTGCACAAAATTAAATGTTATAAGAATTCCTATAGGAATCCATCAGTTGGAGTATGATTCCTAGTTGGGATAGACAGTAAAACATGGCACATCTATCGATGCATTATATAATTTTCATTGTGAAAGCACAAAAATAAATCTGGGATGGGCCTACAGTAACAGCTCAATTACTACAGGCATTTCAAGAAAAGCTCTCTAGGGCTAGTTGCTGTATCTGGCCCATAATGAATCCTTACTGCTCAGTATATACTGCTTTTAACGATAAGTAATTGTGGCTTTTCCTTATATAATGTATTTACTTGTTGCTTCTGATTCTCCCAAGAAGAAACAGATCTTTAAATATTATTGACAATATGTTCTTGATAATGGAGACACAATATGTTTACTATGAGGTAGGGACTGAATATGTTAACATAATTTACATCACAAAATAACGTACATATGTACCGTCTAAACACAACTTTCTTCTTACAAAGCAGTTACTTTTTTCACCGTGCTCCGTAATCATCGTCAGACTGAATACAAAGAACAGAAAATGGTGAATATTCACAGTTGAAATAACCGACTTAAGTTCTCGTATTTACAATACTATTTTTATATTCCATAAGTAAACATTCAAAATACACGCAAAGCTTCATGAATAATAAGTTACAAATTTTAAATGTGCTTCATTCATCATTTGATTGCAGCAGTGTGCTAAAACGTAGTGTCGCAAATAAATTAAAGATGGAATAGTATAGGCAGCTTTATGTACTGAAGGCTTTCGGGTATTGTGTATCGATTATTGTGTATCGATTATTGCCTTTTTGAACCTGTGTTAAATTTGTTCGAATGGTATCATGTCATCAGAGAGATAGTTCTTGGCTGTGTATTTAAGACGTGAAGTTCGAATTTAATAAAATTCATTCTATGTCTTCGTTAATGTATAAGGATTCATTTATTCTTAGTATTGCGTTCTTGAACACAACTTTGTTTTATGCTCTTAACACAAATTTAAAAAGAACTTAATTCGCGCAAGTTCTTAAGAACGATTTTTAACACGTCTCACTGATGCAGAGTTGGTAGGCCGGCCGTGACACTACCTTTAATTTATTTGAAAGCGTATATTTTATTTTAACACACAGCTACAAAAAAACACCCAATGAAACATTTTTAAACTTTATAACCTACTATTTTTAAATGTGCATATATTTCATACATTTACATATATAATATAAAAATACTGTTGTAAATCTGAGATTGCAAGTCAGTAATTACAGCTGTTAATATTCTCCCTCTTTAAATTAATTGTATTCGGCCTAATTATGTTCACCCATCTAGCGGAAATATGTAGCTGCTTTTAATTCTAATTGTAAAGAGAGAGTTTTGTTTAGAAGGAACATGTTTATAATTGTGATATTTTAAACAAAAGGTAAATAAATTACCTTAAGGTTATAATTTACATAAATATCAATATTAAGGTTTAACATAATTTTGAGCCTTTACTAACACTTTAAATCGGTCTGTTCTTTACACTTCAACCTGTAGTGTTCGAAGATACGAACTTTCATATAGTGAACAATAACAAGAGCTTCGTAGCTGCCGACAACCACGAGTGTCAGTGATTAAAAATCTGGTAAACATAGGTTAGGAAATGGGCCTGATTTTTCGCCATAATGAACTTTAAAGGGAGGATTTTACAACCTCGACGAGCATAAAATCTTTAACACTTATTAATGTTACTTAATTAACTCCCATCACGCATTAATAACTTACTATGATTTTTGAGTTGCGTAGTATTATTCTTGCTCCTTTAAAATTTTACAGTTTTACAAGGCTAGGATTTTGCAAGACTATGTTGTTGTTATTCTTTTAATGTTTCTATTTCCTGTAGACTCTTTCTCCAGAATTATTTGGACGATATAAAATTATCCATTCTCTGCAAATCGTACTTTTTTTTCTACTGCTAAATCTAATTACTTTAATTTTATATCTTTCGTTTTTATCATATAACTAAATAGCTTCCGCCTGTGTATCCAGTCGCCATTTCTGCTGTCAAGAAAATTACTTCTTTTTTCTTTATTCACTTCACCGGTGAAACTACCATTAACGATTGACTCCAAAGAAGAGAAACCGACAACCGCTCATCTGTTAGGGAAATTTCCCGCCCTTTATGGAGTACGGAAATTTGGTATTATCTTTAAAACATCCCACCAGTTCGACCTACACTGAGCCTACTAAATCCAATCCACACAATAAAACTTATTCATTTTAAGATAAAGTCCAATTCATTGCCCTATCTACGATTGTCTCCTTCCTTCCGCTTTGTCACCCAAAATGTACAAAGTGACATCCCCTCCATACACGCTACATACCCCGCCCATTAATTTGTCCTAATTTTATCGCCCTAGTAACAATTGACGAAGAAGCCAAATTACGAAAATCATCAATAGGTATTATTCTCAGCCCCCCCCCCCCCCTACTATAATCTTCTTAGGTCTAAATATACTCCTCTGCACCCTGAATGTATTTGCTGCCCTCAAGGTGACAGAAAAATTTTCACGCCATGTAAACCAATTAATAAAGTTAGAGATTTTTATACCTGCTTTAAAATTTATGCCTTCATATTGTGACAGCAAGCCGTTATAATGTATTGTGTGAATTATAGCTATTCACTTTTGAACGTGGTTTTGCCTTGCCTGATTTTTCTATATAGTAAATTTTAATCGACGTTTTGCTTTTTGTTAATTAAAATACGCTTTAATTAGCTGCAATTGAATAATGTAGACAGATAGGATAGTTTTGAAAAAACGGGAAAACTGTTATGGACCACCAGAAGATAGGCACACAAAAAAAAAGACTTTTATGATATTCGGTTTAGACGCCAATATTCGTACCCATGAATGCTCGAAAACGAGGAACGAATGCTAGCTACTAGACAAAGATTTTCGGTGTCCAGAGGATGTAAATGGAAAGTGTTCTGTGCATAGAAACTGCATCCGTCTTTAGTACTCAGTCAGGCAGTAATGACAGTAATCTCTGCAATGCTCTTGCTTTTGCCTGCATGACGCTTCTTATGGACGGCTCCAGCCCCGTAGAGTGGCACGCTGAGGCACGTGGAGTTACTTCTGTATGCATTACGTTGCGCCTTTCGTCATAGCAACAGCGGGTGAGGGACACGTGACCGGACTGCGCCAAATTATTTAACTTCCTGTAGTCTGATGTTCATCTGAATAAAATTTACAAATCCAAATCCTGTCTCACAGAGAGCATAATGCGTCGCTTTTACAAAGGTCCAGCAGTTAATGGTGTTCAGGGAAATTTTCGCTACTTAATGTAAGAATCATGCGAAAAACATAAATATATATATAGTGTGAGCAAAATGCAGAGATTTTATTTATTTGTCAAAGCATTCTTTTCTTATGTAGGAAACAGCCTGTCTTAAAGAGACAAAGAGGGATGGAATTACGCATAAACTGATTGATTGACCATAAGACAGAATACCTCTAAGCCGCCCAAGATGCATTATCACTATGTAGAACAGTTACTTTCTAACAAGCCAGCAGTAGCGCATCTACTCAAAATTCCTTATTCTGGAAACCAGAATTTCATTGCACAGTTCAAATCATACAGCCATATCCGAGGATCTGTGTAACATTTTATAAAATTATAGCTTTTTTGGGGTGAATGTTAGCTCCCACTCTGCCTCTTTTTGTAGAATGTATTGCTATTTAACATAATAACGTCTGCTTACCACATCTGACGGCAGTCTTCCCGTATTATTCGGTGCAACAGAATTGCAGTTAAACACTTCCCAGGGATCCCATCAAACTGACGGATTCATCTTTATCGGCTGGTCCAAGGCTGCTAAGGAAGATGTTAAATGCACAAGCACATACGTACAAGTGTATTAATGAGCAGAATTCCGTAAAGATTTGTTAGCTCGTTAACAAGAGAGTCTCTATAATTGGCATGCTTATACCGATGCAGTTATATTATAAGTTGTTTTGATTTCAAATTACCATCCATGCCGTAAGGGTCATATCGTAAAATTATATTGAATGAATACTCGAAACTTATTCTTTGCCTTTCTGTCTTGTAATTGGCTAAGTTTCTAGAACTAACTGGACCTAAACTCCTTGATAGATCCTCTTTGTTATACCAATTGGTGGAATCAAGAAGGCACTGAATGTAACGCAGAAAACGATGGCTTCGAAGTACAGAAACTGTCGGTCGTTAAAATCCTTCATGTCTGCTTCTTGTAATAACCAATCGTCAAAGTCTGTGAATCAGAGAAATTTAGAGAAACAAATAGTCGCCTAGCCGGTTAAAATTCTTCTATCTTTTATGAAATGCACAGTTTAGTTACAGTTCTCACATGTGCACACATTTGGATCCTAAGAAATTTTAATATAATTCAGTTCACATTATCTCTTCCTGTTTCTGTAAGGTCTATTTTAATATTATATTTCCACACACCTAGGTCTTGTAAACTCTATCTCTATTTCGAACTTCCCGTATAGAAATTTGTCTTCAGGTCTAATCAGCATTTGGAATTTCTCCGCTTTCTAGTGTTTCAAAAATATAATATTAAACACAAGGTTCCAGAAATTGGACCTGTTTCCGTCATCAGATGAGGCTGTGGGGACGAATCTGCTCAGTTGGATCAATTGAACCAAGCTATTCTCAATAAAGACTATAATTTCTCAAAATGTGTTCACGTCTCAATTTAAAAAAAAACTGGGGGACAAGCATAGTGCGGAAACTGAGTAGTTGTGAACACAATAGAATTCTACAGTGCAATCATCTGGCCCCTGTAGAATAGACTAATGTAGTTTTGTGCGGGTGTTTAAGGGACCGCACGTGAAGCCTGCTGGAGCGTAGGAACACCGGCCATGCCATACGTATGTACCGAAGCACTTGATATCTCTCACCATCATGCACAAGAAGAGATTTGCCTCAGTACCGCGCGTGGTCGATGTCTGTCTACTGAGTTGGCTGAATGTTTGTCTTATTTGTTTTCCGGAAGTGGGTTCTGGTGAAAACTGGTAATTTCCTGCTTCGCAGCTAAAATAATGACACTCTCAACTGTTATTAAAATCTACATGACAATTACGTAAAGTATTGCAGAATCGTGTGGGCGTGCAGCTGTTCATCACACTCGCTTCTTCCGTCGTTTAACCGTCCACCAACTCTCCACGTATAATTGACCATTAGTCTTCGATTACATAATTGATTTAGATTGAAGAGTATCCGCCAGTAGGCACTAACCTTTACTCCGAAACAACAGTTACACTGAACTACGAACCAGATCCTGATAGATATAGTGTCTGGACTTTCTTTTTCCTGCGGTGCTGCGGCCCAACGCGGGCCATGGCTTCCTCATTCACCAGGTTTCTTGATCACACACACACAACGACGCATCACAGTCGGTAGGACTCCTCTGGACGAGTGATCAGCTCGTCGCAGAGACCTCTACCTGCCAACACACAACACTGACAACAGACAAACATCCATGCCCCCGGTGGGATTCGAACCCATGATCTCAGCAGGCGAGCAGCCGCAGACCTACGCCTTAGACCGCGCGGCCACTGGGACCGGCATAGTGTCTGGACTATCTTTGAGTAATTCGTAGTGTTACGTTGAAATTAGTGCATGCTGGTGTGGTCTACACTGTGAATTCATGCCTCATTTGAATCGAGTTTTGTATAAATTTTCTGCCGAAATTGCCCTCCAAGTATTTAGTCTGAGTCAGTTCCACATGTCTTGAGATACTGCGTGTATAATGCCAAGATTTATCAAGGTCGTCATAATCGCAGAGTAAACATTATTAATTCGTGACTTCGGGTTGCTGCGGCCTTGCTTTAAAAAGTGGCCCACACCACTACAAATAATTAAATATAGAACATTTTATTTAGAAATAATGTAAGGAGACTACTTTCTTAACCGGAGAAGATAAAGACGAGATTTACGATTGATACGGCGAAAACAGGGCCATCTTGGAATTCACTGCAGTATATCTGAACTATCTTACACTGAACAGTTGAAGATGATCATGGATTATTTTAGATTAATTTAGCAACTCACTCAGTAACCAATTTATAGCGTACAATGATGGGCTCATTACAGAGTGATAGATTTGGAAAGATGCAGAAGGAAGCGATCTTGATGTATTGAAACGCCGTTAAACACAATGGTCTCTGTAACATTAAAAAAAATTCATTTTGCCCTTACAGTTGATTAATAATAATAATATTTATTAACACTGCAATTGGGTGGTTACCCGGTGGCAGTGCTGTATACCATTAAACTCAATACATCCGTTACAATAAAATTATTACAACCATTAACTTCTAAACTCCCC
>Ga0123354_10001534_pt1 | contig 28327 bp, 16 predicted proteins | sample TergutLab28metaG_2_FD_97872 | JGI IMG/M metagenome (GOLD analysis project Ga0123354, IMG submission 97872) | Labiotermes labralis P4 segment gut microbial communities from Petit-Saut dam, French Guiana - Lab288 P4 | ecosystem: Host-associated > Arthropoda: Insects > Digestive system > Gut ... | reverse complement strand
GACTTCTGGCTAACACGGAGTTATTCATGTGCACTCTTTTTTAGAATTTAAATTAAATTCGTTATTCAGAGAACACATTGAAATGTATTGGAGAAATTGTATTTTTTATGTATTTGTCTGATACAAGGTGTACTTTACATTGCATCCAAATTTAACATTTCTGATTACGGTGCTCCTCTGGTTGCTAGAGCTGGTGTGAGGAATGCCCCTTGTGTCGGGGCACATGAAAGGGCCGTTTCTGACTGTGGTGGGAAGTCCCCACACTGTAATGCTAAAGACAGTTTGCAGATTGTTGTCTGACCACTGTCATTTCATCAAAGCACAGAATAAACTGAATACCTATATTTTTAATTTGTTTACAAGTTTTTTTTTGGAGGTATCTTGAACTATTCATTTCAAAATGTTACAGAAAACTGTATACATCTATAGTGTTTTCCTAATTTTAACAGATGCGACTAATTTTTGCTTGGAAGTTGCTGCTGTAAATGAATAACTGTCACAGTGATTAATGTCACACAGCAGTGGTATTAAACACTCATATATTTTAGGCAGCTAAAAGTCAGTTGATGATCACATAAATTGCTTTTTGTTGTAGTCACTGATATTAGGACAGTAAGTAACACGCAATTATAAGTTTCACTTATGTGTGGATCTTTGTACTGACTGTCAGTTTGATTCTCTTTCTTCTACAGGGTTCACCACATATGACATTACATCATCTCATTCTGATTTTGGCCTGGAATCTCTACAACATCATTGGCTGAGACCATCTGAACAATTTAATGTAACAACACCCAGGACTCAGCAGGCACCCATTGTCTGCCCCAATTGTGGCAAGATGTATGCTTGGAAAAGGAACTTAATGAGACACTTGAAATTAGAATGCGACAAGAAACCACAGCAAAAATGTCCTTACTGTTGGTTTATCACTAAACACAAATCAGTTGTAAAGACACACATTTATAGGAAACATAAGAATATGCCCAACATACCGTAAGAAGTGAGGGTTGTCCGCAGCAAAGCTACAAACTCAGAACAGAAACATGTTCAACACTCAACTCAGTATCCTGTTTTTTGTCATTATTCAATAAAGGAAGTTAGATTTTTTAATGCTTTTTCATTTGAATGTGTATTAATAAGTAAAGTGTACTGTTACTTCTTCTTGTGGTGTTTGAGGTTCTCAGAGCAATGACTGTGTAGAGTACTGTCTTCAGGAATGTGATGTCATGATTATCAAGACTGTGGTCTTAATACCAATGTGTTGGTAGGTAAATACCGACATTACAGGGGAACATGTAGTTCTGATCTGCAGCGTGAGAAGAGGGCAGTTGTTTGTTGCATGCTGTTTTGGTCAGTGTAGGTATATAAATTATTGTTTGGGGTTTGAGGTTATCACAATAGTGCTGACAAATATCAAACCTTGTGGGTTATGACCCCACGTAGGTATGTACTAGTCAGTATGGCATAATATCCCAAAACCCTAGAATATTCATGTATATTATTGTTTTATATAATTGGCATGGTCACTTTTGTCTCATACATTCTATAAATCCATGAGAGACCGAAAAACTTATTGTGTACTGAATAAGTCATTGCACAAATAAATCAAATATACGTATGATAATCAACAAGCGAACAGATTAAAAATGGACTCTAATGAACAAACATGTTCCTAATGACGTCAGTGATTACACTGAATTTAAAATTATTGTAGAAACATCATGAAAAAACAGATATAAATAAAACCATATAATACAAACTTTTAAAACAGAGAAAATAGTTAATAAAGTACCTTTAAAAAAAGTCTGCTTTTAGCGAATTATGAAAGTTCTTGAAGACGTACTGATGAGGAAGTTTCAGGACATTTTAAAAAGTGGTCATATTCCTTCAATTCAGTGTTAGAGAATTCTTATCATTGAGGTTATGGTGAGCTGGATTTAAGGTATATTATGAGGAAAAGTGTGCATAGAGTTTTTGAGTTCAAGGCAGTTATTTTGACAGTGAACATCAAGATGAAAGAAAAATGGTACATATAGGTCTCAATCAAATATTAATATATGCTGAGGGTAGTCTGATTGTGGACTTTAGCTTTAGCAGTGTTAAACTTTCAGACTGCAAAGCCAGACTGAGAGTGAGACTGTAACTAGTGACAGGGTAATGTTTCTTGTTACTTGATGGTGTTCATTGGAATGACACTTCTGTTATATGGAAATCCCTTGCAAAGCACAGTTTTGCCAGCTGTTTTTTAGTTTTAAATTTGCATTCAGTTTTGTAACACAACAGTATTTAGTTTTGTATGCATCATTGTTTTTTTTTTTACTTGCATACACATAAAAAATGGTGCTATAGGAAGAGGATAAAAATTAATATTATTATTTCCATCAATTCTGTGATAGTTACCATGGTGTGATAGTTACCATGGATTGCAACTCTCAGTAACATGGCATCATAAGAGTACATAATACGTCTGGTAACTTTATTATTTTATTTAGTATGTTACGTGGAAATGCATTATTTTTGTGAATGTTATAATTTTTTTGTGTTTGGTAAAGGGGTGGGCAAGTTATATTGGGTTTTGATGAATGTTAAGAGTTTTTACTTATTTATTTATTTTATTCTCAGTAAATCCAAAAGTATTATTATAAAATATATATGAGAGACTTTTCAATAATATTAGTATAAAATATAAGTATACAGAGACTATATAGGTATTAGCAGATAATATAAGTGACCATGGTTTTCCTGACTTCCTATTTTTCCAAAATATTTTGATCTTGCCAGCTGTAGTTTTTCCACTGGTGTCTTCTTTCTAGGAATGTAGCAACACAATTGGCAAATGATTGCTTTATGTCAAAGTCTGAGTGTCTGATTCTCTGTTTACAGAACTTCTCTTTGATCAAGTTCCATCTAGTTACTCTGATACTGACCAGAACTTCGACAAATCCGGCTGGATTGATCCCAACCAGCGGCAGTTTGAACTAGAAGTGCAGTCTTCAACTTATTATTGTCCCAACTGTGGCAAAATATATATGTGGAAAACAAGCCTACACAGACATTTGAGATCTGAGTGTGGGAGGAAGCTACAGATGCAGTGTCCTTATTGTCCTTATGTTACAAAACTAAAGACAAGCGTTCAGATACACATTCAGAGACAGCATAAGGACATGCCCAACATTGGGTAGTTTTATGAGATGGTAATGACCCAAGAAATTAGAAGTGTAGGAATATGTACAGGAAGCAAGAGTTGGGAAACTTTGTTGCTGGGTGATCATTTTCTGATGTTCTTAAAGCTTGTATCACCTTCATGTTCAACGATGAACAGTTCCTGATGTTCTTAAGGCTTATGTCACCTTTATATTCAACAGTGATCAGGCCGTGAACTGATCAACTAATTTCCCATGAAGGTGAAGATGACATGATCTTTTGAAATGTCATTAACTGCTTACCCAGTAACACAGACATTCCAAATGACTTGAATCCTCATCATCACCACTCTGAGAACCTCAAATCTTGCATGGTGAAGGAGTGTGATTGTCTTTGCTCGCCTGTCTGCATATCTTACAGTGGGATACTTTACAGTTGTAAACCAGGATTATTAGTATAGTGTCTCTGCTGCGGTCTAGATGATGGAGGAGTTGTGGTTGGATTGCTTGCAAAGGAAAAGAGATTTCCCTCTTTTTCAAACTGTCTGGACTTTTTCTGGGGCCCTACTGGGGCACCTTCCCTGGAGCTAAAGCAACTGTTGTGTGAGACTGGCCACTTGCCTCCACATATTGATGAGGTTAAGAATGTGTGGAGCTGTGCCTCTCTCTCCCACTATGTGCCTGCACGTTGTGCACAGGGTCATCTTTATTTTAACTTTTATACTCCACAGTTTGCCCTCTCCTCCCCAACTGCCACCCTTGTGCTTCAAATATGAAACACTTCTAATACAAGCATCTCTGCACTGAGCAGATTAGTTCAGAACAAAGGATATCAAGGCCTTATTTTACCACCTAACTACTGGCAAGTGTTTTAACCAAACTGATGTGTAAATTTACTGTGTACTGGGGAGTGACACTGTATAGTTAGGTAAATAGGGAACATATCTTTTAAGAATCATTTTCCTCCATTTTAGGGTACCATGGAGGTAGCAGATTTCTCTGGAATGATGGTACTAATCTACCAAATTTCATGATGTCATACCTGGGGAGTCTCACATGAATTGTTACCACTGTGTCAGAAAACTGGTTGGCCACTGGCATCCTTTCTGTCCACCACAGTCTGTGTCCCAACCACCCTATCCACATTGGCTGTTGGGTTCACCCACACATCTATGCATTGAGCACACAGGTCTCATTCCATGGATTTAAAACAGTGACACACCAATCTAGCCCATGAGCAATGGAGTCTTCCTCCTGGGATGGAACAGCTGGAGCATGAACCTCACCACTCTACTCAGTCTGATTATGAATGAAATGATTTGTACCTTAATCTGCCCCACTCCCCCAGCTTTTTGGAATGGTGCTTGTGCCATTGAATACCTTTATATTTTAACTTGGTGTATTTGTTAAAGATGTTCTTGTTCATACATTACAGGCATATGGGGGGACGGTGGTATAGTTCCACTTATTCTGAACCTTGGCACTACGTGGGGTTGAGTTGTGAGCTTCATGTCCTGGCAGCTTGGGGGAACATTTATATGAATGTGAACTGGTGATGTTTAAAAATGCAGATAGGTATAGCATGGGCTGTTAGTTTAACATAATATGTTATGTGGTTAAGACTTCATATGTTTTTCCTATAATAGTCCCCTGCATCAGGGTATGCTGTGGCTATCATTTCCTGTGCTTTGAAGATTCATGGTGGAGACGGTGCATAGCTCCACACATTCTCAATCTTGGCACTAAATGGAGGTGAGTGGTCAGTTCATGCCCTGGCTGTGGGGAGGTAGCATCTTGTACCCTGTGATGGGGTTAAGAAATGGTATGATTGTGGTGATGAGGACAGCAGCTCTGCTGGTACAAGAACTAAACTGCAGTTGTCCGCACTTTGGACTAGTCGCAGTACTGACTGAACTACCACAACTTGAGAACAAAATATGAGATAGTTGTGTGTGTTTTTGAGCTATAAGTCTCATAAATGATTTTAATTTTTGTTTTGGAAATACGTATATCTCTGTACCCAATATTCTGGAAACACATGATGCAAAGAAAGAGGTGGGATGATGCATAGAAAGAGGTGTTACCTGTACTTGTATTGCAGTAAATAAAAGTTAATTTCATAAACATATCAGTGTTTTGTATCCCACATGTTGGGTTTAATTTTTGTGAAACAGTATACATTCATGGTGCTGTAGAATCTAAGAAGTCTGACCAGAAGAAACGGTATTTTATGTTAAAGAGCTTTGTGTTATGTTAGTGGGGTAAAGTGTGTAAAACTGAATGACAGAGGAGAGAGGAAATACATAGCACTAATGCTGTACAAAATATGTTTATTGATGAATGCAAAATTAGATATATAATAAGCCATTATTACTGATGCTAATATTTTTCTCAAAATCTTGGCAAGGCACTTCTGGTAATTGTCATTGTTTGCATATGAACATTGATTATTTAATACAGTGCAAATTGTGTGTGTCACACTGACCTGTAGCCTTTAGACAGAAGTGCATGGTTTCCATTCACATTTTAGTAATTTGTATGAATGTGTTTAATCACTATACTGTTGAAGCAGCTAAATATGTGAACTGAGGCAGTATTTAGGTCTTTTGGCTCAGGTTTTTTTTTTATTTTGTGGTTTCCTGAGTCACTTCAATTACTCAAGCATTTTGTTGAACAGGGCTGTCAGTTGCTAAGATTATATAACATCAATGATAGGTGAATGAAGTATTGGTATGAAAGTATTGGTGGAATGGTCCGGACAGGAGAAACTGAAGTGCACGGAGAAGAACCTGTCTCAGTGCCATTTTATCCACCAAAATTTGCACATGGACTGCCCTGGGATCAAACTTGAGCATCTGTGGTGGGAGGCCAGTGACTGACTGAATAGGTGTGGCCTAGTCCCTTCAGGTAAATGCCAGTATAGTGCCCTGATGAATTACATTCCAGTACTTTCCATTTCACTGTTCATAAACACACTCATTTGATGCTGAAAATGGGTATAGCTGATATTCCATAACATCTGAACCTAATTAACCTAACCTGCTGTGATTATTAAAGGCACAAACTATTTAACTTACGAACTCCATGGAGCAAAGTCCTTCTTGAGAAATAACAATTCCTTATCTAGTCAAGAAATTGTCTGCATTTTGTGTAACTTGAGGCTTTATAACCATGTTCACAAGAGGCCTCCATTTATCCATGTCCTGAATCAGATAAATTTGTCTGGGTCCCTTCATCATATTTCCTGAAGTAATGCTGATACTAGTTCTATAAAATAAGTGTATATTGCATAGGATTTTGTATAGTTTATTGCCATGTTTTTATAGTGACACCAACTGGTCTTTGTGTCTTCATTTTGTTCACCATAATTAATAAATCTGTATTTTCATTTTATAGAGTTTCCTACATATGAAGAACTGCCTGCATATTTTGATGACAACCAAATAATCCATGAAGTGGGGGCAGCAACTTTTGGGATGAGAAGAGGCCCAAAAGTGAAATGTCAGTCGGCATGGTCTCGTTCGCCTCATCCTTGCTCCAGATGTGGGAAGGTGTACACATGGAGAACAAACCTTTTGAGACATTTGAGATTGGAATGTGGAAAGAAGCCTCACTGTCAGTGTCCATATTGTCCATACATCACCAATCATAAAACAACGCTGCAAGAACATATCCGCAGGAAGCACAAGAATATGCCTAATGTATTGTAGTGACTTGTAGTTATTTCAAAGAATGAACAATTAGATGTATTGGCATGTCTGCTCCTGCCCATAAACACCATACACCACACCATAAAGGCACATAAGAGGCCTGAATTTTCAGCTCCCAGTATTTGAGATCTTGATTGTGGTTGAAGGGAAGTTGTCAGTTTCTTGCCGTGGCTTCTTTATCTTCGGTTAAAATTGCACACTGATAATACATGTAGCAGTTTCTGGTGAAGAAAAACTTTTCTACCATTAAAAAAGACATATAATTTGATCTCATTGGACATGCACAACATTTTTCAGCCTCTGCTCAAGTAGCACTGTCATTGGCTAATGACTGTGTGTGTGTGTTTGTATATTACAAGTGTTGCAAAATATGTGTGTCCTGTTATTAACCATGCCACACAATTAAATGTCATGCTGATTTACAAATCCTTGTCATTTCTCCACCAAAAACATGAAAGAAATTTGTTGTGCAGATGCTTTTCCCATTGACTTCACTAGCTGTTTTTTCCATACCTGACAGAAATGGTTCTAGGTATTGGTTATGTAGAGAGAAAATTATTAAATATACAAAAACTGCAGAAAAGGAAAGAGAAAGTTTTTTGAAAATAGTGTATAATAGGTTCGACATAAGTCTACAAAGAACTGCTTATTGCAAAGACTTCTAGGGTATTAGAAACTTAGTGCTTGGTTACTTTGTGAAATTATTTTATTTCTTATCTCATCCTTGTATCTTTTATACCAGTGGTTTTTTTTTTTTGCATATGACAGTAATTAAATGTAGGTCAGATGTTGGGGAATAAAAGACCAACTTGATGTCACTTGCTATTTTATTTCATTTCTTATGTGCTCAACATGTTTCGGACATTAATATATCCATCATCAGGAGCTTGCGACTGTTCTATTGAATTACCACATTGGTTGTATTGTTCTTGGTTCGATGTGTGTTGGAGTTTCGGTGTGGTTGGGTTCCATGTTGCAGGCTGAAGCACAACTTCAGCCTGCAACACGGATACCACTCCAACCCAACCACACCGAAACTCCAACACACATCGAACCAAGAACAATACGACCAATATGGTAATTCAACAGCACAGTCACAAGCTCCTGATGATGGATATATTAATGTCCAAAACATGTTGAGCACATAAGAAGTGAAATAAAATAGCAAGTGACATCAAGTTGGTCTTTTATTCTTCAACTATCACAATGATGCACGGTCCAATAAACATAAGTAGGTCAGATGTGTTTGCTTTTTTGCACCATTAGGTTACAGTGTTGACTCAAAAGCTCATAGAAGTGCTATAGGCTGTAAACATATGCTGTAATAACTTCTGAATTAATCACACATTCAAAATTAAAAATTTATTTGTGAGAGGACTGTAATTAAGCTTCCTATAGTTGCCTTTTTTCTATGTTCACAACCATTGGTCCAGTACTTTGTGATGACTTGTCAGATACCTGTTTCAAATTAATTTAAATATTTTAAAATAAGCTACTTCAATGTTCCAGTATGTGTGTAGGCGTACAGAATCACTTACTGAATACGTGAAATGTTATAACATTCATCTGGTTACTTTTTACAGCTATGAAATTAAGTAATGTGATGCAAATAAGTGGCAATGTGTTTAGGTTAATTTATTGAGTCCTGGTGAGTGTAAAAGATCAATTTATTGCTGAGTGGCATCTTTGTTATTATACTGCACTCAAAACAGTTAAAATTTGTGCACGATTTCAGGCTTGTGCCGCAGTGTAAATGAGATTTCTGCTCTCCTGGAATGTTATGCAGCCTAGATTGGTAGTTATGTACAGATGTTTACCAATCTAGGCTGCGTAACATCCCAGAATTGTGAAGATCTCATAATATTTTTTGCTCTACCATTTATATTCTCTACAAACATTTAACACTGTATCAGTACTGTGGCCTAATTTTGCCATTTTCTGTGTATGTCACTTGGAGTAGGTTACTTTTGTGTTCAGAGGATGGGTCTAGTCTACGAGAAGTGACATTTGTGATATGCTGAATTTGTTTATTGCCTTATTATTTTGTATTAATTGTTTGTGGTCTTGGAAGGTATAATTTAATGTGCCTTGGTTTATAACACACTCTATAGAATATTTGTCTCCTATTATATATAAATGAAACATGCACCAAAGAGTTGTGTATTTTTTAATCAATTATTCTGCTGTTACCCAACATTTGCTGGTGACATTTTCTACTGTTTAGGATACAAATGTTGCCTTTGAATAATGCAGCAAGAGATACTTGTCAGACACACATGAGGCCAAAGTGAATATTTGCAGCAATGTTTATCAGAGTTAGGAATGTGTTGGTATGTCATCAAACTATTGTACCATGTTTCCACAGAAATAAATAATTATGACCCTGCAACAAGCCAATAATGTGAATGGATTCATGTTTGTTATGACAATTCCATGTCTAAATGTAATTCTTTGTGTTTAATCAATTAAATCTCATAAATGTTACAACAGACAACTAGTATGTTCATTATTCATAGACTCTGAATGGAAACTTCCGTAGTAGTATTTAGATGTGGTACATTAACTTTATTGTCTTTCCTCTGACTTTTCTAATATTTTTTCTTTGTTTTTACAGAATGTAATATTTACCAAGTTCCATCGTCTTATTCTGGTTTTGGCCAGGGATTCCATGATGTTCTGTCAGACAGTGGCTTGAAAGATAATATGACTGATCAACATCAGTATCCCACTGGACCAGAGCCCCGGGGACCATACCATTATTGTCTCAGTTGTGGGAAGGTGTATACATGGAAATCAAACCTGCTACGACACATCAGAGCAGAGTGTGGCAAGCAACCTAATATGCAGTGCCCATACTGCCCGTTCATTACAAATCGCAAGACAAGTTTACAGAAGCATATTTTTAGGCGTCATAAGGACATGCCTAACATATAGGTGATAGGTGCTCTGTTTGTTCTCTGTTCTGCTGTTCTGTATCAGGGTGCATGAACATGGCTACTGGAGTCCCTTGACCTATTATAAAACTTTTATCACTGATCAGGAAACACTTTTTCATACTGGCATGCCATTTCTTATGTATGACACTACATATTGCATCAAATGCATTCTTCTTGAGTTCTCTGTAGAGCAGTCATTTTACCCATCCAGTTGTAATTTTCCCTTCTGTGTGTTATTCCTAATGCTTCATGTCTATTGTATTAATTAATGAATTCATTTGTTTGTTGTTTCCTTGTCTATGTTTAATTCATTTTCTATAAGATTACTCATTTACATTGGTATCAGTATTTTGATTTTACAATTTTAGTGATTTCAAGGAACAGTTTATTTAGAATATTTATTTTTGAAATTCTTCTCTGTTTCCTTGTTTGTGTTTTGTTTTACATATTTTCTTCCCTAAGATCTGGAGTTTGAATACCTTACATCCTTTTCTAATGCAAGGTAATCAGAGTCAGTCAAAGAATGTATGCTGTTGTCAGAAACTGATGTATGCTCATTACTGGTTGTCTGTAGAATGTATATAATGGCCTTTGTGCTGAGAATAAGATATGTAAATGAATATTATGCACCTACAGTACAACGTAGTATTGGTAATTGTGTTGGTATTCTGAATTTACACAGCACTTCTTCATGCTATATAGCATTTCCTTTCCAAAACATTTTATTACCCATACAAAATCATTATAGTTTCTTTCAGAAGTAAATTTTTATTCAGTACCATGCACTGTATTACAGTTATGCAGGGTGGACCACACTGTGGATTAAAAGAGGATGGTTCTGATGGCACACATGTATAAGATAATTGGTGTGTATTTTGTGTTGTTGTGTTGGTTACCTAAGCCTGCAGTGTAAGATATGCTATATTGTTTATAAGATGTTACAAGAATATTCTGTGTTCATGTATGTACCGTACCTCTAAACATTTAACACTGTGCTGGGTGTTGTAATGACACACTCATATAAACCAAGACAGTGACAGGCCTGTAATACTCCTAGATACAGCTTGGATAAAACTGGTCTTGAAGGAAAGAAGATTACAGTGTAATGATTATCATTCCTGATTTATGCTCTGTTTGTCCCCAGAATGAATAAAGAAGTGAAGACATTGTTTTCTGATTTGATTTACTCAGATCCTGGGAGGGAGTGTTGCAGAATGACATTAGAACATCTTAATAACGCATCCTGTGACATCATCCATTGATTATACAGCTGTGTTTCATTTGTGAAGCTTTATTTTTCTAACAAATGCTAGTTTTGGTTCTTTCTTTCCAGATATTGGTTTTTTTCAAATTCCATCTCATTCTTCTTCAAAGCAGATAATCCATGATGCTGCCAACTCGAAGATAGTTCAAGGACATGAAAGCGTGGTGTCTGGTATGCATTCCTGTTACAAGTGTGGCAAGATTTACTCGTGGAAGGCGAACCTTCTCAGACATTTGAGACTGGAATGTGGCAAGAGACCCCAGCTGCAGTGTCCCCACTGCCCATATATTACCAAACGAAAGAGTAGCCTGAATAGGCATGTTGGCAGCAGACATGTTGCCTGGTGCTGAATTATTTCGGACTGGACTTAACAGCTGTTTTGATTCCAGTAATTTTATTTTGAACCATTTGCAAACATGATTTATATGTTTTAAAGGTGTCCATTCCATGCATTACATAGTTCAGTGTACTCAATTTATTGCACCAACCAAAGGCACCATATGAGATGTACATAGGACCGGGATAGCATAGTCGGTATAGCAACTCATGGTGGGCCGGACTGTCTGGGGATCGAAACCCAGTGAAGAAAAAATTTTCCGCACCCATCCAGACTGGCCCTTGGGCCCACCCAGCCACCTATACAATGGGTACCGAGTCTTCCCCGAGGGTAAAGTGGCCGGGGCATGGCATTGACCACCCACCTACATCTAGCGCCAAAGTTAAGAACAGAGTAGAACTGTACCTCTACTCTCCCATTGGGCCTTTGTGGCCTCTTCTAGGGCGAACTTTACCTTTACCTTATCAGATATACATGGATATGAAAGCCATAGCTCCCACATGTTTCTGTACAAGTGTACCATCTTCAGGCAGAATGGGAGCTATATCTGTAACATCCATGTATATTTGATACTGTGCATTTGGTTGCTGCAGTAAATTGAAAACAATGATTTATGCAGTTAAGTTCTCTAGGAATGACATAAACTGATTAATGTCACGTTCACAAACCGTTACATACAGATTACATTCAGGGAATGTCTGCTACTGTACAATTTCAGGGAATGTCTGCTACTGTACAATTTAGACTTTTTTTGTGTTTTACCTAGTTATGTGTAAAAACATGGAGATTAAAATATAGAACACTATGCTTTTACGTATGGTTTGGTGTGTGGTTGTTTCAGTGGTGTTTGTCACCCAAAGATAAGAGGGAGTGCTGTTCGCAGTACGTCTGTAGATGAGAAGGAAGTAACTGGTAGTGTATGTAGTGTAAAGTTTTTGTTCTCCAATTTATGCTTAGGTATTCCAAATGGTCTTCAGGTTTCCAGACCAAAACCCTGTATGAAATTGTCTTCTCCCTATATATGGTTCATACCACATGCCCCACCCTCGTGTCCACGATTTGATCACCTCAATATTTGCAATACCAATTATGAAATTATGTAATTTTTTCCAGTCCTCTGTTACTTCTTCCCCTCTTAGGCCCAAATATCTTTCTTAGCACTCAGCTTATGTTGTCTGTGTAATGTAAGTGACCAAGTCCCACGCCCAAGCACAGCGTGAGAAAAAGTTATAGTTTTGCATATTTTAGTCTTTATATTCCTAGATAAAAAAATGAAAAGACAAATTATTCTGGTCTAAATGTAGCAGGCATTCCCTAAATATAATCTGCTCTTAATTTCTTTAAGCATCCAGTTTCAATTTGTTAGTGTTGTTCACAAAATATTTCAACTTTGCATATATTAGATACTTTTGGTTGTTTTTCTGTCCTGAATACTGCACTTAAAGCAGGAAAATTTATGTAGCTTTTGCAGCATTTTTTTCGAGATCATCTCCTTACTAGTGACTAATAAACCTTCTGTGGTTTTCTTGAATGTAAGTATGTTTTTGTCTATTAAATGATCATCATCAGTTCAGGCCAGAAGCTGATGTGTAACATTCAATTTCATTTTGTCCTGATTGGCTTGGTTTTTCCTAATGGTATATTCTAAAACAGTAATGAAAAGTAGTTTCAGTATAGCTTCTACATGCTTCAGACCATTCTGAATAGGAAATGTATGAAATATGTGTTTACATATCAGGACATAACTATAGATTTAAATTACACACATTGTTATTAACCTAACTAGTTTGACTGGTATACCAAACTCAGTCTTGAAGTCTGTAAATAGATGATGTATTGCTGCATTTTATTCCCATTTTTTTTTCTCAAGTCTTTGACAAATGCATTACATCTGATCACATACATAATTATGAGATTTTACTTTCATCAATCCCAAGAGCACATTGGCATAGGATATAAAGCGCATCATAAGAATGTATATGATTGAAGACAATCAATATTCAAACAATAAACCAGCTTCACAGGAGCACAAATATGGTTAAAACCATCATACACAAAAATAATACAATATTAAAAACTAGTAAAAAGATCACGTATTAAGCACTAACAGAAATGATAATTGATCAAGAAAAAATTTAAAAAAATCCCAATCAGGCCTCATATGACATGGAATATTAAGAGTTCATGTATTCTTCAATTGAGTAGAAAACTTTGTGAATTGTATACTTCTTCAAATTTGATATAAAACATTTTTTCCTTAGAAGTGACTCAGCAATATATTTGGGAAATTTGTTGCAGATTTTTTTATGCGCATTTCTGGTACGTTGTAAGAATGGTTGACGGCTTATGTAACTGTAATTTATTGCTTGTCTTAAAAGCATGAAGTGTAGAATTAAATGTATAAATTTCCAAGGTATGTGACATCGTCAGGGATAGTATGTATTGCAAAGTCAAGGTTAATCATTTCAATCTATGAAATCAAGGTTTACATGATGTTCTAGAACTTGAACCAGTCATAATTCTAATTATACTTTGCTGTTGTAGGAAGACGTTTTTGCTGTCTATCAAGTTCCCCCAAAATATAAATTCATATTCCATTGTAGCATGAAAATATGCGAAGTAAATCATTTTAAGAGTGGATACGTTACTGGAGGAGTACATAGATCCTCAAAAAAGGATGCACTACTCAGTTTAGGTAACATTTTATTAATGTGGTTCTTCCAACTTATATTTTTGTCTAATTGATCTGTCATATTGAATCTCACACTCACTGATCCCCAGTAATTTCTTGTATATGTGGAGGTAGCCTTGACAAAAGAATGTTGGATAACATAAGAGGTAAAGAAGAGATCACCCTGTCACAGGCCATGAGAGCCCAGAGGGGGAGTAGAGGTATAACTCAACTCTTTCTTTAACCTTGCTGCTAGAGGGGGTGGATGGTCAACGCCATGCCCCGGCTGCTTTACCCCTGGGAAGGAGACCTTTTTACTCATTGTACAAGAGGCTGTGTGGGCCCCAGGATCAGTCTGGACAGGCGTGGAAAACCTTGCCTCCACCAGTTTTCGATCCCCGGACCATCCGGCTCATAGCGAGTCACTATACTGATTACACTATCCCAGCCCACTAGTAGCTGGTCTTTGAAGAACACTGGTGTCATGTGTTTACACACTTGGTTACAATTGAATACCTTGGATAACATTGTTTAGAATATATTACAGTACAGGTATATGCATTTAATTGTTACATTAATGTGTAAGACAACTGAACAATTAAGTAATGTAAATTAAGACGCACACACATAAAATCCTGGAGAGAAGAAGTAAATAAAAACAATAGCAATTATTCTTCTATGTTTTTATTGTGATAGATTTAATTTTTATAGATGTGATAATTATAACAAGTGCAGTCTTTGAAACTTCTGTGCTGAAAGTACCAATATGGATGTTGGAAGTCAGTAAGATGTGTGCTATCTCAAGATGTATGATGATTAATTTTACAGACCATATCTTTTGCTACTGGCCTGAGCACTGGGACTGTTGTGGGGCTTCACACTGGATGCTGGCTTTCTATGTGACAAAGCTCATGCTTGTGTGAGCGATAAGAGAAATGCTCTGTAGATGCCAGTTGATGATGAAGTATTAATTGCCCACCATACAGATTCAAATAAAATCTTTCATGGGTGTTCAAACAGATGTTGCATTGTTGTACTGAAATATGAAGCATGTTGATGATTCACAAAGTGTTACCATTTTGAGTATGTATTGTGGTGGCTGATCCATACAGGGTATGACCACAGGGCTACTGTATACTAAAAGATGTTCTGTATTTTCATTATTAAAGTGTTTGTACGTGTGTGTGTGAATTGTTTACAAGTTCAGACTTACTTAAATATGTACTTCAGCAGGAGAAATTTGTGTACCTAAATTGTGACATGTGGTGGCATATTTAGTTTGGGTTACAGTTTTTGTTTGATCTACAGTTAATTATATATCTGACATTTGGTATGCTCAGATGGTGAATATTAGGGGTGCATTCTTTGGGATGTGTCGCCATGTAATCTGGTGGATGGTCATCGGTGTTTCATAGGAACCTGCTGCTTCCATCTGCAGGTGACAGGCTCCACCAGACTGTATGGAGTTACATCCCAGGAGACCACAGTGTACTTCACTGGTAGAAATTTATGATAGCATTTTTTGGCTGTTTATTACCAGGTTTATGGTGTAAATGACATATATATAGACTTGTTCCAGGCCAGAGTTCTGAAAGTTTGTTGTGTGTTCTGTTGTTCATTGTCGTTTTATTACTTTGTTGTTACTGTTCAATATATTGTAACTGAACATGATTTAATTTAATAAATTAGAACTGAACTATGTGAAAAATATTAACACATTGATACTATGTATATTTATTTTTCATCACGTTTTCTGCTAAACTAGTCTTATTTGTAGTTGTTTGGTACCATTTATGCTGAGATATGTAAAACCATTATCACCACCACCACCACATCATCATCATCCATTTTATAGTTTACTTAAGGGTCTATAATCAGTTCTCTGTCATCAGTAATCTGCTGTCATTATCATCATCATCACCACCACCACCATCATTGTCATCATCAAGAAACAGTCATGTGTTTTACCACTTGTTGACCAGTCACCTGATAGTTTCTGCAGTGTTTGATCTTTGTGTGTTGTTGCATTTGGTCTGTACTTTAATTTAGGTATGTGTGTGTCTTTTCTTGTCTATATGGCAGATCCATTTGTTGGTGTGAGGGTAATTAAAGTTTTGTTTAATTCTGTTTGAGCCATGATTTGTTCCAGACTCTCTAGATTTTTGTGTAGTCTTTTCATGCTTTCATGCATTTGACATACTTATGGCACTTCAGGTTAAGATTTTTATTGAATGGAATGCCATGTTGTCTGATGTGTAGGTACCAATATTTTGGAGAGGAAGGTGCTACCTTCATGTTGTTACACCCCTAATATGGAGGTAACAGGTTCCTCTGAAACATGACATTCTGTAAGACTGCAATCAAGAGTTTAAAATATATTTTGCCATCATTCACATGAATTTTAATTTTGGCGGTTAGGATCCCAGGTTTTACTGTTGGAAAAACAGGTGCAGAGAAGTCCTTACTCTACAATATGAAATGACAAGCAGAGACTCTTCAGTACTATGAAAATTATTCTAACAGACATTTCTTGTGTTTCTGTTGCAGTGATCGGTGATTCATGGATTGATTATCATGAATTTCAAAACACATATCATTTAGAACAAGATGCTGTTCAACTTTCATCAGTAGTGGCTTCAAGATGTGGCCCTCAGCTATATCCAAAAGATTTTGTTACATTACATCACAGTGATGAGCAGAACAATGTCACCTTCAACAAGCAGCACCCTCTGGACAGATTACTGTCTGTCAGTTCTGACAGCGTGCAAGGTCTGACAAGCTCAAGTGAACAGTGTCCTCAGCCACATACAAAACACAGCAATATATATAAATTTCCTGGTGTATTTCCTTGTCCCCATTGCAAGAAAGTGTATCGGTATCGCACCAACATGCTGCGTCATCTGAAGGTGGAATGTGGCAAGGAACCACAATTTCAGTGTCCATATTGTCCATGCCAGACAAAACATAAAAGCAGCATGCAGCGCCACATAGAAAACAGGCATTCCTGCAAATAGGCGTCTGTATGTGAAACACTGTATGACAGTGATGTTTGTAATGTGTTGTGTGACAAATATTAAAGTATATATTAGCTCTATGCTTAACTGTGTAATGTCACCTTTAATTTGACTATATGCCGGTGCTCTTGGACTAGTAAATTAAATTTCCTTGTCTGCTTTATGTGTGGGTATGTATGTTCAGCATTTTAAGGGAGATTGTGTGATTATTATGTTGAAATATTAAATGACATATCATATCTGGTGTAATTATGTCACTGGAGTCAACATTCAGTTGTTTTGTAATGACAAACAGTGTTACATGGATAAAACTGTCCTGATGCAAATTGCTGAAATAAACTGTGAAAGAAGTTGGTTATCTGGCAGTCATATTTAGTTCAGAAACTGGTACCTGAAGAAGGCCAGTTGGTTTATCATGGTGTAATTCTTGGTGCTTTATTATGTATGCAGTTGCAGGCTGAGTAACAGGACACAAAGGTTAATGACTTCTGTTTTATTTACATGTCACATCAGAATGAAACAACATGTGTTTTGCACCTTACTTACCTTTATGTAGAATTTTATATACATAGGATGTTTCAGAAATATTGGGTGAAACTGAACAAGTTGTCCAGTGGGTAAAGACTATGAAAGTAGTTCCTATGAATTGTGTTCCACAAATTATGACTTTATAAATTATGATTAAAAAAGAATGAATGATTGATGGAATGAATGAATGACTGAATGAATGAATGAACGATGATAAGATGAACAATGAACATATTTCCTTATAACTTATATATGAGTCATTTGAAGACCTACATAACAGATGCTTAAAGCATCAATAAACAATAAACACATTTCTTTGTAACTCATTAAGATATCACTTGTGGACATTTATAGGAATAAATATTTTTTTATCCTATTGACATCCCAAGTACATGATAGTGATCCAACATGTACAAAATACTGGGTGTGTGTGTGTGTGTGTGTGTGCATGCATGTGTGCTTGTGTCTCTGCCCTTGTTTTGTGCCGAATAGAATATGGTATATTATTCATCAGTGATTACTTATACTAGGTAAATGTTGTGGGTTACAAATATGTCATTAACTTTATGAACATTGGTACTGAAGTGTTTGATGTATAGTGCTGGGAACTTGAACTGCAATACAGATGTTTTTGTACACAACACCCTTCTATAAGAATGTCAAGAAAAGGTATGATGCAGTGTTCAAAATTTTTGGACCGACAATAATATCGGAACTTTTATGGTGCTCTTGAGTTGAGAGAATCATATTGAACTTCACGATCAAAGTTATATCTGGTTACAGCATGTGACATTTATAACCGTTGAACTTGGGTATGAGTACGTTTCATCACTGCTGCTCATTTTGTAGTGCTTCGGTCATTATATCTGTCACATCACTGCCAGAGTTGCCAGCTGTCAGTATTCATGATTATTAAAAGTGATAAGTAGAGAGTGTATGAAATGTACAAATTGTCATGGTTGTAGTTGATACTGTTGATGTTATTAACTGATAGTTCATTGTATAATATTTATTTTTCATACTTGTGGTGTATTCTAGCATAGCCAGTATAGCAACTTGGTACAGGCTGGACGTCCAGGGATTGAATCCCAGTGTGGCTATATTTTCTGCACCTGTCCAGACCGGCCCTAGGGCCCACCTAACCTCTTATACAATAGGTCCTGGGTCATTCCTGAGGTTAAGTGGCTGGGGCTTGACATTAGCCACCTAAACTCATCTAGCGCCAAGGTTAAAGAGCAGAGCTCTCTCTTACTCTGTGTGCCTTCATGGCAGGTTCTAGGGTGAAATTTACTTTTACTGTATGGCCTGTTTTAGAATGCATTTGTAAATGGGTTAGTGTATATTGAAAATGTTTTTCATTTGTAACTTGTATTAACACTTAACCACAATATTTTTCTGAACTCTTCTTCCTGGTTATTCTCTATGACATGTTTAATATTCTTATGTCTTCTGCATTGACAGTGTTAGTTTTTATCTTGAGACCTTTGAAATGTAGTGGGTAGGACAGTTAATGTAAAGCAAGATCCACTTCTAATATCATGCTAGCATCTCCATTTTGCAGTGTGCCCTGTTTTCACCAGTAGGGCTGTAGTTGCTGAAGCATGATAGTGTAACATTTTTATTTCATGTGGTTGAAATATGCCAATGTCAAAGTTAGGTTAGCTTAATTGCAATTTCAGTTTTTTTTTTTAGTCAGAATTTAATTTGCTGTGTATGTGGTAAAAATCCCAAATAAGCAATCAAAAGTCAACCATGCATGTGATGTGTTATGACTATATGGAAATAGTAGCTCAAAACAGGCTTCTTGTTTATAAAAATGAAACCATAATTAGTGTTGCAGCTATTAACTGTTATCATTAGCATTGCAGCAACAAGCTATAAATTGTAAAAGGTATTAAATAGCCCATAAAGGAATGACATTACCATCTCAGTAATTTTTGGTCACTGTACAGTATTTGTGTTCCTAAATAATTATCTGACATATTAATGGAACATATCAAGATTGTTATTACTTCATTTAAATTTTTATAGTTTCATGAATATATAAAGATATTGGTGAACCTTATTAAATGTGATGTATCAGACTTAACCATGTTGTCTATTTTCAATCACGACTTTACACACAATCCCTGTAGTTGTTATGTTGATTCCTACCAGTGTGTATGTCTTTAGCCAAATGCATGATGTTTATTAAGTACATATATACTTGTAGCATAACATTGTTTATTAATTGTATATTTCTGAGTATTTTTTCAGTATATGTTTTGTGTCTAATTTTATTTTATGAAATAATCATCTGAAGTTTGGCAATACAACATGTTTAAACTTACTGAGATGTTGCTTTTTGGAGTAACTAACTTGTCCTCTGAGTTTTCAAGGAAAGATTTTATGTTTGCTCAGTATTTAAAACCACGATGGAATGTCAGAGCTGAAAAAGCATTACTATGGAATACAAGAAACAAACCTGAAAATTTAATGTAAGGTACTTTATTTAAATAATTGGTGTGAATTCGTTTTATTACTACATGTCATGTTTATTGGATATTTATAATGGGTATTTTTCTTCATTTTTCATTATTTTGTGCATTTTAATACCAGTTCATTGATATTAGGACAACAGATGGTAACTTAATGTTACTACATATCCCATTCAGTTGTCATCCACATACAAGTTTTATTTCCAACTACAGCACAAAGCACTTTTACACTCCTATGTGTTTTGGCTATGTACAGTAGCCATCATCAGGGAGCCACACTATTACAAAGACATAAGCAGCTGTTGTACATCAGCATGTTAATATAAACACATTAGCTTTTTACAGCAGTTATTCGATGTGCAGTATGTTATAATACTTTACTTGTATTTTAATCTGAATAATTACAGTGATACTGCACATCGATTAACGGTTTTAAAAAGCTAATGTGTGTATGCATAATTTCAGGCTTCCATCATGCAATAGCTGAGGACTATGTTCTTCTGGGTTATTACAGAGGGAGTAGTGGTAATTTCTTACTGACATTTTGGGGCATTCTATCGGTCCCATCCTCAGGGTTCGTCCTGAAATGTTGATAAGAATTTACCATAACTCGCTGTGTAATGACCCAAAAGAGCACGGTTCTCGTCTCTCCAATGTGCATATATTACCATACTGATGTGCAATACACTGCTTATGTCTTGGTAATATTGTGGTTCCCTGATGACAGCTACAATGGTAGCTGAAACACATAGGAGCATAAAAATTGTTTTGTTTAATAGATGGATATGAAACTTGTATATGAACGAATTGTAAGTTTTGAAGCACAAATATGTCAGAAATGTAGAAGAAAGTGTAATGACATGTTCTGGGGTATTTTTCTTTTTTTTGCCTGGATGGAAGAAATATGAGTTAAAGACCTCTCTGAAGATGCTTTTGTAAGGTGTCATAGACACATTTAATACAGGGGTATGTACTGGCATGGGTGGTTGAGGCACTAAGCTACAAGCTGAAAGGTTGCAGGTTCAATTTCCAGTGGTGTCATTGGTGTTTTCCATTGACATTATCCAGCCATGCTGTGGCCCTGGGATCGACTCTTTAGCTAACAGACATGGTACCAGGGATATTTCCTGGGATGTAAAGGAATCCGTTGCACAGGGCTGACAACCTTACCACACCTTCAAGTGTCAATTGTCTAGACATTCTGGAAGCCTCAATTTCCTGGAACCCTAAGGGCTTGTCCAGGCCTGTAATGGGGTAGCTTTACCTTATGTTTGATGCAAATAAATTATGCTGCAGACTGTGTGCAACATGGTGAATATTTTGAGGGACATGACTGAAACTTAAGAAGTAAATTCCTGCATGCATAAACATAAATTTAATTCTTAATGACACATGTCATCACATATGTTAACATTTTGTTCATAATTTATTAACGGTACTTAATTAGGACATTTCTTGGAAATAGAGATTAGCTTGTCAAGAAGATGATTTGCTGTTGCTGCATTATATTCTTTTGCTCAATTTAACTTCAGAATATTCTGGTATGACTGCCGTAAAGAAGATTTATAGTTTTAAACCTTATGTGTGGAATGAAGAAGGTGAAAGGCGTTGTGATTCTTCACCACACATAATGCAGTAGACTGTAGTAAAATTGAATATTGTGTGTTGTGTGAAAATGTCATAATTGTAGCATATGAAGAATGTGCATATTAAGTGATAGCATGAAGGATATTGAATTTAAATGGCATGACAAAAGGTTATAGCAATGTCAGCCAGAAGATGGAGGCAGTGGGTTTATCCAAAACATTACTGTATGTCTACCAAACCACTGTATCTTATACAGAAAGGCTATAGTATGTGTATATCCAGGGTTCAGTCCGGAACATATGAAGAAATGAGATGTATTGGAAGACAGAGGCATACGCAGTAGGTAATATTAAAATAGATCCTAAAGAAATAGGAACTGGATATTATGGAGCGGATGCATGTGGCTGGAGTTAGGAACCAGTGGTTGCCTCATATGAACATGGCAATGTACATTAGGGTTGCATAAAATAAGGGAGATTTTTGACAGGTGGAGCCTCTGTTAGCTACTCAAAAGGGACTGGTTTGTGGATTTAGTTAGTTAGCTAAAAGGAAGTAGGCTTAAAATGAATTTACTTTGAGGTGCAGGAAGGCAGTGTTACCCACTAAATGTCATGTAATGTTACATTTGGAGTTGACTGGGATAGCTCAGCTGGTGTAGTGGTTAGGCTGTGGGCCACATCACCAAGGAATTGGAGTTCATTTGTTGGCATGGGTAAGAGATTTGTCTCTGTTCCAAAGTGTCCATACCAGCTCTGAGGCCCATCCTGCATTCTATCTAATTAATACTGGGATTGAAGTGGCCGGCATGTAAAGCTGACCAGTCGAGTCCATATAGAGATCAACCTAGGAACATACAGAGTTATATGGCTGCTCCTCTGTATGGTTATTAAGCAGTGGGCTTACGTCTTCTTTACCTTTTTATGTTTCATTGCTAACTGCAGATGTTAGTGAATTTTTCTTGTTCTTCTGGCATCAGTAAGAGAACTGCAGAAGCAGTCTTCCAGCCTTTTTGTGGTTCTTATGTTATTGCAGTAGTACCCAGCCGTATTCTGCTATGCCTTTCATTTGGCCACCAGCAAGATCTTCAGACCATCTCATACTCACTTTTCACCATTAGAAGAAGCCTTATAATGATTCTTTGTCATCATACAGTAAGTAAATTGGAGCAGTACAGTAAGGTAACTGACTTTCTGGAGCACAAAGGAAACAGCATGGTGACAAGATCAGTGCTGTGTAGTTTGGTAGGTAGGTACCATCACATGCCACCATCTCCCAGGTACCATCATGTGCCACCATCTCCCAACTGCCATCAGGTGGTACCATTTCCCATTGGATCATCACAGATTCAAGTCCTCCTCTTTCTTCTTGATGCCTCTTCCCACAAGCCTTCTTTTTGGCTCTGAAGATAGGGGCAGCAGGTTCCTTCAAAATGCTAGTAACTGTCTGCTAAACTGCATGATATTGCATCTCAAATAGTCACCAGTGTGAAAACTACAAATATCCCATATAATATTAATGTATTATCATTTTTTTACTTTCAGTGACTGTTGGATTTCACCATCACTGGTTACAGCCAGTTCTTGTGAAACAGGAATTTGACAGTGACCAGTTTTCACCACATTTTAAGGGTAGAAGTGGTGGAAATTACCAGAGGAGAGACTTTCAACAGAGTGGTTACTCGTCGGTTGGGCCTGGATCCTTTCCATGCACCAGATGTGGCAAAGTTTACAATTGGCGAGGCAATCTGCTTCGACATATGAGGCTAGAATGTGGCAAGGCACCACAGTTCCAGTGTTCTTATTGTCCATACGAGACGAAACACAAAAACCACCTCCAGCGTCATGTGGCCTCTCGACACAGGGATGTTCTTGAGTACTGCCAGATTTCACATGATGGCAATTGATGAGGCAAGCAGTGACATATCTTCCATCCTTACGTGGCTTAATGTTGTAATTTTTTTACTTTGCAGCTGTTGTGAATGTAGACTGCGATATTTGTTTGTATGTGTAGTTTGTTTCTCTTCTCTTTTATTTTGGGTTTAGTGACTGGTAAAGGCAAATTAAGATTGTCCCTTGCACACCATGAAGGTATGTGGGGGAGTAGAGATACAGCTTCACTCATTCTTAACCTTGGCACTAGATTTGAGTGAGTGGTATGATCTTACTGAATGAAATTTATTTATGTTAATTTAATAATAACTCTTTATCAGTTGTGTAGGTTAGGTAACATTAAGTGCATGGACAGGAAATAATTATGAATGGAGGACTGGGGAGCAATGACTGCTATTTTGAGGCACTTACCTGGTTTTTATATGGAGAAACTGAGGATGTCAGCATAGTAGAAATTCTGATCGAGTTAAGCAAGGGGCATTGCAAATGTGGGAGCATGCAACTGGTTGCTGATCCTCTGTTACACTGTTCCAAAGGTTGAGACCTAAGTCAGCAGTGTAATCAGCTGATAAGTATCCCTTGATGCTGAACTATCCGGTGCTGAATTGCTGTATAGAAAACTGGAAGTTTGTGTATTTCTTCCACCACTCGGTGTAAAGAACTGATCGGATGGATTGAGATGCTTTGTAATGTACAGCATGGGGTGAGAGCGATTTAATTTTAAGTTGGCAACACTGAGTAGTGGGCGAAGTGAACGAAACTGGTATACAATGAGTGAGTCTTAGGTTACACTGGGATGTATTTCACAATGGTGCGTGGGTAGAGAACATGTTCCGTGTGGCACAATTTATTAAACCCAATGATACAGTTTAGGCACAGGGAGCATTTAGATGGGAATTTGTAGATCAATGCAGTCGGGGACTAGCTCCATAAAATAAAACGATTCACAAATGGTTACCACAATGATGTAGAACTGGAACAGTGCAGAAGAAACCACCCGCACATGCAACAGTCAGAACACGGGAGCACATGAAGCAATTTTCTGTGCATGGCAACAGAACCCCTGATGTGCAGCAAGGTGACACACACTCTTATGTTACTGATGTCATAGAGAAGCCTTGCAAGAATTTTGCATTGTAACCTTCAATTACACCCTTACAAAATTAATTTAATGCAAGAGCTGTCAATGTGACAATGGCGTACATTTACATTGTTGTTAGACTTTATTTGCTATGGCACAGGATAATCGTGATTTTGTGAACTCCCTTCTGATGATGCATGATGTGGAAAATTTTTCCTCAAGTGATTTGTGAACGAACAGAACTTTAGATGTTGGGCACCTGAAAGTCCTTGAGCAATTCATGATAGACCAGTCTATAGTGAGAAAGCTGATGTTCGGTGTGCAGATGACGGGGAAGCAGTAACTGTGAATGCAGAATGATACATACAAATGCTTACAGATTATCTTATCCTGAGTTAACAGTAATGTCAGATTGATGTGGGAAACTTGTGGTTTCAACAAGATGGGGCCACTGCCCACCCAATTATGACACATTATCTCCAGGTTTGGGGATGTTTTGTGGACGTCACAGTCGTCGGATTTTGAGAGCTTCAGACTTTTTCCTATGGGGATATTTAAAAGAAGAATTGTACACTCATATATTGCAAGATATTGAAGAGATGAAAACCAGGATTTGCCTGGAGGTTTGCAGCATCACTAAGGACATTCTTCGTGGGGTGACAGCTGCCACAATGGATTGCAGCAGTGCATTGCAAATAGGGGTGCTCACTTGATGGACATGATTTTTAAAAATTTATTTCTCTTATTGTCTTTCCAATGGTGTTACGATGTTGAGTTCTTCAAATACACACTTTATTCATTTAATATGTTTTTATTTCATTTTTAAAATAGATCACTATACATGCTGCATCCTGTGTTAATGTACAATACTTAGAATCATAGCACACCCAGTAGTGTATTTGTCTTGGAGCATCTGTCATTCTCGTCTACCAAAGTTGATGCCCATTTCACCTATTCTCCCTCTGTGTTCACAGGCAATGCAGAAACATTTCTGAGTTTCATGCATTTCACTATGATATAGTTTGTAGATTATAACATTGTCCAAAAACCAGGCTTATAATTCACTACATGTATCCTTTACGTACATGACTCCACGTACTCCAAACAACAATTTTTAACTTCTGAGATTTTATACCCATGACTGTCTTATTTTATGATTCAACTGTAAACTTTAACCAAAACTACATGATTTTTAAACTGTGGAGTGATTTAGACACATTTAAATTACATTTGTATTCTTGTCCTCACCAACCTGATGATAGCCACAAGAGTGGCCAAAACATATTAGTGACTGTAATAAAATTGCATCCATGAAACAAAAATATATTTGTTGGTCTTCTAATATGTTGTATGCATCTAATTAATGTACAGAATATGAAACATATCGGACTGATTTCTGTAATCCATCATATAACTGTGATTTCAGTATGTACCACCTGTGTAAGATTAAAACACTCCACATTTTTGCAAACACAGGTTATTTGTGTTTGTATAATTCTGGAAATAAACAGCAATTATTTTCCCCAACAGCATTAGTGGTTGGTCTTTATAATGTAGATTTTTTTTTTTGAGGGACTCAAATTGTATGTGTTGTTTAGCTGAATTTCAGGCTTCACAATTTTAGAAATTGGATCATGCCAGCTTCTTCCCAGTACTTTCACATTTTACAAATCTAGCATATATATCAAACTAACAGTAACAAACATTTGAATTTGAGATAGACATTGACTTTTCCTGATTTTTTTTTTTTGCAGGTGTTCCTGATGTTTGGTCTGTTGGTAGCCTACAAGAACAGCAGACACAACATATCTACCAGACAGATCAGGAATTACAATCACCAAACATGACCCACAGTACTACCTCCACTGCTCAGCAGGCAGCATTCTCTTGTCCACGTTGCAACAAAGTATATAACTGGAGGACTAACCTCCGGAGACATATAAGACTGGAATGTGGCAAAGCTCCACAGTTTCATTGCTCGTTTTGTCCATATAAGACCAAACAAAAGGCTCATCTGACCCGTCATATTGCAGGGCGGCATCGATACTTGGATTTCATTGATTATTCTAAGTTTTCATATGACTCTGGTTACTAATCAAGCAAGCTGGAATGTCTGTCTTTCAGAATAAATATTTATAACAATCATATAACTTTGTGTTATGCTGTATGGACCAGAAACTGAATCCGCGCAAGTTTTATTTCTTTGTTCAAGTGGGGATGTTGTGAAGAGATTCCTACTATGTTGGTGGGCTGTTCTGGTAGCACTACTGTCATGGCTGCAAGTAGCTGTGCCAAGGGGCTGAACTGTGAGGACTGTACATATATGTAGCCTCTCACCTGAAGATGGGAACAGCATCCATTCCACATACATACACACACACACACACACACACACCATATGCGCGCGCGCACACACACACATGCACACCCACACACACACACACACACCACGCACCACATACACACACACACACACACACACACACTACACACACACCACACACACACACACACACACACACACACACACACAAAATGCTTTTTATATTCATAACTACGAGAGTAGATGAAGATTTCATGCTTTTGAATTGAAATGGCTATTGAAAAAGACACCTTGAATATTGAAATTTTATCAGTATATTGTGTTCCTTCTTTTAATTAGTCACAGTTTTTGTTCTCAGCATTTAATTGTACCTAATTTAATAATCTGTTATGGAAATATGTCAGTCAGTATGGGCATAAGTGAAAACAGTCTGTGTAAAGAACTGTCTTACTTCAAAGGATAATGATTTTATATTCATAATTTATGTCTGTATTATTAGTGTTTCCACAGATAATTTTGTTACTGTAAGTACAGACATTCCTGTTAACAAAATTCTCTGTTTAAGTAGTGTTTGGACATGTGGTCTTACAGAATCACAGTCCTCTTGGGATGTGATACCATGTAGTGTGTAGATCAGTTCAGAATGTTTGAAGGAAAGTATTGCTTTCTTCTTGAGATTATACAAGGCTTATTCAGACAGTAAGTACCGTTTCGCTGTAAAAAAATTGAGTAAGGTTTCATATAAAATTTTATTGTTATCAGATTCTACATTCTTCAAACTATTTTTCCACATATTCGCCGCCATTATTGAGACACTTATCATAGTGGGGCACAAGCTTTTGTGTACCCTCCTCATAGAATGCGACTGCCTGCGATGTTAGCCACTTGTGCACTACATCTTTCAGGTCATTGTCATCGTCAAATTGCTTGCTGCCCAGGAACTTCTTTAGGTGTAGGAAGAGGTGATAATCACTTGGCACCAAATCAGGGCTGTATGGGAATGGTCCATTTGTTCCCACTTAAATGAAGTGACCTTACGCACCAAATCATCATTCACCAAAGATGGATGCCCACTTTGCACCTCATCATGCACGTTCTCTCATCCTTCATTGAACATCTGAACCCATTTCCTAACCATGCCATCACTCATCGCATTGTCACCATACACTTGACGGATCTGGTGATGAATCTCACTTGGTAGCACATCCCTAGCATTCAAAAAACGAATTAGAGACCACATTTCGCAGTCGGCGGCCCCTTCAATTGTCTTAAACATGTTTAACGCACAGGAACAAACATAAACATAACACGAATTTCACGAAATGGCGTCTGTGGCTTCTCAATTGATAGAGAAAGTCACTGCACAT
>Ga0123354_10001533_pt1 | contig 28332 bp, 6 predicted proteins | sample TergutLab28metaG_2_FD_97872 | JGI IMG/M metagenome (GOLD analysis project Ga0123354, IMG submission 97872) | Labiotermes labralis P4 segment gut microbial communities from Petit-Saut dam, French Guiana - Lab288 P4 | ecosystem: Host-associated > Arthropoda: Insects > Digestive system > Gut ... | reverse complement strand
TTATCACAAAATTCCAATAAACTTATTTTAATTTTCCGAACATTATTTTCATAATTAAAGCGGTAAAGCCAATTACTGTTGTTGATCGACTTGATTATGTGAACCGCAAGCAACACGTTCTGCACCGATCCTTATTAAGCTTCTGTTTTGGTGAAATTCGGTAGGCCCTATACACATTGTACTTCTCCTTCTTCCTTACCGACATTTCGCGACCTAACAGACATAAGAGTATTTAAGTAGCGCAGCAGTGCCCTCCACAGATTACAACTAATACCGCTCCGTGACCTTTCCTTTAGCTACGTACATTGTGTTGTATGATTCTTATGGATCATAAACCAGCTTATTAGTAGGGAAATATTTTCGATGTTACACGTGGCATTAGGTACTTTTGAATATAGAAGTAGAGAACGCATTAATGTTTAATGTCCTCTTATATCCTCTATATTTATTTCCCTTTGGATAAAATTCGTTGGACACTCTCAGGCATTCCCACAGGGCTCTGTTTTGCGAAAGTCGGCGAACGTACAACGTACTCGTAGACGCTACATTTACCCTTTGTTTTGTGAGGCCTCATGACATTTACAGATTTAAATGTACCGCCTTCGTTGTGCGCAGTTCTACTTGTTTTCTGTTTATATTTCTTCGGCTATTCTGAGACCTTACTCCGTCTTTTACGCTTCGTCGCCATTTTGTCCTATTCGCATGGGTTTTGTCGCGTCGCGTTGCGTTGCGTTCTGTGTTAGGTACGTACTAAATATTTATATATGGCTGCTGGAATTGCCAGACACCGTAATATTAAGGCATTAATTAAATACCGGCCTGCTACACTTTTTTCTTTTACAAAATTAGGTTCTATTCGTAGTTCAAGGCGCTTTGTGTGAGATGCCTACTGAATTCTGACACGTGATGCAGGGATTTGGTAGACACATTGTTATTATGTTTTTTAAATAAATTTCAGGCTGTAAAGTATTTCATATTTTTCTTATCACTTTCATAATATTCGTTCAGAAGCAGCTCAAATTCACACACTACTTCTCATTCCTCCCACTCATATATTAAAAGAAAAATTCTCGTTTGCACCCCAAAGTTAATTTTGAAGAAGATCACAAGAATGGAAACACAAATATGGGCCAATAGGCGGTATGTTGTATAAACAAATTGTCCATCATTCGTAGTATATCGTAACAAAATTGACACCGTATGTAATGCATGTGTGGCGAGTGACAATATAACAAAATCCGTCCAATAGTGGCTCAGATAGGGACCAAAATAAACGTTTCCCTGTAAGTCAACACCTGGACGCAGTAAAATCAGTCCCATTACAGGCTCGGGGTGCCCAGAGAGTTCCGGGAAGTTAAGGTTCCCAGATTACATGACAATGGCCCAGAATGGTGGTAAGGTTGTCAGCCTTAAGCACCGGCTGTTTTTTAACCCCAGAACATGCTCCTGGTACTCATTTCTATAGTCGACCCCAGTGCCGTAGTGTGGCCGGAATAATTGTGTCAAAAAAATTCCAATGACATCACCTAGGATCGAACCAGCGACCTTCCGATTTGTAGCGTAGCATCTTAACCACTATGCTACCACGGCCCGCCATTTGGAAGCACTATTTCATGAATATTCGAATGATTGTAATGGGGTGTAATTGGTTCGCATACACACGCCTCTCAATCTCAGTAATTAAAAACTTCTTTATGTTGCTGTGGAGTTAGCGCAAAAATCCTATATATTATATACACGGCATTTGAATAAACAGTTCGGAAACACACTCGGAAGTTGTTGCAGGAAAGTTGGCTTCAAGGAACGATGGAATGTGTTGGGGTCGCTTAATAAGCCACATTCATGACAATCCTGTGGAAACAGAGGTGCATCTGATAGCTAGAATATCATCACTGTGCGTAAATGTTCAAAAATTCGCCAGGTACATTTGCGCCCAAAAGCAACGGATATTGTGCGTCACTTCTAGCATTACAATGAAGTCAGAGGCAGGCGGTTCGACAGCTCTTGTGAATTATTCCATATTTCCGCTGAAATTTGCAACAAAAATGTACTCTAGAAATATAAGAAAAATGATACGAAAAATTAGGATATATTTTTCAGGCTGGTATATTTGAAGTATTCAGTGCTATCAAGTCTGTGAAATACCTGCACCACGTAAACGCTTTTAAAATTTACATAAAAGAAAACAGCTTTTGCTTCGTTTAATCCCTTAATAAAAGAGATCATAATTTCAACACTTACAATTTTGGTTTTTAATTTAGTACAGAAAATTCAATCCTGCACTTCTATATTTAATTAATACATTGTTTCCTTGAACATTCCTTTGAAACGGTTCTCTTGGCAACCAACAAAAACTTGGGGCAGAAACATGTGCCAAAATTTGTCAAAAGTCTGAAATACAGGAGAAAGCTTTCGATGATAATATTGAATGCAGGAAGGGCTACAACGTTAAAAAGAATGCATTTGATTAGTTTATATTCATCGTTAATAAAAATTAATCAATTTCTAGTCTCCAGTTACCTCACCTCTAAAATGTTGATAGAATTTTGAAAATAAGTATGGAATTTATGAAGAATGGTAATTAATAATGTATAAAAATCATAATCTAAAATGATTTAAAATTCATTTTGAAGAAATGAGCCCTGAAAATCCAGATGTGGCCAGGAACATTTGGAATTAATGCGTTATATTATTCAGCTTGTAACAACGAATGGTTAAAGTTCTGCAAGGGATTTTTATGTTCTGTCACTCATGTAGATACAAACTGCAGAATAAGCCTTTCTATTCAGAGCACTTCAAGTACGTAATTGTCTTGTGTAATTGTAAATGGAACCAATCTCTACGAATTTTACAACCTATTTTTTCCATTTCCGGTCACCATCAAACTTAAATTTGGAATTATGATAACACAATTTCGGAAATTATTATGAAGGCAATATTATGATTGTTAATATAAATTGTGATGATACGTATTGCTGTCATACGTGTCCGCCAACATGAAAATCCAAGATGTCTGCAAGGGTTTGCATGAGGCGCCAAATATGCCAATGAAATGTACAACCCATTTTTCATATTTCCATTCACCAACAAACTTACCTCAGGAAATGTGATGATAAATTTTCGAAAAATATTATGTTAATAAAATTTTGTAAATCTTAATATACACATTGATAATACAGACTACTGATATTAATACTGGCGCCAAATAATTGGAAATCCAAGATGTCTACAAACATTTACATGAGGCGCCCAAAGTGGCTATAAACATCCCAACCCCTCCATCGCATTTCCGGTCACCACGAAACTTAACTCTGGAATTACAGATGATAAGGTTTGGAAAATGATTATATCTTCAAAAAGCCACTGTTACCAATAACGCATGACATTATAATCGAGATAACTGTACTATTTATATTGGCGCCAAAACAGTGCAAATCCAAGATGGCTACCAGCGTTTGCACGTAAACTTTTACGGTATATAATTTTACACAATACATTTCCAGCCTGCCACATATTCGATATGAGTCTTACATTTCACAAAAAATAAGTATACCTCTGAATAAGAATTGCGTATAAAATATCTCAAGTGTGTAATTGTCTGCTCTAACTATAAATGGCGCCAAAACGACTACGAAATTTGCAACGCTTTCTTCTTGCTAATTAGTGGTTACTTTAGATAGAAATTCAACCAAATTAACTGTAAGTCATTTATACTTACAAATCGTCTATTTAATAAAACTTACTTTACGAAAGTTTTTCGAGCGAAAAAAAGGCGCTAAAATTATTACGAATGTTTAAACTCTATTTTCTCGCCAATTAATGGTTCAATTAAACACAAATTCGACAGAATTAACTTTAAATAGTATACACTTGCAAACAGCCTCATTAATACAACTTACTGCAACAAAATTTGCTCAGCCAAAACAACTATATGCTTGTAACCGTGTAAAACTCTGTGCAGGCAGGTGCACGTCTACTTCCACCGGCTTCCAGAGACTCTCTGATGTTACTGGATCAGCAATCGGGTAACTTCGAGGGTTAATTTCAATTCACCCCGTTAGATGTCATTCTTCTCGATAGTGCCTTAAGGTTTCATCGGCGGATCGTGAGACTTTTGTTTCATATGATGATCAGTGATAGAAATATGACGACGTGATGCACATACAGACTTGGTTTCGGGACGTACCAGGTTTGAATCTAGGTCGAGTCACCGTCTATACTGACCGAAAGTCTCAGTAGTTCTCTTAGTTTCCTCAGACAAGATTGTAAAATTTCAGGTAAAAGACAATAGATTTTTTCGAACCCCTTCCAATTAGAACTTACTAGTCATCTTGCTTTCGACGTTATTGTCTAAGACCGTGACAGTGCAGTAAAATAAACTACAAAATAAAGATTATACAACCATTTATTTCTAGGTTTTTCAGCAATGTACCTTACAAATATTTATCCACGAAAGCACACATTCGCTTTTTTTATACCTTAGCTACTCGTCAAGCCAGTCGTAACCTACGTGTCAGTACCCTAACCACTAACACTTGACGACCTTCTACAGCCTTATTTTCCACTTACTTATTACACTCAAACATTTTTCTGGTTACGTGGTTGTTTTTCTTCAATTACAGCAGAAACGACATTTTGAAGTCAGGCAACACAGCCAATTAAATTAATGTTTTATTTGTGCTACTTTTTGTTTTCGAAACACGTTGGTACGAAACTCGACGTTCGGTTTATTAACTGCTGCCTAAATCGATGAAACTTAAGCAGCAACGTAAATTTGCCCGTCAGCACATCTTGGAGTTTTGCAGGGGGAGTAGATTTGCAGGTCAACATGTTCTTAACCTCGGCATTAGATGGAGGTGAGTGATTAGCTTCAAGCCCAGGCAGTTTTCACACCATAAAGATTGCAATACTTATTGAACAAGGAAAGAGAACCGTCTGTTGTCTCACTATAGGTAACATCAACTACATAGTTTAATAATATATTCCACCCCCCCCCCCCAATTGCTTTTCTTTTGCGATGGTATCCATCCATAATTTTACAGGCCTGACTCTTTGCATGCGGAATGCTTTGACGTCACGAATCACGTTGCAGGACCTGTAGATGTCTTATTTCTGATTCATCTAACGACGATGCTATAACTGCCTAGGCCAAGAGACTCAGGCAGCGGTCTGCTGGCAGCACGGGGCACGCAATTTGACTTTCTGTGCCCCTTTCTATGATCTTATTCCAGATACAGAATTTTGCCCATATCATCGCCGGAAGGCTCAAGTCTATCCCCGAAATATAACACAAACAACAAAGTCGGCAAAGCGATAACAAAGCAATCAATTTTAAATTCGATGTTGATTTTATAATTAAAAGTACACAATACTCTTAATGGCGTGTTTAATCTCAACAAAAATATCCTGTTCATTATTTACAATGATGAGAGATCAGCCTTAGTTTTCAAATGTATCCATTTGGCCAACGCCATGTTTGAGTTTGAGACCCCAGTCCTAGACTGCACGCATAATGGAGACTGACTGTAAATGGTTAACTGGAAATTTGTGGACGTGGCCGTCGTCGAATTTAGGCGTTATTACGCCACCCGCTACACACAGCCAAGTTTCTGTTCATTCTACCAGAACTGCCTGGACCGAGATTCGCGGTGAAATGGTACGCTACCTTGCTCCGTTCTTTTTAAACAAGTTATTTAACGACGGTCATAGTTGTTAAGATTAGCCTACGTGGCATCGGTGATGGATTAATGCAGCTTTTCCCAAACTTTTTTTTATCACGGAACACTTTTTAACTTAGTAAATATATAAGGAATACATATGTTTTGCTGTCCCTCATTTATCAAATAGTAGTCGGGCCAACTAGATCTATCAGTAACCAAATGAAAGGTTCTTATGAAAGTTCTTATATGAAGAGTACCTTAAACTATGATCAAATATGCTAAATTTAATTTTAATAAAGAATTTATGATTTTTTTCTCTCTTTCTCGATATTCTTATGCAACACACATTCGCATCTCGCGGGAAACAAGCGTTCCACGAAACATAGTTTTTGGAACTCTGGATTCATTCATTTTAATTTGGTGTTAGTTTTATTATCAGTGGCCTATCTTTTGGCTTGTGGCTGTTGATGGTGGTCTGTTGGACGAGCCGCCACTGCATTCTTGCATAAAAACAAAAGAAGTCGCACAGAGAACTTACCAATGATGACTCATGATGCAACAGCGCGACCACCCCACCAACTTCATGCACCTGCGCCAATACAAGCCTTATAGGAGGTATGAATGCTCCGTACAGGGCCTATGCAGTTTTCAAGCACAGATATACATGCATAACCTAAAAATACTTAACTAAAAATACTTGTCTTTTACCTAAAGCAATTTTTCCAACCAGGGTTCCGCGGAAAATTAGGGCGTCGCAGAACATCATTAAGCGTGTCACAAAAAATCGTGGTGAAATTAATGAAAATGTTGACACACTGCAAAAATTCCTGATGTTCCTTGAAATATCGCTGGAAGTTTTGGCCGGCAATCGGCATTACTGGAGTAACTTCCATGCACTACCAATTGCATCTTCGTCTTGTTTTCGTTTTCACTGGTACGGGTTCTTATGGATGTGACAAGTTATTTTATTGGTCCCTCTAAGGAAAAATTTCTTGACTAGCTGCAAACCAGTTAGCTTCTCAAGAAGGACTCTGCATCATGGAGTAAGTAAGTAAGTAAGTAAGTAAGTAAGGAAAAAGGTTAGGAGACACTGATCTGGAAAATACAGTTCTAAAGAATGTATTGTAGAGTAATATAACTACAAGGTTATGAATGATAAACCATTATAGCTCCATGTGGGTCTGGAACACAAATTGCACTGCCACAGATATTTCTCCATGTGCTTTACTTTGACCTGTCAATCATCATTCTACCAGTGCTCATCCAGTGTTTGGAAAATGACCCCATTTAGGGCCACTGTTCTACAGTCTTATCCCACCAAAAAAGAATTTTAAAAAATATGAACCAAATGAGAAAGAGGTTATTGAATTGGATTCATCTGACTCAGTATGGTATCCAGAGGGGAAATTTTTTAAGACTAATGAATCTGCATGTTTTGTCAGATGTGATGAATTTCTTTAGTAAGTGAGTCACTATCAAGGAGGAATTGAATACATTTGTTCCATGCATTATGACTACAATCACCCACATACACCAACCAATGCACACATTTCATATATTTATTTATACAATCCCATTACATGAGTTTTGTTACAAGTGTGAAATCACAGACCTGCTGATAAGGGCCAGTAATTTTTCCCATCATTAACTTCTCGGCAGAGTATAAGAGTCAGCAGGTTTATAGATTAAGAAACAAAATACATAAAAGTTATTAAAAAACTAATATATTACTTGAAAGCTAACGAATTTACTTTAACCCTTCTAGCACTACATGGCCAGCCTGGTGGTCACCAATACATCTGCACACCGTGCCACCAACCAACCTGCCAGCCAACATTCTTGTGTATGTCTAATTGCCATCTCACCCAATATATGCAGCAACAACCACATCAACAGGCAGTGCGAATCTTCTACTTGCAACATAGATTAATACGTTCCTGATTTGTCAGGTAATTGACTTTTAACAAATTTTTATTAGAAGTAACCTGGCGCTTGGCATTTCTAGCATATCCCATTCCTCGAAGCTAGCACCACAAGCGTTGGCAGAACACAGAATGTTCCAATGGAAATATATATTAATGCTTCCATATAAATCAAACACAAGAATCATAATATCTGTGTTGCGGATATGACTGCAACATTCAGTGACAATAGCTAATATCAAACAAGATGGTACGTAGTGACAGTTGGCTGTGCAGACACACAGGGTCATAAAATTGCAGTGTTGTAACACTCCTGACTCTTGAACTGGCCACACACACTCTAGTGAACACCAATAATTGTAGTCAATCTCAGTTATAACAACATAAAAGGAAGTAAGTATTTTGTGTTGTTGTCAAAAAGTGTTGTTCTAACTGAGGAGTATAATATTTATTTAACAATGAGGAATTAATTGGTACAACAGATTATTTGACACTATAGACGAAGTGTCACATAAATTAATGTCATTATAAACTGGCTTGATGGTATGAGGGAGAGTCAAATGAAAACTCAAAAAATTATAATATATTTATACAGTTATATTTAAGGTTTTAATTTCATTTTATTTCTTGTATTTTTAGTAATGTTATTTCATTATTTATACCAGTAGGATTTTCTCTCAAAATACGTATTCCTTAGCAGTGTGCACCCAAACAAAATTCCTGGGTACACCGCTGACTCAATTCATTCCTCAGTATTGGTGATGAATCTGGAGAATGTCTTTGAAAGTTTGTTATAATCTGTACAGAAGTGTATGAAAATTTGCATACAAAACTGAATAATCATATCTAACTGTACTTTGTCAGTTTTAAAAATTTCGCTTGAAATATTGTGGCCAATCTGGATAAAATTATTTTGAAGATATGGCTTGGTTTGAAATCAGTTAATGGACAGTATGACTGAGAGTGAAGTGCTGGTAGTGATTTACTGCTACAACTATGACTACTACTACCAGTGCCACTGCCACCACCACTACTGCTCCTGTGACGAGTAATTACATGTATCACAAAAGTTGTGGCCATTTTCAAAGCTTACCATAATCGCATATGTAATTTTTTAAATATACTGTGCCTTATAAAATATCATATGGTACAAAACTTTTTTTTACTGAAAAATCAGTACCATATTTTTTACAAAATACCAAATTAAGCAGTGAAATATATTGCATAATTTTTCATTTTAGAATGTTTGAAACTTGGGACTGCTCACCTTGGTTTGTTTCCGTATGGTTCACTTGTAGGTTATTTTTAATTTGTAATAACATATGTGGAATGTAGATTCTTTTAAGCTTCTTTTCTTATTCTTATAACTTAGTAGTAGAAATGCAACTGAAGTCTTAAATGAATTATTATGATAAAAATGACTTCATTGCACATTTAACTGTGCATTCTTCATTTATGGGATCTGTCCACAGTATTAATTTGGTCACTGCTGTACAAGCACAGTTGTGTTGGCTTTGGCTTATGTCATTTTGATTGGTGAACAAAAAGAGAACTGCTCAATTCTAATGACATCATGTATCCCTATGGACATGAGTTAGGTTATAATCAGTAATATGCTCACTGCATGGCCCACAGCCTTTTCTGGGAAACTAATACTTGCCTCTGTAATCATATTCCCTGACTCTTAGGGAACCACAAGTTTGTCATGTTCACAAGAGCCCGTATAATATACTGTTTAATAAAACTTTACGTTTTATAATGCTGGGGGTCTCTAGTATATACTTACCCTGCACTTTGTATGTTTTATGTTGTGGCACAGTAATTGGAAAACATCATGTAAGCTTCATAAAGCACACATCCCTCTGTATATTTCTGTAAGTAATTCAAAAGACACACTGGTTATATAGCAGAGTCCTGTATTATGACCCATTGCAGAGGGCATAACTTTACACTATCACTGGTGTTTGTAGTTAACTGCAAAACACACATACCATGCCACCACTGCACAGAGTGTGTATGTCCTTCAGAATGTGTTTTGTGAAAATCTATAGCATGAACCCTATGTTTCCACTGACTGAAATGTTACATAAGTGAAGACCTACAGAAATGTTTTTGGTTGCAGATGTGGTGATAATGCACCATTTTACCCATCAGAAATAGTAATACTTTCAAGAAACTTAAATAAAGTTAACACATTGTTCATTGTAAAATAATGTACAGATGACTGTGCTACAAGCATTCCCCAAATGTCACTGATGTGTGCTCCAAGGCAAGTCAGTGGGCTACTGTGCATTTGATGTCACATTTACATGTACATAATTCACATTTCACAGTATCAATAGGCAAACTGCATATGAAATTGGTCAATATAATATAATAAAATACAAAAATTTGATTGCACATTACAATCTTGTTATAATCCAACAGCTTTGTACACTTTACAATATGAGTATTACAGATTATTAAAAATTATTGTGTCCAAAATTTTGATGAACATAATATGAAGTAAAGTGTTTTTTACTATTGTTCATGATCTTTCTTTCCTTAAATATTTGAATTGTTCTTCAGAGTGATTACCTGACATAAATTCACATATTGAATAAAAGGCATTTCTGATGATAAATTTTTTTTGTGTTTTGAAGGCCATTGTGTTTTCACATAGTTATACAGTCTGTGGTGAAAGTTTATTAACTATTCTTATTGAGGAATAGCAGACACGCTCTTGGACTGAAGATAGTCTGAGTGATTGTAAATAAAGCTGGGTTTTTGTCTCGTATCTTCACTATGAATTGAAAAATTAGTTTCATACTTATCAGGATTTTAAATGACAAACATCATCTTTTCAAAGATATATAAACTTGGTACAGTTAATATTTGTAATTTCTGAAATTTCTCTCTACAAGATTTCATTTGTCTTAATCCCAACATCAGTCTTATTATTCTCTTTTACATTATAAAGTGCCTTGTGTAGATTTGTATTTAAGCCCTAGGAATTTATCCCAAATTGCAACAGTGACTGAAAATGAGTGAAATACATTGTCTTTAATGAGTCGAGAGTCAGATAATAATTCAAATTCCTCATCATATAGCATGCTATAATCAGTTTCTTCAATAATTTTTCCATGTGGCATGTCCATGATAAATTTCTGTCTAAATGCATACCAAGAATTTAAATGATTCTGGAAGAGTAAGATTTTGCCAACCATAATACGTTTAACAAAAATTATTTTTAAAGAATAATTTAACTACGCCTGTTTTGCGTTTCATTTTTCAAACGGTCCGTAGTGGTCTAAGACCCCTGAACAGAAAATTCATAATCCATATGGTGAATTTTATAATCACATCTTAATTATCACACTGGCAGAATTTTGTAATCTAGGCATTCATAGTCCAGGGGTACAATGTATATGTTTTACACTCTTTAGTCATCTTTGTTTGTTGGAACATTCTTCAGAGTCATCTTGTTATTGGTACTAATTATTTGAAGAAAAATTTAAACATATTTGTTATGTGAACTCTGCATCATGCTAAGAAGCAGATCACTCTTCTAGTCACATTATGGACTGTATTACATAGGGAATGAAACACTTTTCACGTCTTAGTGGATGCTGGGGTTAAATCAGTGCGGGTATCAAGATGACCACTGAATTTCATCTAGTGGTACAAATGTGTGCACTTTTTTTTAAAATGCTGCTTCCTCTGTGTGCCTTCATAGAATGCACAGGGATAATTCTACTATTACTTTAAGGAATGAGACTTAATATGTGATTTAGACTTAATGTGGTTGTGTTTATTGCAGGATGTTTCTTAACCAGAAGACAAGATGCTTATAGACTGGAACTCTCACGGGATTTGTATGTGGAAGGAAGTTGCAGTAAAAGAGCAGCAAGGCTATTTTCATTTGTTTGGTAATGATATGTGGAGAGAGTATAAGCCATCAGATTATATTAATCTGAAAAGAAATATTGGGTTTGCAGTATTTCATCTTCCAGAAAAAGAACCAGATGAGAACTTGAATGATGGTACAGGCTACACAGATAAACAGCTGAAACATATAAATAAAATTTTTGGCAAAATCAAGAAATCCAAGAAAAAACATAAAAATCAGGAGAATATTTGGGTGTCTTTTTTGTTTGTGTTGGGAAAGGCAGGAGATGATTACAAGAGATTTCCTCTAATACGAATTCCTGAACATGATGTATTTGTTCAACAGAATAATAATATTTTCATTGATGTCTGTGGTCGAGTGTACAAGAGCTGGCAAGATTACTTGAAGAATAACACTCTACCCAAATGCATACTTTGTTATCCAAAAAGTGGTGTATATTCAGTGAGGAATGGAGTTGTAGAGGTGGAATTTGGAATTTCACCAGCTGGAAAGTTAGGAAGAGAGGTCCTCACAGGCATTGACATTGGAGGAAGCGTCCTTGGCTTGAGTGCTTCAGGGGTTGGGATTGCAGCATTGTGTGTTCCAGTGGCATGGCCTGTTATTGCAGGTTAGTAACAGGATAAGTTACATTTCATGTAAACGTGTCTGGTTAGGAAACAAAAATTGTATTCATGGAGAGACACTGAGAATATGTGAGCAGGATATGAAGTATATGAAGCTTCTGAGTGGATTTAGCACAGTTCATGCCAGGAAGTTAGTTGCAGTTCAGTTCCTTGTCAGCTGGTCATTTTGCACAAAATGTCTGCAGTTGCAAAAAGACCTTATACATCTTCCATTTTGGAGGCAGTGCAACCACCTACTCCTTAACTATGCAAATGGAACAAAATGTTAAAAGTTGTGAAGTTTTAATGACAGATATCTCTGTGTCATGCTTTACAAGGATAGTATGTCATTCCAGAGATAGCTGGTGCCAGCAGAAAATGAGTCAAAAGCATGGCAAGTAATCAGCAATTTATAAATAGATGAGAGATGCAATTTCACTTCTGTTATGAGCCCTTTCTATTACTGTAAACACGACATAAGAATTTTAGTTTAGTGATAGGGAACATTTATTTGAAAATTATCAGATTAACTAAATGTATGTAGCACCTCCTAGAGATATCTTGTCTGTGGTAGCTCCAACTTACTCTAATCCATTAGTGAGCAAGGCCTTTTAAAAATTCATGCTTCTTTCTTTTTCCTCTGTATTTCTTTCCCATTGCACACATTAAAAAATGTTGTGATTAAATGATGATGACAACATGGTGATGATGATGATGATAAAAATTTGTTAAAGGTGTTGATATAATATATGTCATATGTTGTGGATTAACACAAAGCTTTTATAGACTCACAAAATTGGAACTGTGCCTACAAGGCAAACAAGTTAATTACCACAACAAATTATTTAGTGGTTTCATTTAGTGCAGATATTGTTGTATATTCCCAAAGCCTGTATGTAGGAATTAGTTTGAACTGTAACAAACAGTACCCAAGAACTGTAACAGTGTTGCTTGTGCAGATTGCCATCCAGATAATATATTGAATTACAAAGTCACTAAACAAATTAGCAACAAATGACTTCAACCTATTTAAAGAAGTTTGATTGCTTGCAGGCTGAAAGCATATTAACAAGACTAAAGTTTGCACAGTTGTATTTTAGGTTTGCCAGGCATCCAGATAAAGCTGACCATATGACCAGGCTATTTTTTACCCATATAATAAAGATTTCTTTTACAAGAGGCCAATATTCATTGAGCTGTGACAGAATTTTCAAAACTACATCATATCAGAAATATTATTTGAAGGAGTTCATCTCCATTCAAGAGAACAACACTTGTTTACCATTTCAGGAGCTTTTGCAGTATCTGTGGTAGCTGGAGGTTATGGAGCTGGACGCAGCATACAGACTCTCATGGATCGCGGTCAGCATCAGCAGAGCATTGGTCTGGACAATGCTGAATCCCGCAATTGCTGGTTGGGAATTGCAGGTTGCCTGATGAGCCTTGCTTCAGGCAGTGCCATAGCAGCAGTTGCTAAAACAGCTCAGACAGGTGCTTCAATAACGCTGGCAGGACAGGTTGCACTAAAATCTGTAACTGTTGGCTCCTGCGTTGTTAATGCTCTAGGAGTAACAAGTGCACTCGCAGACATCATTATGAAAGCTGTCAATAAAGAGGAAATTACTCCTTTGGATGTATTCCAGTTTACATCAGTTGTCCTGTTCTTCACGAATTCTGTCATTTCAACACATCAGGCATTCACTCTGATTAATAGTATTGGAAAGAACAGTACAGGACAATTTTCAGATGATAAACAGACCATCAGAAACCAAATTTCTGAGTTTGTGAAACAAACTAATGCGTGCAGGAGTATTCCTCAGTTTGTCAGTGGATGTTCACCCACATTGTCATTCACTGTTAAAGCAACATTTTTTGGTGTCTGCAGGTGGCTGAGCAGGAAACTGACTGAGCTTACTAGGAGTCTGAAGAGAGGTCTTATAAGTATATGTAACTATATGTTGAAGGTTGGAAAATTTCTGCACACTTTTTGTGAATCATGGAAAAAAGAAATGGCTGAAGTTATTGACAAGATAATCAGTGCTTTTGGCGTGAAGCATTGGTCAGAATTGTTAGGAGCTCAGCGTGACCACATTAGAGAATTAGCTGGCACTGTAATTGCTGAAAGAAGATATTTGGCAAACTGTGAAACTACAGTAATGCCATCTCAGCATAACCAAGCCATTGCTGATAACAGTGATGTGGGCACTGCATCAGGTGTTAATAATGGGCCAAACAGCGTAGTTGATGAGGAGATGGAAATGTCTATGTCTTATGATGATGAAGTAATTAACATTCTTGCAAAATTTGTAGACAGACAAATGTGCAGAAATCCAGCAGAATTTCCAAGATATATGACTTTCATCTGTAAATTTGTGAAGAGCCAGTTCCAAGAAGAAAAGTCACGGTATGAAGAAATGTATGAGATAGTAAAAAATTACATGGATGTAAAGGACTTTGATAAGAAGTATGGAATTTCTGGAAATCCAAACAATCACTTCTTTAACAAAGTGTTTGAGAAGTTTAGAGGTGAAGAAAAAAATGGATTTACTTTGCTAAAGTTGGCTTTTGAGAGTCAGGAAGCTTGCACATCAACACAGGAAAAATGTGGACAAAGTTCCTTTGATGTGGATGGAGTCAGTTTCTACCCATTCTACAATAAGCTTGGATTGGCCAGCAGTGGGATGCTGAGCGAGGAGCAATATTGTGAAATGGCAGCAGAACTGACAGGGCAACAGGCAGACAGAGACAGCATCTACATTTCTGCATGTGGTGCTACGGCAGTCATGCAGGTGAATGCCAGTGCAGAAGTAATAATGGTGCAGTGCTTGTTGGAAGATGGGAAAATATCTGGAATTGCTGCTTTACTGCACAGTCCTTTGGAGTAGCAGTAGGTACTGAATTTCAACAGAAAGCAGTAATGAAGGCTACTCTGCTTAACTTGTAGTTTTATGGCTTTGAGTTTTTATAATTTTTCTTTTATCATTGAAATCATATTTGTGTTGATTACTGACCAGAAACTTTGTAGGTTACTTGCATTTACCATAAACAGTAGTTAGAAAATTCATGAATACTAGCTTATTTAGAATTTTAGGTTCCTTAGACCATCAATCCATTTCAATCAAGTTATCACTGCAGGAATCCTGCTACATGTAACAGTTTGTGCATTTATTGATCTTCAATATATTGACGAGGAGGGTACAGTGCAGAGCAAGAATTTGCTACTTATTTTGTTGACCATGTTAGTTAATAACTGTTAACATGAATATGATTAAGAAAGGTATAAAATTCTCATATCATTAATTAATCAGTGCCATTATACTCCTTACATGTAATGTTCTTGCACTCCAAATAAATATATATCCTTCGGTTTTAATCATGACATTGAACGTATATGTTCCCCTCAGTATTTCAGTGTTCCTTTTCCTTCTTTTACCTGCAGCTTCAACAGTGGCCATTGCTGCTTTTTTTATGTGTAATAAGTTACTTTATGTATTTACTTTATAAGGAAATGTACCTACCATGACACAGGACTTTAAAAGTTTTCATGGGGTAATATTGGTACTAAATAGTATTTTGCTGGAACATGCTGCAGTAATCTTCAGGGTACCCTGAATCCATATTTTACACTGATCCAATTCAATTCTAGACATTGATTTGCTCTTTGCTCAAATACTTCATATGTTAGTGGTGCTGTGCTGCTAATCAACATGCTTTCCCATTAAGCTGCCCCTAAATATATAACGTATTTTTAAACAGACCTTCTTGTTCTATTTTTGAGTATCCATGTAGATCAGTGTATGTATGAGTAAGCATGTATATGTACATATGAATACATGCCTGCATGTATGTGTGTATGTATGTATTCTGTAAATTCCATTTTGGTAGTATCTTGCCATATATGCCTAATCACAAAATTTGGTGTGAATGTTATCTCTATGACATTTGTGTAATATTAGTTTTAAATTCCTTGCCATAAGCAATTAGCACAGTGCTGTGTGGTATTTTAATGTTTGTGATCGTCACTACTGCAATTTCATTAATTTTTTTGAACTTGCGTGTGTCAACTGATCTTGCAAAGTGTTATGCAAATTTTGTATGAAGTACAAGAACTGTTATGTACGATGTTACTGCCAAATGGTGAAATGAAGCTTGCAAAACATGTACAATATGTAGCTCACATGATTTAGAAGGGAAAAAGAATTGTTTATTTCACTGTCATTCAAAATATGGTATTAAATTGCTCCAATTTTTTTCCACGTTCATGTTTTAAATGTACATGTTCAAAATGATTGGACTAGTTTCTAAAAATGATGTCACTTCTTTCATAGTAGAATCGTTCTGATTTGTCTTAATTTAATCATATAAGCATCAACTGTCTAATTTACAAAACATGTCTGAACATCAGCGAGGTTCTGTGATTTGCATTCTAACAGCATATTATATTGACATTTCATTATGTGTGTGGTTTTATCTTGGAGATATTTTAATCTTGAGTCCATGTTTTGGTCTCAGTATTAACTGAAACATCAAGTCCATTTCTTCTTTTCTGCTCAGTGACTCCAACTTGAACTTACGCAGTACTGTAGACAACACAGCCTTCTCTTCCAGTAGGGCAAAACGTTGACCTACAGAACATATAAAGTAGTATTCAGTTCAAAGAATGATATGAAAATATGTCTTAAATAAATAGTATGGGATGGTGTAGATTCATCTGGCTGAAGACAAACAATTGGTGGACTCTTGTGAAGATGGCAGTAAATCTTCAGGTTCTGTAAAATGCAGAGGTGCTTGACAGTTGAGAACTTGTTCATTTCTCAAGGAGGTGTCTGCTCCAAGGAACAAGGTTGTAGTGCCTTTAGACCTTTTACTGTTGTTTTCCTCCAAAAAGTTGAGCACTATATGATTAAATCTCTTTTATTACAATTTAAAAATGCATAAATTGATAAATACAATTGTTATTCATGGTCAAAGAATTTTCACTGTAATTTCTTTAATCTTACTGTCTTTATGACCATAGGGAGAAATATTTGCAGAACCTAAATAAGTATAACCACTGGAGATAGAGAAGATTTGAAGAATCTTTACACTAACAACCAAAATATTCAGCTAAGATATATAAGAAAACCTGCTGCATTGTATTAACTGATGCCATGAAGCAGTCCTTGTTTGCATGCTGACAATTGATAAGCTGAAAAACTTCCTGCCTTTTATGGAATTCAGAGGTTCATTACTACATTCACAAGACCCCATATCTGTACCCACTCTGTAGCAAAATGCATCTGGTCCACATCTTCATAGTTGTGGTCAGTATTAACATTATCTGCCTGCCAATGAATAATCTCCTGTCATTTTTTTCCTATCTTATTTTAGGCCCAAAATGATGTCTTCACTTCTTGTCTGTTTACATGTATAATCCTTGTTCCATATATCTTGATTTCCATGAAATTCTAACCATAATAACAAAAGATAGTACAAATAATGAAGTACCACACACTACATTGCCATAATTAAGTTTTGTTAAGATGTAGTGATTGATTCAGCAAAAACATACGGGCTTGCTGATAATGTACATTACTGAAATATGTTAAAATAGCTTTCCATAAATAAGAGCCATGGCTGTCAAAACTAGCTGATAACAGAAATGATAAAACATTTAAATTATAAAAATTCTTATTAAATTATGAACGTACAATATAATAGGAGAAGTACTGTTTATGTATCATAATTCGCTATAATTGACTTACTGAAATTGCTAAATCACATGTAAGTGTTATGTGTATGGTGGGACATCGAAACTTTTATAATTCTCTCTAAGGGATCCTAAGTTTAAAGGGGTTGAGGCAGTTAAAGAGCTGTGTATGTATGGGCATTTTTTTTAATAGATTGTTTATTGACACACTTTATTTTTTTACTTTATGCCATCCTAATGCTTCTCAGCTTGAATGTACATAATTTATGTTGTACTGCACACTTTATTCACATTAGAGGACATGAAATTAAAATTAGAGATGATATGTTACTCAAGATTATAAGATCCTGAGGTTTTTTTTGTAAGAATTTAATTACACACCTAAAATAACATTTTAACTGAGAGGAAACAAAATGGTACTTCTGAGTCAAATGTTTGTCAGTGATGTCCTGCAACCTTCCCATAGAATAAATATTTTTAATGAATTAACAACTAGGAAAACGACATGGTTTCCATTCATTTTTTGATAACACATCAACTTAAATATCTTGTAAGCCCATGAAACATACAAAGGCGAGTATCACTGATTATGCCTTTGGTTTGATGGAAGTTCCCCTTCTGTGCATGTAGTTATATCACATAGAAGCTTTTGAAATTATATTATGTTATATTAAATAATGTCTTACCAATGCAGTTCCTGGGGCCTGCACTGAATGGAATGTAGGCAAATGGATGTCGACCCTGAATTCTTTCAGGCAAGAAATTATCAGGATTGAATTCTTCTGGATTAGGAAATATCTTTGGGTTCCGATGTATCACATATGGAATGATAGGAATTGATGTCCCAGCAGGGATAGTGTGGTTCTCTGAAATAATAAAGCAGAATGTGTTTAACCCAAGATCAGAGTACTCTTAGCTCATATCCTAAAGCAGTGACTTCCAGCTGTGTTGATCTAATGTGTGAGGTTTTGTGGATAAGTTTTAGTAATGGCTGAATTTTGTATGAATGTCTGTCTGAAAAGTAAAGTATCATTGAAAATTCAAACAATCCAAAGAGGAGTTCAAGGCAGCATGTTTTTTGAAAGACAGTGTAATTATGCTACCCCATCTGTAGCACTGAAGTTATAAAGAGAAATGGTGCATTTTGTCTGTAGTGTTATATTCTCATGTCACATTATTTTTTCCCCTCACAATTTAAGAAGTTGGTCTAAACTTTTGCTATGTCCTGGCACTGTTTCCCTTTAACCAGAATGGAAGTATGTCTGTATACTTAGCACTGCACTGCATTTATCCCCAGAAACAATTAGGGTATTAATCCACAACATTCCAGTTTCTTCATTTGTACCGCAGTACAAGAAGCAAATTGATGAGTATGTGCAGATGACTCACTTATTCTCACATCCACATCAAGTTTCCTACAAATGCCTGGGACACTTGGATAGAGTCTCAACGTCTCTTTGATAACCTGTTCCATATACTTCATCTTCTGAAGATCATCATATGTTGCATCTCTGTCAGAATCTCCAAAAATTTCTCTTAGTTCATTTATGACTTTTTCCTATGAAGGAATAAAATGATGTTAACTATTACTAATAAACAGCTTATCTTAACTTGAATGTGGTAACATGAAATATCACACAAATTCATCTTAACATTGTATCACCATCAATGCCACCACCATCATCACTGTTATTTTTTCTTCTTTCAATAATTAACTGAATTAACTGCTCTGTCCTTCTTAAAATTAATTCTGATCCACCAATATACTGGGGACATGGTAGCTCATCAGTCGTTGATAACTCACTGCATTACTTCCACACAAAAAGTACAAAACATCCATCCATTCTCTGGTTGGGATTTCAACCCAAAATACCAGTGCGTACATTAAATGTAGAGTCATAGACATGCACCACTATTAACGCTGGAAAAGGATGTGCACAAATACTTAGTTGCAGACATGCACCACTATTAACGCTGGAAAAGGATGTGCACAAATACTTAGTTGCAATTACCTGAACATCAGGATGTGAACCAAGTGTGAAAATAGCCCAAGATATGGCAGCAGATGTTGTATCATGACCCTGAAAGAACTACTGAAGCATTATTTTCAGCATTTTATTTTGATTTCTGCAAATATTGAACAGATGGTATGAGACAAAATATGTTTACCAATGGAAGCAGGAATGCTTTAAAATGTACACCATTTGCAGGTATAAGACAAAGTAGGGTACTGAACCAATGAATTTTTGAAGTATTTTATTAATTCAGATTATTTAGTCTATATCAACTCATATTTCTATATATACAGAGTTAAGATAATTGCTCATTTTATCAATGGGGGAAAATATTAAAGTCTTTCCCCTCTAGTGGAATAATGGTGCGAAAGCTTGGCACATATTGTGGCTCATTGAAGGGTGCATAATTCACTCACTGAACACAGAGGCCTTATAACATGTATAGGATATAAGTGTGAATTGAATAAATTATCTGATTACAGCTCTGTACTAATCTAATGACAAGTTCTATATCCACTTTGGTGGATCCCTGGCATAATGAATAAATGAATATGAATATAAATAAGTACTCATTCAAACACAATTATAAGATAAATTTATTAGTACAGGGTTAAAAGTAGACAAAAACAAAAATACTCCAATAAATGTAATGATTTCTATCCCCTCTATGATCTGTGATTGAAATGAATGTACCATACCTAAAGTTTTACTCCATGTTACTTAATGCAGCTAGTGTCCTATATTAATACTTTTCTACTTTTATAATTGTGGTTATATTGTTTTACATAACAAAAAAATTTTTATACATAATTACATGACTCATTTTAAGACCTGTATGGTCAACTGGACTGTACTTAGTTTGTGATCTCAGTCTGTTAATCGCATTTCAATATGAAATTGAAAAATTTTTCCATTAAGTCCTTGAATATGTCCCACAGAGGGACTGAAACATGTCATCATACTTACGTGTAAAAGTTTTATAAGTTATGTACTAATAAGAAACTAGTGTTAAAGGAACATCTTTTGTTTAATCAGTCTTGGAGCATTCCATTCAAAGATAATTGTGACCTGTCATTGAAGCTAATGGATTCTGGACATAATATTACAGATGTGTGCTCATGAAAAAAGGTCTTTCAAAGGCCAAGGTACTAAACTCACACTACATAATAGTAGTATAAAGAGGCTTGTGCTTTGATACTCTGTCGATTATAGCCTCTTTGATCTAGAATTTTTCTGGCAAAATAATATTCCTGACAGTAATAATGATGTTAATATATTCTTTTACAATCACATTTGTACTCTGTCACAGATATCTGATCATCGTTAAAGTGCTGCACATTAAAAGAGCATTCAGATATATTACTTGGAAAGTAATGATATGTAATCAAATGAAATGCTGAGATCTGATTTTGCTATATTTTCACCTCAAACATAAAAGTGTCCACTTCTTCCCGAATGTCAGTATCTGTCAGGAGTCCTTTTTTCTCTGACACCTCTATCAGCATATCAAGGAAAGTCATATGCCTTTTCACACCTGTAGACAGACATCCAGAAACACATATCAAACAAGATAATACACATTCTTCCTTCTGTGTTTAGATGCTGTGTTTCTTGTACATGGATGCCAAAATTGCGGGGAAATATTCCAGGTGGAAAATAGAGTGATTGCAACAATTCATTTGATCAGTTCAATCCATCTGATGTCCACCACATAAGGAGAAATCATTGTGAAGTAATGTGTGATTTAATAAACATAGAGAGGTTTCAGCTCTAGGCTTTAATCACATAAACCTTGGGCCTTTAGCAGTACTCAATTGTTCCATAGTAAATTTAAGGGCTGCCTGAGGGCTATAAAATTTGGACCCAATGAAGAGAAAATCTGTGCATTCAGGGCTCAAGGACTGAAAAAAAGGGTCAGTGATTCAGTTATTTCAGCATCAACTTGGATCCAAATCCTTTAACCATGAAGATGGAGGCAATACGTTCCTCTGAACTTAGGTATCTGCCTGGAGATCTACATGGTGTCAAAATCCAAAGGGCTGCCCTCTGAACAATCACCATCATGGAAACCTGAAAACTTGTAATGATTGTAAACACATGACTCAGTTTCCCACATGCTCTCTGTAATGGGAGATCTGACATTATTCACAGACATGACTTTCAAGAATTCTGGTGAAAAATTATTACTAAGTGGATATTTAAAGCTTCTACTGTGATCAAAGTAAAGACAACAAGAGCATTTATAACTCTAAGTAGACCGAATGCTATGCAGTTTACAAGGACAATTTAAAGTTGTTTGTTTCATTTATTGCTGTGGACAGTGTAAGTGAATGTACCATCACTGTGGTTTATAGTTTCAGATTAGCAATGCAAGTTGTCTATTTACTCTCCACTATATTGTATTTTTGCCAATTTATATTTTAGTACTTCTTCTTCATTTCTTTTTAAATAATGCACCGATGTTTTTTATTTTTGTTTCCAAATACTTTTTGTGATAAACCGATTTTCTTTATATTTATTTAAAAACTAGATAAACCTAAATTTGTAACTTCTTGTGTCACTTGTGTCATGTGCTATTAGTCACCACAAATATTTCCTTGTTTGTGCAGCCTCTTGAGGAGCCATACCACTGCTCAGCTGCTCTCTTGATGTGAAATAAACTTGTCTTATGGTCAAGTTTTACATAGCATTATTAATTATAGTGATAAAGATAGAATGAAACTTTTCATTATGTTGACTGTAATGTAAAATAATAATCAGCCCTTTAGAAAAAAATTCTCAGCTAAAATACATTTACTGATCTCTGAAGTTCTGGTTAAAATTTTAAGGGCCAACATTAATGAAACATGACTAGCATATCCATGATATGTCACTTTGGCAAATTTCATCATTATTCATAAGTTCCATTCATGACTAGGAAGTGTGGTACCTGTGAGTTCAGCTGGAGCTATTCTGAGACCACCACTCCTGCTGGCTCTGTACTGAGACTTCCTCTCCCTCATTACCTGCATAGGGATAATATTATACATACCCATACAAAGCTATTTCTCTAGAAATAAATGTGCATTACTCAACTGTGGGCAATCCTTTGCTGTGTCTTCCACAAAAGAAATAACTGTGCAAAATGTTTTCCTTCCTTCTTTTTTCTGTTAATTCTCTATTTAATGAAAGATTCCTAATTTTCATATGCTTGTGTTATATAAATCTCTGGCTAGGATATGTACAATACTTCTGTTATCTAACCTGTAACCTAATCTCTGAGCTGACAGTACATTTGTAACGTAGCTGTTGGAACCCATATTAAGGTACTTCTTTGAAATGTTATTGGTGCAAATAGAGGAAACAGTGAAAGTATGAAAAAATCAGCTTCAGTATTGAATGTAAGACCTACAGATTGTGAGATTAAAAGGCAGGATTCATAACCATTACAGAATTTACTTGGTGTTTTCACAATCTGCAATTGAAGATATCTGATTATGGTAAATATTTATACTGAAGTTTGCAGGTGGTTTGTCACATTTTTTAAGTGATAACTTCTGTGTAGCCAGTTGATTTGTTAACAATTTGCAGAAAGAAACTCACATTCTTTTTCACTGTTCAAATAAATCTTGAGATCATGCCTGAAGAGAGAGTCTAGTTTCAATGTCCATTCCTATTGAAGAGTATAATGTGTTCATCTTCAGGGAATGGTAGTTTCCTCTACCCTGACCTGATGATGGAGACAGTTTGTTCCTACTAAACGTCTGCAAACTTCAACCATCAAACACAGCATCACATCCCAGGGGGCAGCAATCTGCACAGTTACCAGAGTGAACCCCAAAACTTCGTCACTAATCATCTACACATATTTGAAAATATGGAACCAGAACATGGAAGTTTTTCATTTCAAGCAGTCTTGTACTATAAATGTAGATTTTGGTCAGTCATTTTACCCTGATGATTTAAATTTCAAACTTCTCTGGAACATTCCCTAACAAAGAACTATAAATATAAAGTGGAAGTGTGAGTATCAAAGTAAACAAAGACATTCATTTTGTGGTTTGTAACGTAAGTGTAGAACATATTTTAGTGCATGGATGTGAAACGTACAAACATAATTATTCAAAATTCATTACTCTTAAGAGTCCAAGAGTGATGTTCTGATGACATATTTACTAAAAATGTGTATTTAAAGTGCTGTCGTTTTGTTAAATGTGTACCTAATTTCTATAAATGAAACTGTGAATTTATGAAATATATTATAATTTTTTATTCAGAATAAAGCCACTCACCTATAAAGTAAGTAGCCAATACTTTTTGCGTGGCACAAAAAGTAGACTGGTTTTCAAGTTAAAAATCAAACAGAATACTGGAATCATCACATTGCATCAGTAAAGTAACAAAAGTTTATGTTATTGTCCTAAAACCCATCCCTGAACAATCAGATAAATATTCTGAAGAATTACACTTGACCTACAAAAATAAATTTTGCTAAATTATATTTTAATCTTTATACAGTATTTCTAAGAATTATACCAATAATATACAATGACATACATTTTCAGTAAATCCATGCAGGGTCCTCAGCACTTGGGCCTGCTCTCGTCCAGAGGGCATGAGTTTAAAAATGAAACGCCTGTGTAGCCAGGGAGCCATCTGCCGGTGTACAACTAATTCTGAAATTCTGCACCACAAAATGTAAAATTTAAATACATATTTTACGGATTAAGTCATATACAATACACTGTATACGTAACTTCTCATACATGTATGAGATAACATAATTCTTGTCATTAACAGTGAGTAAGACTCTCTTTGTCTTACTTAGTCTTATTTTTAGGCCATAAATTATATTTTTAATGTGATGCATAACCATATTGCAAAAGCATAAGCTGGTAAGTGAGATATCTGGTGGTGTAATGCTTCAACATAATCATTTTGTATACCAAAACTTTTACAATTCATGCCTATTAATATACAGTAGAGTAACCATAATTTTATTAAGACTGTTGTATGATTTATAGAAGTAAAGATTCACAAAGATCTGTAAAAATATATGAAGCAATCAGCGAAAATATAATGAAAGTGGCCTAAATGACAAACTATGGTTTATCTTATGCAAGTACATACATATTTTTGTGTATATAAACTGCAGAATGTGCGAAACTAGATTTCATAAACTTGAAAAATTTACGAACATGTGCACGTGATATATATCAGATGGCTTGCGCCAGTAAGAAACAACATTCGTAGTCTTTGTACCCCTTATTTTTTATTAAATTAACTGTTATGGGAGTTAATTTTAAAGGTCATTATTATTCAATTTATACTGTAAGTCTACCATCTGCTCTCCAAAAACATGGAGCCAAAAATTTATATCTATGAAACTTGAGCTTCCACCTAAACGAAAGAACACTCACTGCAGTGTTTTCAAATAATTTACTGTGTTGGACATTTGGATCTAAGAGGGAGGGAGTACAGACAGAGAGAATTTATTTGTGGACCTTTATAATGAACACTTGTCATGAAATACTGTTAGTATGATCAAATCCATAGGGGGCGAGTATGGAAAACATGCATAATACATGGGAAAGGAGAAATGCATGTATCAAGTTATTATCCAAAACATGAAAGTGATCTACTGGGAGACCAAGGCTAAGAGAGGACAACATTAAAATACTGTAAATCTTAAAGATATAGCTTTATAAAATAAGGCAATTTGCTGACCAGATCAGCTACTATAATCTTCTTAAGGATTCTGCTTCATGGAGTGAGATATAAATTTGTAATTTTAAAATTATATACTGAATGTAGCACTGATGCCTTTAAATTGTCATGTTAGGCTACTTTCATTCACATAGGTGGAGTTTCAAGATAAGGGTGTAGTAGTGACATCCAGCACTGTGGTAACCTTTTTGTGTTTGCAGCTATCTGTAAGTGCCAATAAGGCTTTGGACATTGTCCATTGTCTTAAGTTTTCACCTGCAGAGCATTTTTCTTCCTGGTTCTGATTTGGTTGTGAGGTTAAAGAATGGGAAGTGGCATTCTGCAAGTGATTTATTTACTTGGAACCCCAGGGTAATGGAGGACAGTACAATTACCCATTGTGCAGTGCCTGTGCATGAATGATTGGATCAACAATTCCCAGGTCAGTGGATAGGAAGAAGATGATCATAGGAATTGCCAGCAAGGTCACCAGACCTGTGGCCCTTGGACTACTCTTTCTGGGACCATCTAAATTACTTGATATACTCAGAAAAGATATGTGACCTGGTCCACGAGCAGTGCTGGATCAATGCAACCTGCATGGCAGTGACAAGTGACATATGGAAGGGAATGTGACAGCCGTAGGTGACTTGCTGATGTGTGTGCATCAAACCAAATGATGAGCACGTATAAAAAACGTCATGAAAGAGCATATATTCTCCATGGTTTCAAGTAAATTGGTAGTCCTGTAGACTGGTCAGTCCATCAGAGTCTAATACCAGTGGTAGTACCTTGATACCAAAGCAGGCTTAGTTTTCAGTATGTTGTGAGGTTAATAAACATAACACAATCAAGAGCGTCCAGAATGTAAGTCGAGCTTATAGCATGCTGCATCCATCAGAATTTATAAATTTGACTTAACAAGTGTCTGTATGTCTTGGAACTTATGAATAGGATATGCTGCATATACAGTAATGAGTATATATAAGACAAACAGGTGCAGTGCCTTATGAAATCTACAAACATTCATAACAAAGCAAGGAAAAAACTGAAGAAAACTTTCATAAAGTTGTGATGTCATGTTGTCTGGTAGAAACACTTGAACATTCTGGAGGAGCTTACTGTCTTGATCTTCAGGTTAGAAGAATGGAAAAGAAGATGGGATCAATTTTTTTAATGGTTACAGAGTATGTACGAAATAATCATGGACATGTTTCTAACCTTTTCACAGCTTTAATGTATTCTGCTTGTCCACCTGTCTGTGCCTGAAGAGATACACCCATTGCAGTTTCTGAAAAACAAATAAAAATTGAAACTGGTCACAATATATATAGTCTGTTCTGTGAAAAATTTGCTGATAAGTTATAATCAACTCATTTACCTTTTCCTAGAATTTGATGGTAAAAAAGAGATGGTAGATATACTGATTCAAGAATTTATTTTCACTTTAATTTTACAAATTTTAACCTGTCAGATCTTCAACAATGATCTGATTAATAAGCAGAATATCATTTGAAGCTTAGAAATAGGCACCTATCTTCATGTTTTTGTCTCCTGAATTGTCTTGTGTAACTGGAGGCCACTGGTGTGTCACCTCCCTTCTTAACAGCCATAGAGGGTGTGAAAAATTTGGTACATTTTAGGTAAATTCTGTTTCAAAAAATCTGAACATATGTCAGAAAAATGATGTGTACTGGTATAGCATAGTTTCTCTAAAACTGATTTATGGTTTGCCAGTATTAATTAAAAAAGTGGCTGAGACCACATTCCTGTTCTGTTTGCAACATACATGGATAAAAAATGGGTGTGTAACATCAATATTGCCATTGTCATTAAGTGCAAGGGTTAGGTTGAATGGGGTGTTTGGGCTACATAAAAATCTGCATGCATCTGTTTATCCTATTTAATTTTTAAACATTTTTGTCACTTGTGATTTGTATGTGATTCTCCTTTCTGTCGTGTTTGTGTATTCCCACCATTAATTTAAGTTCTGAAGTTGTACTTGCAATATTTAACATCTGTAATTCACCTGAAATATTTTTAATGCATACCTGATATCAGAGTAAAATGTTCTTTGTGATCTAAAAATACCCTATCTGGTATACACAATAAAATTACTTTTTTTAAAAGCCAAAAACATTGATGCTTGGCACTATGTAGCTGGTAGAGGGTACAAAATGAAATTTTTAACCCACCACTCAATGTAAACAGGTGAATAATATGTTAATATTACTACAATGGGTAGTTCAGATAAAAATATGGTACACAATACAAAGAATAAAATAATAATGAAAAGGACAATACTGGAACCCAGACACTCATTTCACTTACTCATTTTTCTTTATGCGTCCATTCCTCATCTTTCACATTTGCAGTCCACACTCCATAATCTCTAATCTACACATCTCCCTCTCCCTCTCAAATTCCTCCCTATTAGTGACTGGTTGATGGCTGTCCTACACATATAGATGTTGTCTCCCACTGTGAGACCATAATTTTCATGTGCATTGTTGTAAATGTATTTTTATTTGGAAAAACCTAGGACATTAGGCATCGCCAAATGAATTTTATGGAACACCAGGATAGAGCTCTTTGAAATTTGTAAACTGCGAAAAAGTGGGATCCCTAGTTATGTGAAACTATATATATATATATGTGTATGTGTGTGTGTGTGTGTTTGTATGTACATATATACATACATATATATATAGAGGTATGTACATACTTTCGTACATATATATGTACAGTCATGCACTTATACGTACATTCATACACACATATACACACATACATACTTACAAATACACACATATATACATACATACATACACACACACACATATATACATACATACATACACACACACACA